>Ga0326727_10005380_pt1 | contig 36710 bp, 26 predicted proteins | sample MB2enrmetagenome_FD_207643 | JGI IMG/M metagenome (GOLD analysis project Ga0326727, IMG submission 207643) | Lab enriched peat soil microbial communities from McLean, Ithaca, NY, United States - MB29MY | ecosystem: Environmental > Terrestrial > Soil > Wetlands > Peat | place: USA: New York... | reverse complement strand
ACAAAACCACCTAACGGCTTGGGCACTATCGCAATTCTGAAAAGCAGACGCTTTGAGCCGACGGCTAACGCCTTCAATCCATCACGTCGAGAAGTCCATGGCTGGTTTATGAAAAGATCAGGCTAGATGATCTTCTTCTCGAAGGTGCGCGCACCGAACCAGCCAAGCTGCGTTTCAAGAGCATCATGAAGAAAACTGGAAAAGAGTCGTACGAAACGATGAGGGGTGTTGTCACGGCTCTAGTGAGTGAGGCTATAAAGAAGTCTCTTTTCGGACCATGAAGATGGCGACGTCGGGCGAAGGAAGCCGATGCCGCGGGAATCTGAGGGGGCGCGGGATGTTAAGGTAAGGGTGGCTTTTCAGGCCAGTTTGCTTGTAACGAAGTGCTTCTTGGCCACCAGGGAATGCCGATCGGTTGACACTTATTCCCGAAAAGGACTCATGGGTCTTTCTAGGAAACCAACGCGCTTCGAGCTTGGCCAATAGTTTGCCTCGTTGCTCGTCCAGCTTCAGCAATTCGTCAATGCGGACTTCGTCCCCCGCCCCGCGCGTCGCCAGGCGTTGGCGCACGAAATCCGGCCGTTCACGAATGAGTTTGATGTCGAGCACCGGCGCATTATAGGTACGACCCGCCTCGCGGCAAGGCGGAAGGGACCAACGCCGCGCGCGGTGGGCGGAAGCGCGCAACGCCCTAACCGCGCGCAGCAGATCTTCGTGGTGCTCCCGTGTCGTTATGCCCTCACCATCGCGTTCGCACCAACTGAGTTTAGCCCGGAAGTGCCATTCGATGGCGCCTTAAGGGGACGGTGGGCACCGCTCACTCGCCGGCAGCCTGGCGTCAGTTCGCGAAAGACCGCTTCAGCCACCATCACGCGGGTATAAAGTCTCTCCAGAACCGGCAATTGCTGAATCCCAGCCAGGGCGATGAGCGGTCCGGCGTTGCAGACAATGATGCCGACAGCTTCAGGAAGCGCTGGCATCGTGAATCTCGCGGAGAAGCTCCTCGGAGTTCAAGTCAGCGACGGGGGTGCCCGCCTGGCTGGCGGCCACCAGGAAATCCACGCGGTTCATCCCGCACATCTCCGCCGACTGACTTGAGGTGAGTCGGCCCAGCTCAAAGAATTTGAGAGCCAGCAGAAACTGGCTTTGCCGGGCTAACTCCTCATCGCTGGTGTGCAGCAGCAAGGCGTCCGGCACCTTCACCGCAAGCGTCTTCATAACCCCAGTATGCCCGATTACCGGCCCGCTGCAAGCCAATCACGCCCAGCAGTCCTTGGCCGCGTGCATCTTACAACTACCGCCATCCCACAGGGGCCTTTAGCCTGCAGAAGCGTGAAAGACAAGGCAGGCGCTTCGATTTGCCGACGCCACTCCCTGATCCCTCCCTTCTGAAGCCTCAGGACTGCGCTCCTGCGCGGTGGCGGTAGCGGCTGCCGTTTTCGCCCTTCGGACTTCGGATTTCCTTCGGCCTTCGGACTTCGGCCTTCGGACTTACCGCGCCGCTTCAGTCTTTGCGCCTGTCCGTCTTCGCATTAAACTCCTCCCATAGATTGAATGAACGCTAATGACTCCCCTGCCCTGCCCAGGCGTGTTGCGTCGCTTCACCTGCACCCGGTAGAGCCCGGGACCACCCTGCAATCCGTTGAAACCGTCGAACTCCTCGCGGGTCGTGGCATTCAACATGACACCCGTTATTTCGACCGTCTTAGCCGCGACACCGGCCAGCCGGCCCGCCGGCAGGTGACCTTGATCGAGCGCGAACAGATCGCCGAACACGCCGCTGCCCTCGGCCTGCCCTCCATCCCCCGAGGCGCAGTCCGTTCCAACATCGAGACCACGGGCATCAACCTCATTTCCCTTCTGGGCCGCGAGGTTGAAATCGGCGGCGCCTTGTTGCTCTTCTACGCCCCGCGTGCCCCCTGCGCTAAGATGGATGCCATCTGCCAGGGCCTGCGCGCCTTGATGATGAACAACCGCCAAGGCGTCCTCGCCGAAGTACTCCGCTCCGGCACCATCCGCGTCGGCGACGCCATCTGCGCGCGCCAGTAGCGCAGATCCCCGTTTCGGATTTCGGGTTTCGGCCTTCCTTCGGGTCTCGGATTTCGGCCTTCGGATTTGACGGCTGCCGAACTTGCTCGCGCCCCAACTGACCGGGCTTTAGCGCAGCCCCTCCCCTGCCCCACCCCCCTTATTTTCTTCTGGCCTCGGGGGCTGACTTCTGGCCTGATTCACTCCCATGAACGATTCTTCTTTCAAATCAGGCATCTCCCGCCGCCGTTTCCTTGCCGCAACCGGATTGGCTGTGGCCGCACCCACGCTGTTCTCCTTCTGTGCCACCAGGAGCGCCGGCCGGGCAGTCCCCTCCAACCGCATCACTGTGGGTGTCGTCGGCTGGGGCATGCAGGGGCCGGGCAACACGAACGAACTTCTGGGCCTCAACGATGTCCAGGTGGTCGCTGCCTGCGACTTGGACAAGAACCACCTCCAGGCCGCGCTCGACACCATCAACGGCCATTACAAGAACCAGGACGCCAAGCCCTACCACGATTACCGCGAACTGATGGCCCGCCAGGACATTGACGCCGTCATGCTCGCCGTGCCGGACAATTGGCACGCGCTGGTCGCCACCGAAGCCGCCAACAACAAGAAAGACATCTACGGCGAGAAACCGCTCGCCCGCACCATCGCCGAGCAGCAAGCCATCGTCAAAGCCGTCCAGAAGAACCAGCGCATCTGGCAGACCGGCTCCTGGCAGCGCTCCCAAGGACCGTTCCGTAGAGCCGCCGAGATTGTCCGCAACGGCCTCATCGGCAAAGTCACCCACGTCGAAGTCGGCCTGCCCAGCGGCCATTATGACTTCGCCGGCACCGCCCCTGCCCTGCTGGCCAAGTTCCCCACTGCACCGAAGGACCCCGAATACCTCGCCAAAGTGACCCCCGACAGCCCGGACTGGAAGATCGCGGTGACGCCCCCTCCGCCCGAACTCGATTATGAACGGTGGCTTGGGCCCGCCCGAATGGAGCCTTACATCCAGGCCCGCGTCCACATGGATTGGCGTTGGAATTACAACATCGGCGGCGGCCAGTTGCTCGACTGGATTGGCCACCACTGCGACATCGCCCACTGGGGCCTTGGCTTCGATAACAACGGCCCCTCGGAGATCGAAGGCCACGGCGAGTTCCCGCCCCCCGACGCCATCTGGAACACCTGCGGCAAATACCGCATCACCCTCAAGTACCCCGAGAACATCACCATGACCATCGCCGGCGGGTACCCGGAAATCCGTAGCGGCGCCAAGTGGATTGGCACCGACGGCTGGGTCTGGGTGGACCGCGGCGCCTACGAAGCTTCCAACCTCGATTGGTTCGCGAAGATTCCCGACGACCGTTACAAGGTCAAGCTCTACCAGACCAAAGGCCACATGCGCAATTTCATTGACTGTGTGAAGTCCCGCCAGCCAACCATTGCGCCGGTTGAAACCGCCCATCACTCCGCTATTCCCGGCCACCTCGGCCTCATCTCGATGCTGGTCGGACGGAAGATCAAATGGGACGTGGCCAAAGAGCGCATTCTGGACGATCCCGAGGCCAGCAAGCTCCTCACGCGCCCCTACCGGAAACCCTGGAAGCGAAGCTAACCCAGTACTGCTCGAATGCCCGGCTGGGTGACAAGCGCACGACGCGTGTCACCCTGAAATCCGAAGCCCGAAACCCGAAGCCTGAAAGAAGGCCGAAGGCCGAAATCCGAAGCCAAACTCGGCGTAGCCGTACCCGTGCAGTCCGGGCCGCGCCTGTCCCCGTTGCACCTTACCCCGCGTAGGCGTGCCCGTGCAGCCTGGCGCACGCCCGTCCAAGTTGCACCTTACCTGGCCTTCGCACACCCGTGCAGCCCGGAGCGCGCCCGTCCGCGTCGCACTTTACGTTCTTCGCCGAAACTGCTGATGCCCCGCCTGAAGGGCGTGGATAATACAGCTCAGGGCAACGCCCTGGGAATAGCGCCACAACATAATCCCAAGCCCTGAAGAGGCGAGATCGGAGCCGCCTGCAGACCCCATCTACTAATCCCCCTTCGGGAATTCACGTTCATCTTAGACCAGCCAACCCTCCCCTACAGAGCCCCCATCCCCTTAAACCCCTTTCGGCCTTCGGACTTCGGCCTTCCTTCGGCCTTCGGCCTTCGGGTTTCGGATCTCCGCCACCCTGCGCCCCATCGCCCCACCCTCGATTTCCCTTTACTTCCCCAGCCGAAAGCAGTGCTATCAGAAAAACTCGAAACCAAACCCCTGAACTCACCCATGAAAAGACGCTTCCCGCTCACCCCCCTTCTCGCCCTCGCCCTGCTCCCCTTCCTCGCTGTCACCGGCTGCAAGAAGGAGCAAGCGCCGTCCACCGAGCCGAAGACATCCACACCGGCAACGCTGCCCTCGGCCGAACGCACCAGCTTCGCCCAGGTCACCTCTAAGCTCGACGCCGGCGGCAACCTGTACTTGTACCTCAGCACCGAGCAATGGCTCGCCGGCGTTTCCGAAAAGGTCGGTGCCTTGCATGGCCTCCTCGACGCCATACCCAACGTCAAGCCCGAGGACCGCCAGAACCTCGACCGCGTCTTCACCATTGTCACCAACCTCATCCAGCAAAGCGGCGTCGAAGACGTCAGCGGCGTCGGCATGAGTTCCATCGCGCGCGAAACGAACTTCTACCACTCCAAGCTGGTCCTGCATCACTACCCCGCCAAAGGCTCGGGCTTCCTCTGGAACCTCTGCGGCCAGAAGCCCCACGCCCTGGATGGCCTGAACCTGCTCCCCGCCACCACCGCCCTGGCCACCTTCTCCGATCTCGACGTACCCCTCCTCTGGTCCACCATCCAGAAACCGATCGCCCAATCCGGTTTCCCGCAAGCCGACGAAATGCTCAACAAGCTCCCCGAAAGCTTCGAGCAGGCCACCGGCCTTAAGTGGGACCGTGTCCTCGCCTCGCTCGGCGGCGAGTTCGGCTTCGCCGTCATGCTCGACGACACCAAGGTCATCCCCATCCCCATCCCCGGTGGCGGCGACCCCCTCCAAATCCCCGAGCCCGCCCTCCTGATCGTGGGCAAGGTCAAAGACGACACCATCTTTGACCGCATTGACCAGGCCCTCAACCAGGCCGCCGGCCCGCAGATTGTCAAAGCCGACAAACCCGGCCTCAAAATGCGCACCTGGCCCCTTCCCCTGCCCTTGCCCATCCAACTCCGCCCCACCGTCGCCACCGCCGACGGCTACCTTTTCATCGCCACCACCGACGCCATCATCCAGGAAGTGCTCGCCGTAAAAGCCGGCCAGAAGCCCGGCCTCAAATCCACCCAGGAATTCCAGCACCTGGCCAAGGACGTGCCCGCCCAAGGCAACAGCTTCAGTTTCACCAGCCAGCGGTTCGGCCAGACCGTGCTCAAAGTCGTCCAGCAAGCCCTCCAGAAACAGGCCGACGCCTCGGGATCGCAAGCCCCGTGGCAGCAGGCCATGCTCTCTTCGCAAAAACCTGCCGTCTCCTACGCCGTCGCCGCGAACACCGACGAAGGCTGGCTGGTCGTCGCCAACGGCAACCAGCACCCCGCCAAATTGCTCGCCGTCGGCGCTGCCGTTCCCCTCGGCGTCCTCGCCGGCATTGCCGTCCCCAACTTCATCAAAGCGAAGCAGACCGCCCAGAAAAACGCCTGCATCAACAACCTCCACCAGATTGACGGCGCCAAACAACAGTGGGCCCTGGACAACAAGAAAACCGCCACCGACACACCCACGCGCGAAGACCTGGTCCCCTACCTCGCCAACAAGCAATTCCCCATCTGCCCCGCTGGCGGCACCTACACCATCAACCCCCTCTCCGACTCCCCCGAGTGCAGCCAGCGCGGCCACCAGCTCCCCAAGTAGCCCGGACATTCCCCACCCCATTCGACCTGCCTCCACTCCGAAAGGTAGTGCGCGCTGCCCCCAGCGCGCCCAGCCCGGCTCACATAGTGGCGCAGGCGTCCTCGCCTGCGAGTTCTGGCGGCGTCTCGCCGCCAGAAAGCACGCCCTCTCAGCGCGAGACCCCCAGCAAACCTACATTCGGCTACACACCCTGGTCAGCCCCCTCCCACCCCCCCGACTCCCCCTCAATCCCCTCCCAATCACCTCGCAAGCAGCGCGCTATCCCCCTGTAATCCCCCTGTAAGTCCCCTGTATTCCCCCTGTATTCCCCCTGTATTGCCCGTGTAAACCCCATCTAAGCAACACGCTGAGGACACGCTACTTACTGGCTTGATTGGCGCTTGATTGCCTATGCGGCCCGGACGATGGCGCTGGTTTGTCTCGGGAGATCCTGCCACCCGTCAATTTGCTGCACCGTGCGGATGAATACGCGTGATCCAACCGGCAGCACAGGGTACTTCGCAAGATAAATGTCCGTGATCTCGCTCACTCCCTGGTTGGGTTCCGCCAGCAGCCCAAGGATCGTGAAGTGGTCCACAAAGGTGGTCCCAGCACTTCGCGGCTTGCTCCCAGACACAACGATGCTTTGAGCAGGCTCGGCGGAAACGCTGAGTTTGATGGCAATAACACCGTTGGAGTTGGTGACGGTGAGCTGGCCAACCGGGTTCGGCCCAAATTTCGGGGCTTCGGGCGGGTCGAGCAGCATTTCCAGCCCAACCGCAGCCAGGTTGCAATTGATCTTCATGAACAGCAGATACCCCGACAGCCGGCCCGACTGATTGAGCCGCCGCCGGGTGCGAGCGCCGCTCGCGGACTCGTTCCAGGCGGCCCGCTGCTCCTCGCTGAGCCTGCCCCAGAGAAAGCGGGCACGCCCAAACGCAGCGCGCCGGCTCACCTGCACCGCCGTGTGGGGGTCGCGGGGCACCACATGTTGGCGTGTGATCTGGCCGTACCGGGTCTTGTAGCTCACCGTAGTGCCTTGCGTGCCCGTTTGTGGAACGTCGAGTATCTTCATCGTAATCGCCAGGCTGCGTGGCCCGTCACCTCGGTTCCCGCCCGCACACAGCGGGTGGGAGCGCTCATCGGCGACCCATCAGCCCGATGGGCGATGAAACCACAATTGCCTCGCAAAACACAATGCTATTCCGCAGCCCCTCGCGACACGATGAATAAGGTGTGCGCAATCTGTCCCTGCGCAGCAGGACGTTTGGAACTCCGCCGCCTTGGCCGATCTCCAGCCCCCTCCCCTGCCCTTGAGCCGGCTAGGAAGAGTCGCGACCTCTTTGACCGTCCTTTCCAGCACCTGTCATCAATCCCCCCGCGCCCGCGCCGGAAATAGTTTTCGGTTCTCGCGCACCAGTGGGAATAGCATAGTAGAATGATGATTCGTCCCTCGGATGCCGAGTTGCTCAAGCGCTATCTCCAAGAAGGCGCCGAGGATGCCTTTGCCACGCTGGTCGAACGCCATCTTGCCTTGGTTTACGGAGTGGCTCTCCGCCGTTTGCGCGATCCCGCCTTGGCCCAGGAGGTGACGCAAACCGTCTTCATCACTCTCGCCTGGCGAGCCGTCAATCAAGCGCATGGAACCCGTAGCTCCGCCGGCCGGTTGGTTGGCCGGAGCCTCAGGCTCGACCCGCGCTCCCGGCCTGACTTTCGACTCCGCGTTGACCTATCACATACCCGACCTGAGTAAAGATATCAGCGCGGCGCAGACCGCGTCTTTGGCCCAGCTTCAACAAACCCCGGGCGCGTCTCGCGCGGACATCGTTGCCTCCGCGGCAGACTCTTACCTCCGCCAGAACCGGGATGACCTCGGAGCCAGCGACCGCATCGTCGGCTTCGTTTGGATGCCGGAATCGGATGGCACTCACCCGCTCTGGTATGCCGCCGCGGATGCCCGCAAAGGAGAGGGCGCCTTCCAACGCGTCGGCGAGGATCTCGATCCCAATTCCCAGACCGCCTACTACGCCCAACTGTTTGGAATAAAACTGCCGGGACACTAAATCAAGGGGGGCGGTATTGGCCAACGCACAGACCAGCCGGCGGACGTGGTATCCGCATGGCTGGCAAAGGATAGTTACTTCACGGCCCCCGAGGCGCTGGCCGCTGGCTTGGTTGACGTGATTACGGAGGCCCCGCCTGCAGCCGTAGCCGATGCTGCCAGGCCCGAGGGACAGGAATCAGGCCCGACAGAGGACGAAGCTTTCTTCCACTCCGTTCTTAGCGCAATGGGCGACATCGAAGTCCGCAGCAAGGCGGAGTCTTCCCGTGCGTTAAACGCCTGGGTAGTTCACAGGGTTAGGGCTGCACTTCCCGACCGCCCCGCCGCTGCCGCGGTTGCTTCGCCGGCCCGAGGCAAGCGTTTGATTGCGCTAGAGCAGGCCACAGCACAATAACGTTAGATGTTTATGAAGGTCTACTTACTTCATTGGCTCGCTCCACTCGTGCTTGCATTTATGGCAGTGGTAATAGCGATGCTGTATGTCAAGCATCATATCACTTCTGGTCGGGCCAGTCTTTGTGCCCGTAAGCTCTGCTTGCATTTGGCCGCAGTGTGGGCACAGATACGCTTTGAATGCTGGCGCGCTTACCATTTGCGCCGCCTTGAATGCCTCATGTTCATTCTGCAATGCCGTATGCGCTTTCTTGAGTGTCGCCAGTTCATCGGCAACATTCGTTTGCGCCTCAACCTGTTCGCGCAGCGTAGAAAGTTTGCTGCGAAGTATGGGGGTCACTGGCGGAGCCGTGTGCTTGACAATGAGGTCATCGAGTTCCTGGAATTGGAGAGGTATGCTCATGGGGGGATTTTGAAACCAAAAGCGACTGATGCAAGCCAAAACCCCTAGCGGTCGTTTGCGCTAATGCACACCCTATTTTCAGTAAAGCAGCTTGGTTGACGTTGTCCCGCCGCCGCGCCCGGATTCGCTGCCGGGCGCGCACCATTTAGCGCGATGGTGGTATGGCGAGCACCTTATTCGCCGTCGCGCCTGCCCGGCTGGGAAACTGGCCGGGCTTTGTTTTCCGGTAGCTGTAATCCAGCGTTCCACCCACGCGCGCAAGGGCGGGCGGCTGTTCGGCGGTGACTTGGCTGCCGATGGAAGTTCCACCCACGCGCGCAAGGGCGGGCGGGAGCCAACAAAAAAGGCGCAGCCGGTGAAGCTGCCTTTACTTCGGTTCTTCGTGCCACTTGGCCCGGTATTGTTCTTCTAGGTCTTTGATCTTCTGGAGCAATTGTTCATTGGCCTCAGCGTTCTTGTACTGTGTTCCCAGTTCAACGTCAGTCTTTATGAGTTCCTTCACGATTTCTCTCGTATCCTTAATGTCTTGCAGGTCTTTCTGTTTTTCTTGCTCACGCCGGGCAATTTGCTGGTTCTCCCGACTGGCCTTGTCAGTAACAGCAGCCTGTGCTTGTGCTGCTCTATATTGGGCATCAGTGGCCGCCTTGCGTTGAGCACGTGCCCTTGCTACCCCAATACGATTAGTGGGTATGCCCCACGCCTCCAGCAGCGCCGGGGACAAGTTGGTGTAGCAGATTCGGCCCCCGCCCGCCCCCTCGCGCCAGACCACGCCGTCGAGGTCAGCCTTAATCAGCGTCACGTCTTTGAAGACCCTGCCCTGAAGATTAGTAAAGGTGGCTGTTCGGTTAGGGAACGTGATGTCCTGCGCCAGAGCGGTACCGGCAAAGAATGCGAAGCAAAGCCATTTCATAATCCTTGCGACGACAATGCGCTTCCGCGCCGGGGGATGCAAGCCTGAATTCCAGTATCGGACCCACGCGGGCGAGGAACAGGGGGCGACGGGTTGCCATTAGTAATGCTATGCACCATCGGACCCACGCGGGCGAGGAACAGGGGCGCAAAGAAGAACGTGCTTGTCGAGCGCGGCCATGCTCGTAATCTCTGCGACGGCTGGCCCGGGAGTTTAGTCCGGAGTGCGCCGCCCTGTGTTTGGGTCTGTCTTTGACACGCGGCAGCGCCGCCAGCCATTGACCAGCCTCACCAGTTGCCCCAGGACAAGCCGGCCATCCGCCGCGGTAAAAGGGGACCTTCCCGGCTCGAATCGTGGCAAGGCACAAGCGCAGCGCACGCTGGGAAAGGCGATTGAGCAGCATGGCAGGGCGTGAGTTATCGCCTCACTGGCCTATTTCCTGAATTTTCCTGAGTGGAAAGTGTCGTTTAGGTTCATTTCCTTTCATGTAGAATAAAAAGCGAAAAGTGCTTGGCATCATTGATTCTATTGATTGCCCTGCATTTATTGGCTTTCTAGCCCCAAGTCCAGAATAAGCACGACACTCACCGGCGTAAATGCCCCAACCTGCACCTTGAAACTTCCGTCCTTGGCAGCGATGGGCTTGCCGATGGGGCGGCCGCGCAGGTCCACTGGCTGCACTTGTTTAGTTGTCATCCCCTCGGGCAGCATAACTCTGACCGTGCCGGATTGGCCGGCCAGTTCCCAAAGGCGCAGGACGGTGCCGGGGCCGTCGGGATTGGAGCCAAACGCCGTGACCAGAATGCCCTTGCGCGAGAGTTCCAGGCCAGGCCGGTCGGGCGGCAAGGCGCCGGGGGCGCCGTCGGCCATTGCCGCTAGCAGCGGATAGCGCGCCTCAAGCGAAGGTGTAATGAGGCCAGGCTCGGCGGCGTAGCGTTCGAGGGCCCACAACCGCACCCGCGAAGTCCAGGTGCCCCGATTCCAAAGGCGGAAATTGGTGTTCCATTGATTGTTGAACAGGTTGATAAAAGCCACTGGCTTCCGGGGCACGAAGTCCAGCGAATAGCGCCAGCAGCCGGGCGTATCCAGACTGACCAGCGGATAGTCCATCGGGCAGAGGCCAACGCCGTGGCCGCGATCATCGGTGAGGCTCACGCCGGTGTTGATGCCGAACAGGTGCCGGTTGGCTCCGGTGATGATGTCGTGGGCGGGGTCAATGATCGAGCACAGCCGGCCCAGCCGGTATTGGGGCGCATTGATGTTGAGCGGCAAGCACAGCCAGCCGGCTTCGGGCCACGGATCAAAGGGCTTGTCATGGAGTGTGATTTCCAGGTCAGCGCACCGTTGGTCGCGGTAGAGTATCAGGCGGGTCGTCACAGCAGGCAGGTTGGCCGTGGCGGCGGCGTCCATGACGGCGTTGACCGAGATCGCGGTCTCCTCGAAGCGCAGCTTGAAATCCCTCGGCGACGCGGCTCGGTAAGGGGCCTGGTCAGACGGCGGCTGCCCGAGCTTGTAGAAATCAGGCCACAGTTGCCCGGGCCTCACGTAATTCGAGCACCATTGCATGGTCCGGTCCTTGTCGAAGCGCTCATAGAGGTATTGCCCCAGGCCAAGCCCATCAGTGTTGCCCGCCAGCTCCCGCCCGGCCCGCTTGTCCACCAGCGAAAGGACAATCCCACGCGAGGGATCGAGCCTCGCCTTGAAGAACGGGCTCTCCACCGTGGCGGAGTTCAGGTCCCAATGGAAGTCACGCGCGGACTTCAGCTTGGTAGGGACGCGTTCCACCGCGTCCCCATTCTTCTGAGATGACAGGGACGCGGTGGAACGCGTCCCTACCCCTGAATCCGCCACATAGGTGCGGTAACCCATAGCCGGGATGTCGTGCGCCACGAATGACACCCGGCCCGCCGTCACCTCCACTGGCGTCGCTCCCCCGCCGTCGGCGGGCTTCAGCGCGAAGGGCGCGAAGCTGCCAGCTTCCAGGCCGACCACACCGCTGCGTTTCCAGGGCAGCGGGTTATAGACTACAACCCGTTGGCCTTCAGCCTTGACACCTTGTGCCAGGGCCTGCAAGTCGTTCTCGAGCTCCGGCATGATGATCTGATGTGCCCGCTGGATATACGCCGTGTGCTCAGCCCACGAGTTTTCCAGCCGATCGAAGCGCCCCGCCTCACGCTCCTTCTTGAACTCCTCGCCAAAGCTGAGCTTGTTGCCGATCCAACCAATTGAGCCGCCCCAGGTGTGCTCCCCGTAGAGCAGGCTCTGTTCGTATGCATCGGCAACGGCCAGCGCGTCATTGGGCACAGGCACACCCCACCCGCGCAGTTGTGTGTTCAGCCCCTCAGTCGCCGCGATGAGCGGGCGCGTGTTCCGGGCCAGCTTCGCCCCGGCCGGATCGGACATTGGCCCGTGAATCCATGTGTCCGGCGAGTCGCCATGTACCACCGGCAGCTCAGGCTTCTCCGCGAGGATGGCGTCGCCAAAGTCCGAGAGCCGCCCAATGTGCACCTTCACGCCCGGGAACTGCTTGGCCGCCTGCTCGAGGATCTTCTTCACTTCGTCGGGCTGCGGTGGCCCGTGGTTGTCACCCGTATGCAGGCAAGCCAGCTAGGTCCGGTAGGGCCAGCCCGGCGGCGGCGCAAGCTGGGTCCCGTATTCGGGCGAGTAGAACGTGAGCACGCGCGAGCCGTCCGGTCCCTCCCACCAATATAGCCAAGGCACTCTCAACGGCGCGCTACCCCCGTTGCACCCGATCATCATGAATTCAATGCCCGCGTGCTTCAGCAGCGTAGCCATCATCCAGGTATGCTCCGGCACATCCGTCATCTTGCCGTCCCGCGGCAGCTCCAGCCCGAGACGCCGGGTGATGCGAGAGGAATACCCTAAACCGCGCACGAGGTCTTCGGCTTCGAGCAATTCAGTGTGCGTGGTGAAGGGCAGACCATGAACCACGAATCGCCCCTCCCGCAGTGCCTTTTCCACCCGCTCCTTTCGTTGCGGCGATTGCCCCGGCCAGTCCTGCAGGATCTTATGCATCGGCCAGCCCGACACCGTCCAGACGAATTGCTGTTCGGGCGGCAGGTCCCGGTTTTGGTCCACAACCTCCAGCGCCTTGTCCATCATCGTGGTGCGATAGCGCTGCACGATGTTGCTGGCCATGTCCGTGTACCCGATGTCGAAGTGCGTCTTGAAGACTACCACGATCTCGCGGAGCGGCTTGGTCTCCGCCGCCGCGCAGATCGCAGCCGCAAGCAGGAACAGGAAGAGAATCCCCGGTAGGGACGCGTTCCACCGCGTCCGTAACTCGACTGGTGAAGAACGGGACGCGGTGGAACGCGTCCTTACCGGGTTGGTGCGCAGGAGTCTGACCAAGAAGGCGGTGTGTCTTGTCATGGGGCTAAAGCAGTCATGGTTTGCTCCCGAATACTGCCTTTATGGCTTCCAGGTACCCATAGCCATATTCCTGTTCGGGTTCGAGCACGCTGCCTTCAGGCCATTCGTTCCACGCGTTGACGGTGACGATCTTGGGCTGGGTCGGCGCTGCCAGCAGGCGGGCCTTGATCATCTCGCACGCCTGGCGGAAGGCGGCGGGTGAATTGCCCACCATGACCGGATTGACCACATGGGCCCCGGGCTTGTCCCACTTCGCGTCCGGGTGGGCGCGCGGCGAATTGTCCCAGTTGATCGTCGTGTTCGGGAAATACGGCACAGGGTAGTTCGTTATCGCCCCAGCGTAGAACTTCAAATACACGTCGCGGCCCTCCGCATAATCGGAGATGGGAAAGGTGCTGTAATTGAGCGCCCCGTGGTGGACCCAGGTGTAGCCCGTGAGGCTGTCAAGGGCCAGGTCAGCGCATAACTTCGGCCAGTCTGCCGGTGTCTTGCCGCCGGGCAGATTCGGTTGGCCCCACAGTATGGCATTGATGTGCAGCTCAGGGAACCCGGCGGCCCTGGCTTTCTGGCGGAACCGATCCAGCGCTGCCCGTGCGCCCTCGACCGACCCGAAGTTCTCCAGAAACAGGCTCATCTCATAGATCGAGAAGTAGGGCTTGCCGTCAATCTTCCAATAGCTCGGGTGCTTGAAATACCGCGCAATGACAAGGTCCGTGATCTTGTCCCAGGTCGCCGGGGTGACCTTGCCGGGGTAAAGCAGCTTGATCTTGTCCGCGGGGTTATAGCCCTGGATGTCGAACCAGTCATGGTTGGCCCACATCAAACCGAACTTGATGCGGCTGTTGTTGGTAGCCTGCAGAAAGCCCCGCTCCAGCGCGCCCTCAAGGTAGGGCCCATCGTCGTAGTAATACCAGTCGAAGATGAAAGCACCGACGCCGTACTCGGCAGCCGCGTCAATCTTTTGCGCCATGACCTTTGGGTCTGATTCATCGGTGCAGCCCCAGAGCGGCACTTTGGGTTGCTTATGGCCGGGGAAACGCGGCTTGGCCTTCCGGATGAGGTCCCACTCGGTGAAGCCGGGATACTTGGCCTTGTCCCACCGCGGGTCGGTGTGCTCGCAAGGATAATAATAGGCGGCGACGGTAATTTCTGGAGCGGCAGGAGCCGCACGGCTGGATGAAACCGTCCCCATCATCAGCGCGACACCCAAAAGGAGGCATGTTGCGGCACCGCTCGAACAACCCTGCTCTCTGAATGGATGGCCCATAAGGTTGGCCGAGACCGTACGTGGCCGGATGAAGTGAATCAAGTCAAAGCTCCGTCAGGAGCGCCATGTTTATAGTGGAAAACCGTCTCTAACCGACGCAAGCTCCGTAGGAGCGGCATGGCTTTGAGTCTGATCGGACGGCTTGCGGGGGGCGAAAGGCGATGAGCACCAAGGTCTATGCCGCTCCTACGGAGTTGCTTCTTTGGCTTGTTCGCTGATGGAGCCGAGGGGGTCAGTTTCAGTTTGCCGTGCTGGGCAGGGGTTCCCGGATGGACTTTTTGCCGCTACGCAGGGTCTTCCGGGCACCGGAGGGCAGAATCGCAGCAGCTTTCACCCCGTTGGGAACCTCCACATCCAAATAGAAGGTGCCGCCTTCCTTGCGCCACCGGCTGGCGACGCGCCCGCAGGGTGTTTGCACCACGGCTTCAGCACTTGTCAGCGGGCCGGGGTTGGGCGCAATGAGGATTTCCTGCCAACCTACGCTGTTCGTCGCCTGCCGAATGCCGCCCACATAGCCGTAATACCATTCCATCACATGGCCCAGCATGCAGTGGTCGAGCGACTGCGAGCCGTCCATCATCGCGTCCCAGGTCTCCGGCAGCGAGGTCAGCCCTTTGGCCAGAATACCGCCATAGCTTCCCAGTCCAGTGCGCGAATAGACACGATGCAGTACATCCGAGCGCCCAGCCTCGGCCAGCGCGCGGATGAAATAGACGTGCCCAACGTCACCAGGCGTTTGCTGCCAGCCCCGTTTCTCCAGGTCGCCGATCATGTCCTCAACCAGCAGCCCGCGGTCCGCCGACGGCACCATGTCCGCGCACAAGGCCATGGCATTGGCGCATTGGGGACCGCCGTTGTGGCGAAGTTTCCGGGTAGCGGGGTCCTGGAAGTGCCGCTGGAAATCTGCGGCTATCCGGGCATGCAGTTCCCGATAGGCCCTCGCATCCTCTGGACGCGCGAGCGCCTCCGCCGCGCGCAAAACCGCCTCAGCGCAAAGCCCCCAAGTGGCCGTGGCCGAAAGCTCCGTCGGCGTGAATCGCGACGGCCCCGGCGGTTGGCCATGGCCGTAATCATACCAGTCTCCCAGCCCTGCGGGCGCGATGCCGTCTTTCGCTTCCGTTCCGATGAAGTCGGTGAGGCGGCGCATCATGTCGTAGTTGTCTCTGAGGATTTGCTTGTCGCCATACCACACATAATGCTGCCAGGGTACCAGCACTGCCGCCCCCCCCCATTCCACCGTCCAGTTGAACGCGCCGGGAAAGTGCCTGGCCGGGTAACTGGGCGCTACCGTCAAGACGCGCCCGCTCGGCTCCTGTGCGTCGCGGATATCGCGGGCGATCTTGCTGAACCATTCGCGGCCTTGGTAGCGGTACAAGAAGCTGGGCTCCAGCAAATAGGCGCACTCAAGCCACCCGAGCTTTTCCCGGTGCGGACAGTCCGTCATCACCCAGCTCATGTTCGCCCGCATGGCCGCGTCAATAAGCTGGTGCGTGCGATTGTAAAGGTCGCTCGAACACTTGAAACTCCCTGCCTCGGCCAAACCAGCGCGCACTGGCACCAACTCCAAGCGCTTGATAACCGGCAGGTTATCCGGATTCGCCTCCCCGTCCGGCACTGCTCCAGTCACCTCAACGAACTGCATGCCCAGATAAAAGAACGTCCACTGATGCGCTAGTCTCTGGCCGTCGGTAATCAGATCGCTCCCCACAACGTAGCCGCCGAAAAGCCGGTCCCGGGCATTCTTATGCTCGCCGCAGCGGAACTGGATCCGGTCGCCGGCCTTGCCGCCGGCCACTTCGACCCGCAATTGAGCAGCCGTATTCTGCGGAAAGCTATACAAGAAGACGCCCGGTGCCGGCTGTTTCACGGAGACAGCCGATTCGGGCTGAAACGCCTTGACGCCCGGCCAAGTCATCGGCTCCAGCTTTCCGGGTGGCGTGGCTGCCAGCCGAGCTGGTTGCCAGGCGTGGTCGTCAAAGCCCGCGCGGTCCCAGCCCTGCTGCTGGTCGCGCGCGTCGAAATCCTCGCCGGCATAGATGTGCGAAAAGACCACCGGCCCGTCGGCTGTGCGCCAGGTTTCATCCGTGCCGATAGTGCCATTGGCGGGCTCGCCGCGAATCTGGGCACATAGCAGAAACGGCTGGTCGGCCTTTCTTTGCGGTCCCTGCTTGTTGTAGCGGCCCGCGGGCGGGTCGGGGTTGTTCCAAAATGAATTGCCGAGCATCACGCCCACGCAATTGGTTCCCTTCCCCACCAGCGCCGAGACGTCGAACTCCCGGTAATAGATCGTCTTCTCGTACTGGGACCAGGGCTGGTTCATGCCCGTGTCCGTCAGCCGCCGCCCGTTCACCCGCGCGTCAAAGTCGCCCAGCCCGACAATGCGCAACCAGACGTGCCTCGGCTGGCGGTCGAGGACGAATTCCTTCCGGAACGTCGGGCAGGCGAAGTTGGTTGCCGCGCCCGCCGACGGCGCGATCCAGTGCGCCTGTTCGAACCCCGCCGCCGCGGCCCCAACAGCGGTGAGGATGGCGGCGCCAATCGGCAGGCTCGCCAGAGATGTTGGTGTTCTCATTGTTCTAGTTGTCCGCCCTCATTCCCGACTGCGCTAATCCTCCTTTTCCGAGGCGATGATGGGCGTGCCTTCCCAAAGCCAACCAGATTTGTCTTTGACCAGCACGCGGCAAGCGCTGCCCGGCGCGGGCGGGGCGGCCGATTTCGGCAGCCACCGCGCCAGCGACTCACGGATGGCAGCAAACTTCACGTCCGCAACCACGTTGGTCCACTCGTTGGGGTCATTGTGGCAGTCGTAAAGCTCCTCGGAACCGTTGGCATAATGGACGTAGCGCCAATGCTCCGTGCGCACCGAGTCGTTGCCCTGGTTGTGAGTGGTGATGGCCGGCCAAGGACGCCGCGCCTTCGGGTCCCTCAACTGCGGCACGAGGCTGTGGCCTTCCAGGCCCTTCCTGGGCGGCAGCCCGCACAGCTCAACCAGTGTCGGATAGATGTCGAGCAACTCGGCCGGTCGGGAGCACTGCGCCCCGTGGCCCACTCCGGGCCCGGCGAAGATCAGCGGCACATGGGTGGAGCGCTCCCAAAGCGAGTTCTTGCCTGTGATGCCCTTTTCGCCCAGGTGCCAACCGTGGTCAGACCAAAGCACGACGATGGTATTCTCCCGCCGCCCAGTAGCATCGAGGGCGTGGAGCACGCGGCCGATCTGGCTGTCCATGAAGGTGGTGCTTGCCAGGTAAGCCCGCACGAGCGAATGCCATCGGCGGGCCTTCTTCAGCCACGAAAGGCGTGGCTCGGGCAGGCTCCAATGGAGATACCAGGCGAACTCGGGCACGTCATCGCGGTCTCCCTCCTTCACCAGCGGGAGGATGATCTGGTCTTCACGGGGGAATTGGTCGAACCACCTCTGCGAGGCAAAGCAAGGCACGTGTGGCAGGCGGAACCCGACGGCGAGGAAGAAAGGCTCGCTGGGCGGCAGTGACTTCATCTGCGCGATGGCGGCATCGGCAGTTTTCCAGTCTGCTTGGTCGTGGTCGTCCTTGGGATAAACGCCCCAGTCCATGACCTGCATGTGCGAGGGAGTGTGAACAAGCTTCTCCTTGGGCAGCGGCATGAGCGGCGCTGGTCCCCAAACGTGGAATTCGTTGGTTTGCAAGTCCTCTGGGATGGAGCTGTCATGAAATACCTTGCCAAAGGTGGCCGTGAAATAGCCGTACCGGGCGAAATATTGCGGGAGCGTGACGCACTTGTGCGTGCGCGCGACTTCACGAATGCCCGGCACCACGCCGTAAATACCGGTAGTGGAAGGCCGCAGCCCAGTCAGCAAACTCGCACGCGAGGGGTTGCAGAGCGGCGCCTGGCAATGCGCGTTCCGGAAGAGCGTCCCGCACGCCGCCAGGCGGTCTATGTTCGGCGTCTGCGCCTGGGGGTGGCCTCCGAGGCAACCGACCCAGTCGTTCAAGTCGTCTATGGCAATAAAGAGGACATTGGGTTTCTGCGCCGCGGGGACAGCGCCGATGGCGCTCGGTGGCGCAAGCGCCACGGCCAGGGCAAAGGCCAGCACGACACAGACGACCATCTGTGCCTTAAACTCATCGGCTGACCGAAGTCTAACCCGCCCGCGCATGGTTTTGCTGTCAGAACGCCTGACCTCGTCATTCTGTCAGGGTTAGGCGAACTGGCAAGCAAATTCTCCTTTGCCCCTTGGGCGCTTGGACGCGGAGCAGCTAACGGCGGGATACACGGAGCGGGAACGGCTCGAAGCGCGGGGCGCAGAGGTGGTTCAGCCCGAAGGCCAGCAGGTACATGCAGGCGCAAATCCCGAACAGAACCGCATAGCCCGAGGTGATGTTTCCCTGCCCCTGAAAGTAGTCCAGTAACCTACCAGTTAAAGCCGGGAAGAGGATACCCCCCGCCGAGCCTGCCATGCCGCCAATCCCGATCACCGAAGCGACGGCCTTCTTGGGAAACATGTCCGACACGGTGGTGTAGAGATTCGCCGACCATGCTTGGTGGGCCGAACCGGCCAAGCCGATGAGCAACACCGCGGTCCAGTCGCCGACCTTGGTCACCACGAGAATCGGCAAAGCGCACAGCGCAAAGATGTACATGCCGGTCTTGCGTGCCCGGGTCACCGTCCATCCCCGCTTGGTCAGGTAGCCCGTGACCCAGCCGCCGAAGATACTGAGCACAGTCACGATGCCGTAGATGGTGACGATGTGTATCCAGCTTTTCCTGATGTCCAGGCCGCGGGTCTTTTTGAAGAAGTCCGGCAGCCAGATCAGGAAGAACCACCAGACCGGGTCGGTCAGAAACTTGGCAATGACGAATGACCACGTCTGCCGGTAACCGAGCAAGCTGAGCCACGAGACCTTTTCCTGCGGTTTCTCCTCTTCCCGGTCGCTCCGAATCAGTGCGAGCTCGGGAGCGCCGACGCGCCGGCACTTCTCCGGCACGTCATAGAAAGGAACCCAAAGGAACAGCCAGAGCAACCCGGCAATGCCGGCGGCCACAAAACAGGACTGCCAGCCGAACCGGTATGCCATCCAGGGAATTATGGCGGGAGCGACGAGGGCGCCGGCATTGGTGCCCGCATTGAAGATGCTGGTCGCAAACGCCCGCTCCCGCTTCGGAAACCACAGCGCGACGGCCTTGATCGCTGAAGGGAAGTTACCCGCCTCGCCCAGACCAAGGGCCGACCGCGCCGTAAGGAAACCGGCGAAACTGCCGACCAGCGCATGGGCCGCCGCTGAGATGCTCCAGGCGATGATCGAAACGGTGTAGCCGATCTTGGTGCCGAACCGGTCCACAAACCACCCGAAGCCAAGCAACCCGACGCCGTAGGCGAACTGGAACGCGGAGTTGACCCAGCCGAACTGCTCGTTGGTCCAGCCGATTTGGTGATCGAGAATCTCCTTGAGCAGCGAGAGAATCTGGCGGTCAATGTAGTTGATCGTCGTCGCGAAGAACAGGAGCGCGCAAATGACCCAACGATAGTTGGCCATCAAGCCCGGTTGGTGCGCAACCACCGAGGGGCCGGACGGGGCCTTCTCTGGTTTGATGGCGGCGGGCATCGTGCGCACAGCTTTTACGTTGCCAGACCCAGGGTCAAGCCTGCGCGTGGGCTCCCGATCCGGTGATGGTCCCCTACCCTTCTTCGCGTCTTCCCGCCTTGGTTGTTGATCCTCAGTTCGACGCCTGAATGTCCTTCGGGAGGGGTGCCCAGTTCGTTGCCTTAGTCCCATCCCGGCTCGCCCACTTCTTCCACGCCGCACGGTCATAGAGCATCTGCAGAAATACCCCTCCCACCACCGACCGCGCCTGGAAGCCCACCTGCTTGGCAGTCTTGGTGTCGTACCAGTCGGTCATCGGCACGCGGTTGGGCGTTTCATTCAGGAAGCGATAGACCGGATCCAGTATCACGGCAAAGTCGGCGCGGTCTTGGGTGAGCGTCGCCGTCCAGAGGGTCCAATCCAGCTTAGTGTAATCCTTCCGGCTATCGAGCGGCAGCCCGAAAGCGTTCTGCTTGGCCCTGTAGAAGTCCATCTCCTTGCGCAGCGCTGCAGAGGGGAAAAGGTTCAGGCCAAGGATGCGGTCCCAAACCACGTTGTATTTCTGGCTCCACGTGCCGGGCTTGTCGAACGCGAGCCGGAAATGGTCGCCGTCGTCCGCTTCCTTCACCCACCTCAGAGCGAACTCCCTCGCCAGCTTTCCGTATTCAGCCGCTTCGGCTTTCATGCCGCGCCGTTCACAGAGCTGGCCGAATGCGCCCAGCCCGCAGATCGCCTTTGCCGACAGGTTCACATTGTGCGCCAGGTGCCCAGCAAAGTCGTCCGTGCAAAGCTGATTTTCCGGATCAAAGCCCTTGGCCTTGAGGTACTCGGCCCACTTCTCCAACACCGGCCAGTATTTCCCAGAGAAATCGGCGTTGCCCTCCACTCGTGCCAGCGCGGCCAGCAGGACAAGTATGTTGCCCGTCTCCTCTACCGGCATCTGGTCCTCTTCCGTGCGCTCACCGCCGCCATAGACCTGCCCGTTAGCGAGCGGGTAAGTGCCCAGGTCGTGCGGCGCAAAAGGCCACCGCCACCGCGGCGATGCCGCGTAGTCCAGAATCGGCACCAGCATCGCCTTGGTCAGCGAGGGACTGAACAGCAGGAACTGCGGTGCCATCGGATAGATCACATCCACCGTGCCGATGCAGCCGTTGCTGAAGTTCTCCTTGGGAAACATGAGCGGCTGGCCATTGTCATCAGCCACTACCTTATTGGCCGCGTAGCACTGCCGATAAGCCAGCGCGCAGAGCCGCGCATACTTCTCCCCGCCGGCTGTGGTAAGCGCAGCCATCAGCTCAGAGTCGAACTTCCCGCAGCGTTTCTTCAGAGACTCGTATTCCGCCGCAGCCTTCTTCAGTAAAGCCGCCGCGTCATCCCCGTTCCGCCGCCAATAAGGCCGCAGGTTCTTCCTGAAGTACTGGATCGAATACTCGTCGTCGTAGGCCAGCATCAGCCAGCGGGAGACCGGTTTGGCGCCGACCTTTCCATCAAGCTCAAAACTGAAGTCCCCCCAAGCCTCGGAGGCTTTATACCGGCTTGGTTCTTCACGGCTGCCAGGGTGGTAGCCGAAGGTAGGGTTCTCCGACTGCCGCGCCGCCACGTACAAATAGCCCCAATCAATACGCAGGTCGTCGCCTTTCTTCACAAGGATCGCTTGCTCCTGGGAGCCGATCTTCACGACAGCGAGACCTCCTATGTTCCCGTGCGAGCATTGGACCTCCTGGGCAGGAGTGTTGACGGTGATCTCCGCCGAGTAACGAGAGGCCACAAACACCTTGTGCTCCTTTCCATCTGTCGCCTTCAACTCCCACGTAACGTAAGTCACCGGCCGCGAATAGGTCATCAAGTCGTCTGGCAACGCGCCGGTCATGAAGGTGAGCGTCAGCCTCATGCCCTCGCCCTCGAACGTGTAGATGGTCCGAGTGGGCAGCGCTTCCAGAACAGTCTGCGGCAGCGCGGGCACATTGGCCGGCTCCCTACCCATCAGCCGATACGCCTTGCCGTCAATGCTCACCTGACTGGCGAGCCGCTGCGGCTTGCCCGTCCAGTGAACCGTGTCTGCGTCCGTCAGCTTGTCCGCCGGCGACCAGATGCTGAAATAGGGGTCGCACGCAACCAGCGGAACCGATGGGGGCCGAAGCGCCGCAGCAGCCTGGCCGGCGGCGACGATCTGCGAACCGACTGCCAGCACTATTGCGCACAAAATTGCGGCTGCGTTCCTACTTACCAACGTCCTCGTATTCGTCATAGTTTCCTCACGTCTTGTGGGCTAGAATGAAGCACCCTGTGGGAATACTGCCAGTAAATTCCGCACCATGCAGAAGTGCAGCCGAATGGGTCTTAGACTTGGGCTATTGCCGCCCGTTCAGGTGCGCGACGACCGAGCCGGCGGGCAATTCGCTATTCATCACTGCGACCAACGACGGCACCCAGGGATCCAGGACAAAGTGGATGCGATTGGTGTGGCCGAGGTATTTCTCGGCTCGAAGATCATAGAGGTGGGCGGGTTGATCAAGGACCGCGTCCAGTTCGACGGGCTTTTCCAAAGCTTCATTCCCGCCCCCCTGTTTCAAGTCCTCGCTCATCTGATACTCAACGTTCCGTTCAAACGCCAGCAGCAACCCCTCCGGCACACGAAATCGATGAATCCGAACCCGCGCGCCGGTCGGAAGGTTGAATCGCGGCTGCCCGATTTTCAGTTGCTTCCCCACCCAATTGGCCCAATCCGTCCCGCCCTTCCCGGTCAGCCGCCCCGCGGGGTATTCGGCCAGGTCTCCTGAAGCCATCGTTGCGGCGCCGCTTCCAGTCCTGCAATGGACCCCACCCGATGTGCCGAAGCGCCCTGGGTTCTTCCGCAGCTTCCCATGCTCGTCGAAAAGCCCAGGTGGACGGTCCCAGAAGACCTGCCGACCTGGGCCGCCGGCCACAAACGCCTCGATCTCGTCCAGCGTCTTATCGGAAAGCGCGTAACAGTCCGATAAGACCAGCGCGGCCTCGCGGAAGCCACGAAGCCGGCCCGCTTCCAGGTCGTCCGTTGAGATGAATTGCGGCGCATACCCGGCGTCCTGAAAGGCCTTCAACCAGCCGTCACGCCTTCGGGTCATCTCGTTGTGCTCACCTTCGTAGCTGGAAAACCGCCGCAACCAGGTCGAGCCATCCACGGTGGATTCCAGGAGCCAATCCACCTGTATGCTCGGCTGCGAGTAAAGGATGAAAACGGGATCCCGTTGGCGTTCCGCGCGCAGAAACACCCGCGCGAGCGGCGAGGTCATCTCCCGCAGCGCCGGTGCCAGTGCCCTCGCCTTGGGCGTCAGGCGATAGTCGCCGCTCTTCCAGTCAATGCAGTCCTCACTCCACCAGACGATGCACCCTCGGTCCCCTTCGAGCAGCAAATGCCAAAGCCGCCGTCGCGCGTGATCGGTGTCGGACTCAAAAACTGTCGTTACGATAGGCCGCCCCTGCATGAACGAGCCAAAGATCTGCCGCGCGTTCCCGATGTCGTAGGGCTCGACCCAATCCAGCACATGCGACAGCCGCCACAGATCGTAACCGCCGAAGGCATCGGCCATTTGCGTTCCTTCGATTCCCACCGGCGCTCGGGGGTCCGCATCGTGGGCTGCCTGGCGAAGGTTCTCCAGCGCCCCTGCCAGCGAAACGTCCATATAAGTCCGAAAATCGGCCCACGGCGAGAAGTTCCATCGCGTCGGGGACTGGCGCGCGGCTTCGGGCTCTAACTTGAGGCCTTCCAGCTCCTGCCAATCGGGCTGGCCCCGCGGCAGGGCCTCGCCGCCCGCCATGCGATTCTTGATTTGATCGGTTGTAAATGGCATCACCCTCTCCCAGGCGTCAAAGCCGGTCTGCCACTCCGCGTTTAGCGCGCTCAGGCTCGGATACTGTGTCTTGAGCCATTGGCGGAAATGCTCCAGGGCAATCGGATTGAAATCGTAATCAAAGGGATTGGCGGAGAAGGTCGTGGATAACTCGTCGCGGAGATTATATGCGACCGCGTGCAAGGGCCGGTTCCTCGCGACGATGCGCCGGACTTCCGCAGTAGCCCAAGCGCGCCACTTCGGATCGTCCAGGCAATAGTCACGGACCAAGGCGGATTGAGGCCGGCCCGTTTTGGTCCAAGCGGTTACGAAGGCGTCCCAATTAGTCACCGTGGAGTTCCACTTCAGGCACAGCCCGCGATTGACGAGGTTTTCAACGTAATACGGAAAACCGTTCTTCACTGGGACGCTCGGATCGCCATCGCCATAGACCATGGCGGTGGTGATGCCCATCTCGCGCATCCGCTGGAAGAAAAGCGGCAGTTTGGCCGGTTTCTGGTAGGCGGAATCGCCCATCCAGATGATGGTCCTGTAATCGTCCCAGGGCGCGAGACCATTGGCCGCGTGCCCCGCGCCAATCAGAGAAACAAGCGCCATTATGGAAATCAGGAGAGCGGGATGAAGAATTGAGAAGGAAGAAGGCACCTGGAATACGAATTCTACCCTCTTCAATCGCCCCCGGGTAAGTGTATGCGCCATACCGGCCTCACTTCTGGAGCCAAACATCAATTCTCGGCGCGTCCCACGTATAGGGTTTATCCAGCACGTCCAGTTTGCCGTCGCCATTCAGATCCCCAATCTTGGCCTCGTGAAAATCAATGCCCTTCGCGAACACGGTCTTCCGAAAATGGCCTTGCCCATCCCCATAAAAAATCCAGGCCGTGGCGCCCGGATTGTCCGGTTGCGTGGCGTTTTCGGTCCACTTGGCCATCTCGGCCGCAAAGATGTCCAGATGGCCGTCTCCGTCAATGTCGGCAATTTGCAGGCTGTGGCCGTGAATCATATCGCGCTCGAGTAAGTCGTGCCCAATCCAGTCTGTTCCGACTTCGGGATTGCCGATGCACTCATACCAGCGCAATGGCCCGGTGCCATCGCCTGGAGCGATAACCACCTGGGGATATTTCCCAGGCTTGAGCTTGCCTGCGGCAATTCGCCCTCCGATGGCCCCGATCCGAATGGCCTCAAACCTCTTCCCCCCGCGATGCTTCAGCCAAAAGTTCCCGGCGAGCAAATCCACCTTGCCGTCCCCATCAATATCACACGCCGCCATTCCCTCAGGGTATTTGAATCCCTCCCTGGCGGCCTCGCCCCCTTCTCCCGAGAAAATCTCGGTGAGCGGCCACGATGTGGCGTGACGCGGATCAGGAGGAATCTCCGCCAGAAAAATCTTCTTCGCGCCCTGGTTCCAAAAAGCAAGCTGCGGCTTGCCGGTTCCCAGGAAATCGCCGAATACCTGGTCATGGTGTTGCGTCGCGCCGCCTTGTTTGATCACGTGCCGTTCCCAGGGCACCGCCGGGTCAAAGTTCGGATAGGGATTTCGCCACCACCATACCTCAGTGCTCTGCCAGTCCCCTCCGAACACGATATCCGGGTTGCCATCCCCATCAATATCATAGATCGCCCCGCCTGCCTCGACGGTCAGGAAATTGGTTTCGATCACATATCTGGCCCAGCCGCTCGCGTTTCGGCGATACCAGACCACCGCCGGAGCGACCTTGCGAAAACTGATGACGAAATCGTTGGTGCCGTCCTTGTCAAGGTCTGCAATCAGCGCTCCCGTCTGTTCAGTCGAAGGCCCCGGCACGGGCAGTTCTCCGGTGCGGCTCGAGACATGCACCCATTGCGGTTCCCCACCACGGGCAGCAAAGCAACTCGAAATCAGGAAAACCAACAAGAGCCTTTTCGACGGATTCATCGGCATGGCTAGGCCAGTATGCCCCCCTCCCCAGCAAAGTAAAGCCCCCCACAAACGAGCACCGAAGAATAGGCGCCTCTGCACGGCCCTGCTGGGCGAGGACGGGCGCCCGTCAAGGCTGCCTGGGCGGCAGAACTAGGATTTGGCCGGCCATTCCCGGCTGATGCATCGCGCAATAGAAGGTGAACAACCCCTCCATGTGGAAGGTAAACACATAGGAGGTTTCCTCCAGTGGCGGCAGCAGCACATTCATGAGGACCTGCATTTGAGGATCCACCAGCATGAAGGTGTGCTGGTCGTCGGGCTGGAGGTTCCAAAAGCGAATCTGAGTTGGCTCCTCACGATGGACCGCCATGAAAGTGGGTGAAAACGCATACACCTCGCCGAAGTGCGCTACCGTCTCCTTCGGCCCTGTCTCTTTGACCGCCGCCCGGTGCGTTTGCACCAGGATGCTTGCCCTGACTGTCGCAACATTGGTGACGCTCACCACCCGCGAGGCCTCCGCGTTCGGCAGATAAAACCGCTGCTCCGCCTCTGCCCCGTGCATTGCGCCCGGCGCCATTTCTTTCCTGGCCGTGGTGCAGGCCGTGAGGCCCGCCGCCGCCAAGCCGATAATCAAACACTTACCCGTCATCGTTCTGCGCTCCTTTCCATGACCTAAGACCTCGCAACACACTCTACCCCATCTCATGCCCCGGGCAAGCATCCCCCGCGAACGGTTCGCCTAAACCCCGGCGGACTTGACCGCGAGGCGCGATGGCCTAGAGTCTGACTCGTGAATAAGACATGGAACCAGTGCTCCTTTCCGCGCGCAGCGTCTTCAAGCACGTGTCTTTCGGTACTTGCGGTGTTGTTGAGTCATTCCCTTCAGGCCCAAGTTGATCAGCGAAGCGACAGTATATCCACCACACCGCCGGGAGGTTCCTCGCAGGAATACCTGCCCAGCGATTCCCCAGCGCCTCAGCCTGGAGACTCGCTGCGGGTGGGCGGCTTTGTGGATTATTCGTACGTTGCGCCAGGCGATCCACAGTTCCGAGGAGTCAAGGGGAGTGGTTCGGATGCCCAATCACTCAATGCCGCCGTCTCCGCTGCTTTCCACCTGGATCAACAATGGTACCTGCCCTTGAGCCTCAGTTCGGCCAATTTTGCCCTCGAATCGGTTCCCGGCATGCCGATTCCTGACCACGTTGACACCTTGCGCCTCATGGCCGGCTTGGGATACCGGCTCAACCCGCAATGGACGCTCACGGCAGTGGCAGGACCCGCGCTCTACCGGCTTGACGGTGTTGACGGAGACGACGTTGGCGTCGCCGGCCTGGTGGGAGCAGTCTATCGGGCCAATCCCGATCTGACCTGGGCCTTTGGCATCGGCTTCATGCCGGACCGGGATATCCCGGTGTTGCCGGCCGCCGGCGTGCGTTGGAACATGGAAACAAATCTTACTCTGAACCTCATGTTCCCCCGGCCAAGATTGATCTATCGGCCAGCCCCGAGGCTCGATTTCTATGTCGGTGGAGACATCAAATTCGCTGTGTTCCGTGCCGACGGCAATCAGGGGAATAACATTGGCCTGCCGCAGTTTAACAACGCTCTTGGGACCTACCGGGATTTTCATCTAGGCGTCGGGGCGGAGTATGAGGTCCTCCAAGCCCTGTCCATCGGCATCGAAGGTGGGTACTCCGTAGGACGGGAGATTGACTACAACCGTCTCAACGAGACGGTGAAATTCGATCCCAGTCCTTACGTCACCGTGGCGGTCAGATATCGCTTCTAGATTAGGCCAACGTTCGTCAATTCAGGGCCTCATTGTCGCCCAGAAAGAGTGATACAGGTTTTCTATAGCAGCCCGTGGGTGCCGCCTGAATGGATCAAGGCTCATGGACTGGAGCCTCGCGGGATTTGGTTTGCCGGCGACCTGGCCCCGCTCCCGCTCGCGGCGGGGGTTTGCGCCTTCGCGGAGGCGGTGGTGCGCCTTGCGGAAGCGCACCCCGACTCGGCCATGATCTTCTCGACTCACTGCGATCAACTGCGGCGCGGGTTTGATGTCGTCACCGTCGCAGCGGTGGAGCATGCTTTCTTGTTCAACCTGCCAGCGACGTGGCAAACCGGGGTCGCCGAGCAAATCTTCGCTTCCGAGCTCGAACGGTTGGGCCGTTTTCTCGTGAAACTGGGCGGCCAGCCGCCCACCGTCGAAGCGTTGGCGGACATCATGGCACGATACCGCCAGGCCAGAAGCCGATTGCTCAAGGCTGCCGCGCACCTTCCTGCCCGCCAGTACTGCGAGGCGGTGGCTCGGTTTCATTGGGATGGTTCCGTCCACCTGCCGGAGAAGGCACAGCCGGCGGGAGCCAATGCCATTCCGCTGGCGATCGTCGGCGGCCCACTGCCGACGTGGCAAGGGAATGTCCTGGATGCCATCGAAAGCGCCGGCGGGCGCGTGGTGTTAAATGCCACTGAGGCCGGCGAGCGGAGCTTGGGACGGGCGTTCTCTCCGAACCGAGCACCGGTTGCAGCCTGCACCTTGCCTGACTTGCTCCGACTCCTCACGCGCTCGTTTCTGGACGATTGCGTTGATGTCTTCCAGCGACCTAATACCCGACTGTATGGTTGGCTCGAGGAGCGCCTGGCCGCCCGCAAGGTGCGCGCTATCGTGCTCTGGCATTACGTAGGCTGCGACTTATGGCGCGCGGAAGCGCAACCATTGCGCGAGGCCTTCGGCCTGCCTGTGCTGCTGCTCGACTCCCAGGGGGCGGCTGGGGACGCCCCGCGCCAATCGGGGCGCATCGAGGCATTCTTGGAGTCTCTGAGATGAACGCTAGAGTCCAAAGCACCAAGTCCCAAGCTGGAGCAACGGTGCCCCGGCCATTCGGGTTTCGACCTTCGGCCTTCGGGTTTCGGCCTTCCGCATGAGCACCGCCCCGCGCAAACTCACTCTGGACGAATGGGACGCCCGCTATGCGGAGTTGAAGCGTGCCGGCCTGCGTGAACCGTTTTACGGCGGGTCGTTGCGTCGCCACGTCCTGCTGGACAGCGACCTCCGCCTGCGTCACCTGCGCTTTGATAGCTCCATGGCGTCGCTCCGGCTGTGGAACTTCCTGCTCACAGAAAACGAACGCCTCGCGCAGGCCCGCGCCCAGGGCGGCAAGATTGTTGGCACGATGAAAGACCTTGGCACCGTGCCGGTTATGGCCTACTCGCTTGCGGGAGTGCGGGCGTTCTATCCCGATGGCGCCTGGTGGACGCCTTGCCTGATGGAGTGCAGTGACGGGCTGCTCCAGCAGTCAGAAACCTTTGGCATTGATGGTTCCTTCTGTCCCGTCCGCGCCATGCTGGCGGCCTTCCAGAACGGTGAGCATTTCCCCCAGCCTGATCTCCTGATCTGTAGCTCCGGGGCTGTTTGCGACGACTTCTCGGCCATCGCCCAACGGCTGGAGAAGATGGGCTTCCCCATTGTGTGGTGGGAGATGCCGCGCCGCCGCGAACCCGAGCCGGGGGAGACGGCTTGCGCCTTGCCCGGCAACTTGAAGGCACCTCAGATTCAAGTCGAATGCGTGCGCGCGGAGTTGGCGCGGCTGGGGAAAGTGCTGGGCGAAATGGCGGGACTGCCGCTCGAGTCCGGTGCGTTGGCCGAAGGCATCCACGAGGCCAACCGGGTCCGGCGCTTGTTGGCGGCGTTGCGCCAGGTCGCTTATGGGTCGCCAGGCGCACCGCTGCCCGCCTTGGAAATGCTGGTCGCCGAAATGCTCGCGATTCACTTCTGCTCCGACCGCCAGGAGACCATTGAGGTGCTGTCGGGCCTGCTGGCCGAGGCAGAAGAGCGGCTGCGGCGTGGCCACTGCATCATCCCCGAGGAAGCGGTACGCGTCTTCTGGGTCAACCCGGTCGCCGACCTGCGGGCCATGAACCTGCTGGAGGAGTGGGGCGGACGGGTTTGCGGGTCGGATTACATGTTCGGGCACGCCCTGGAATTGATTCCTGAGGACCTGCCGCCGTTGGAGGCGCTGGCTCGAACCGCCCTGGCGGATCCGATGGTCGGCCCGACGATGGATCGCGCTCGTCGCATCGCCGCCGATTGCCGAGCTTATCGAGCCGAGGCGGTCGTCGTTTCTCGCATCCCCGGGGCGAGCCACTGCGCGCGGGAAGGGGCGATTATCTGCCAGTTCGTGCGAAAGGAGCTGGGGCTGCCCGCCATCGAGCTTGAAATCCCGCCCATTTGTGACGCCATGCTGCCGACGCTCAGCTCGCGTGTGCAGGGCTTGCTTGAGACCGCCCGGGCTGGAAGATGATGACGCCGGCACCAAAAGCAAAGAAAAGCCCGTTGGCGTCGCGCGTCGAGGCGCCGTGTTACCGATGGCTGCTATTCGACGCCGACGGTACCCTCTTTGACTACGATCGGGCCGAACGGGGCGCGCTCGAACAGGCTCTCGCGCGAATAGACGTTGCCTTCGACCCCGCCTGCCTGGCCACTTACCGGGGGATTAACCAGGCCCTGTGGCAGAAGGTTGAAACCGGTGAACTTACACCCGGCGAGGTGAAAGTGCGCCGCTTCGACTTGTTCCTGGAGGCAATCCAGGTCGCCTGTGCCGCGACTGCATTCAGTGCCAGTTATCTCGAATGCCTCGCCGACTGCTCGGAACTGGTGGCGGACGCCGACCGGGTGCTCGGAGAGTTGCACCGGAAGTATCGCATCGCCGTTCTGACCAATGGCTTAAGAGAAGTCCAGCGCCGTCGCTTGGCTCGCTCTGTGATCCGCGACCACGTCTCTGACATCATCATCTCAGAAGAGATTGGCGCCGCAAAGCCGGCCCGGGCTTTCTTCGACCTTGCCTTCGCTCGGCTGGGCCATCCCTCCAAACGCGAAGTCCTGATGATTGGTGACGGGTGGGAGTCGGACATTCGGGGTGCGCTCGAGTATGGTATTGATGCCTGTTGGTATAACCCGGCCCGCAAGCCCCGACCTGCCAGTTGCGAGATTACCCGCGAGATTGCCTCGTTGCGTGAGCTAACCGACTGGTTGGCTTAGTGCGTTTGGTCCGGCTCCGCATAGAGTCCAAACTCCGCCAGTGCGGGACATACCGGCGACTGGGTGATCCGCAGCCGGACCTTGTCGGTAGTGAGGTACTCGCCACGGACTAACCGATGATTCCCGATGCTGGTGCCCTTGGCGAATTCCACCCACTGCCCATCCTTGAATTGATCCAGCGCGAACGCCTCCACACGCTGTCCGAGCGGCAGATATTCACGCAGACTGACCACGTTGAAGGTGATGGGCTTGCGAAACGCAAGAACCAGCTCAGGTGTAGTGACGTTGTCGTCGGTGGCCCAGTAGGTATCCCGCCTATGGTCCACCAGGTTCTTCGACGCAAACTGCTTCGCGTCGCCCCGGGTGTTGCTAGCCGTGGGTTTCGCCTCTTGAGCCAAATCATGGGCGAATGTGGCGTCGAGGATGCGGCGAAACTCGGTCAGCGAACGGATGTCGTCCTCGTGGATGCGGCCACGCCGATCAGGAGGCAGGTTGAGGTTTAAGCAGGCGCCTCGGCCGACTGACTTGTAGTAGATATCGAGCAATTTCTGCGGGCTCTTTACCTGCCCGTCTTCGCTCGCGTGGTAAAACCAGCCCGGGCGGATTGAGACATCGCACTCTGCCGGCAGCCAATCGGTGCCCGGGCGTTCCCCGGAGTTGAGGTGGGCACCGGAGCCGCCGGGATAACGCCCCTCCACGTTCAACGTGGCCCAGCAGGGGTCGCCGGCAATGCCGTCCTCATTGCCCACCCACCGGACATCCGGGCCCGCATCGCTGAACATCACGGCCCCGGGCATGAACTGGCGGACGATTTGCCAGGTGTGCTCCCAATCATAGTAAGTCCGGTTATCTATCTGGCGCTTCTCCCGGGCCCCGCCATAAAAACCGTCCCCGCCGTTGGCACCGTCAAACCAGACAGTGAAGACGTCGCCATAATTCGTCAGCAGTTCCCGCAACTCGTTGCGGTAGTAGGTGATATATTCGGGCCGTCCGTAGTCTTTGCTATTGCGGTCCCAGGGCGATAGGTAAACGCCGAACTTCAATCCCTGCCGTCGGCAGGCTGCCGAGACTTCCTTCACCACGTCCCCGTGGCCCCCCTTCCAAGGGCTGTTCTTGACCGAATGCTCGGTATATCGGCTGGGCCACAGACAGAAGCCGTCGTGGTGTTTGGCCGTCAGGATAAGACCCTTCATGCCGGCGTGTTTGGCGACTGAAACAATCTGGTCGGCATTGAAATCCGTCGGGTTGAAGACCTTCTCGTCCTCATCGCCATAGCCCCATTCCTTGTCAGTGAAGGTGTTCACCGTGAAATGAAGGAACCCATAGAACTCCATCTCATGCCAGCGAAGCTGCCGCTCGGTGGGCACCGGTCCGAAGGGGTGTGGTGGCGAAACAACCGTAATGCCCGCCCCAGTCACCGCACTAATCAAAGTCAAGAAGCCGCCACACAACGCGGCTCGAAGGACGACTTTCATGGCGGCATAGTGCACGGCTGGCAGGAAGCTTGCAATGCCTTTGGCGTGCAAGCTCGGGGAGAGCGGATCTGTTCAGGGGCGTGGTGCTTGGTCCGAGCCGTTCCAGCGGGATGTCTTCTTCCAGAGTGTTTGCTTACTCCCCTGCCGGGAGGTTGACGAGTCCTACATCTATGTTCTGGCCGCCCGTGGTTTGGTGGCAATGGACGGCCAACGTCACGGTTGCGCCGGGAAGTAGCAGCACCAGTGCCGGGGGACTTATTTCCAGTGGAACGTAAGTGGTGGTAAAGCCGCTTTCCGACGCCGCAAGGATCCCATTCACGTAGATCTCCACGTCCTCATCGTGGTGAACATAGAATCGTAGATTAGGGAACTTGGCGTTCGGCAAAGTGATCACGCGGCGCAACCAAATATCGTCAGTGCTCCATGTCGTGCGGACCACTGCTCCCGGCGTGCCTTTCGTCCCGAAAGTTCCAGGCCCTTCGAGCCAAGCGCTGGCATCGAATTCCGGCTTGACCCAATCATCGGTTGGCTTTTGTGTCGTGTAACGCCAAACTGCTGGAGATTGCTGCGAAGAGGCCACCACTTCGGTTATCGGTGGGGTCACTGGCAGCGCCGCCCAGTCGCCGACTTTCGTTTGGCCGGCACTGGCCCACTTGTGCCATATTTCCCGGTCCGCCAGCATCTTGATCATGACTCCGCCAATGACGGGCCGGGCATGCATGCCGTCACTGTGAACATCGGTGGTGACATACGAGTCAACAAAAGGCGAGCGCGCGGTGGTTTCGTTGAGATAGTCGTAGATGGGTGAGATCAGCGCCTCGAAATCGGCCTGGTTGTCGGCCAGCGTGGCGCTCCACAAGGACCAATCTGTCTTGGTCAGCTTGGTACGGGAATCGAGCGGCACACCGTAGCGCTGCATCACGCTCTTGTAGTGAAGAACTTCTTTGCGCGCGACCTCCGGCGGAAACACGTTCAACCCGAGGATTCGATCCCATACCAGATTGTACTTCTGACTCCAGGTGTTTGGTTTGTCGAAGGCCAGGCGGTAATGGTCGCCGTCCGCCGCCGCCTGAACCCAATGTGCGGCATCGGCTTGGGCCAGCTTCTGGTACCTTTCGGCATTGGCCTGATCGCCGCGCATCCGGCATAAGTCCCCATAGCACGCCAGGCCAAGAATCGCCTTGATCGAGAGGTTGGCGTTGTGCGCCAGATGGCCCATAAAGTCGTCGGTGCAGAGTTGATTCTCGGGGTCCAGGCCGTACTGCTCCAAATACTCCGCCCACTGAGTCAGTTTTGGCCACCAGGGGGAAACGAAATTCGCGTTCCCGTCCCCCTGCGCCACGGCGTCGCAGAGGATCAGCATGTTGCCGCTTTCCTCCACCGGCATCCCTTCCCCGCCGTCATCCGTGCCGCGAGCAATTGGATACGTGCCGAGGTCGTGGGGGGCATTTGCGAATTTCCAGTGCGAACTGGAGGCGTAGCTCAGGATGGGAACGAGGGTGGCCTTGGCCAGCGCCGGGCTAAGCAGTATCCACTGGGGGTCCATCGGGAAGAAGACATCTACTGTGGCAATGTCGCCGTTGCTCGTGTTCTCTTTGGTGAAGTAGAGTGGCTGCTTGTTGGCATCAGCGGCCAAACCGCAGGCGGCGGCGCACTGGCGGTAGGCCAAAGCGCACATTTGTGCGTACTTCTCACCGCCGGCCTTCGTGGCGTCAGCCAGCAGTTGCTGGTCGAACTCAGCGCAGCGCTTTGCGAGTTTCGGGTAATCCTGCGCTGCTTTCCGCAGCATGTCCGCAGCGGTCGTGCCGTTGCGCCGCCAGTAAGGCCGCAGTTTCTTGCCAAAATACTTGATGGCGTATATCTCGTCATAGGCCACGATCACTTGCCGCTTCACGGCCACACGGGAGACATTGCCGAGGTCGAAAACAAAAGCCATCACGGGCTGCTCATCTTTCACCGCGCGCGGCATTCGTTGATCGTCCTGGGCTGGCAATCCGCCTCCGGCAATGAAAGCGCTGACCAGCATCTGATCCCCGCCAATCGCCGCGCTGGCCTGGCCGCGGAGTGCGGCCGCATAGGCGTATCCCCAGTCAATTCGATGGTCGTCGCCCGATGAACCTAGCATCCGCTGATCCACTGTGCCGACGCAGAGAGCCGTTAAGCCGCCCGCCTGCTCGCGCGTCCAGTCCACCTTCTGAGCTGCCTCGTTGACCGTAAGTTCGGAACTGGTGCTGTCATAGAGCGAGACCGCATGCGGTTCTCCGTTCGCTGAACGAATTTCCCAGGTGATATAACTGAGCGGCAGGGCCATCGCGTCCAGGTCGTTGGGTAAGGCCGGCCTCATGAACGTGAGGGTGATGTGGACGTTGGCGCCTTCAAACTCGTAGATGCTGCGGGTGGGTGTGACTTTCAGTCCGACTTGCGGCAAAGCCGGTGCTTCCTGGGGCTCAACCCCCATGATGCGAAAAACCTTCCCGTCAATACGCGCCAAACTGACCAGGGAATGTTCTCGCGTGGTCCAGTGCTGCGTCGGGCGATCCGTCAAATGATCGGCCGCCGACCAGATGCTTAGGTAGGGATCGAACGTCACCAACGGCACCGACGGCGGGCGGAACTCCCGGGCCCAGGCTTGCGTAGAGCCAAAAAACAACGGGACAAACAGGATCAGGCAATGCGCTTTTAGTGAACTTGCTTTCATCATTTCGACTCGATTATGTGGGTCCGATGAAACCGGGCTTGGGCATACCTCTTGCCCACCACCCGCCAATCGCACCCGGCCGGAATGAACGCGATTAATAGGACGGATCCAACTGCCAAGCCAGACTGCTCGGGGACAACTGCGGCCAGGTCAACTCGTTATGGGGTTGGTTGTCGTTGTTCCAGCGCGGGCGCCAGAGATTATTCGGAGCCGGGTTAATCACGTCATTCCTCACGGCTTTCTCTACATGCCCGTCGCAGCAAGCCAGGTCGGTCTTGTATCGGTGCCGGTTGGAGGGCAGTTGGCCCTGGGTGGCGGAGGCGGTGTCAGTCGGGTCCAGGTTCGCTTCCCACGACCCGCTGTCTAGGTTGACCGGGAGGGCGCGAGTGTCGGCGAGCATGATCATGGACGCCGGCGCCACCACGTTGGCATCTTTCAGCGGACCATGATAGAAACCACCATCCACGTCCCCGCCCAATCCCAAAGCGGCGGATGGGCTGCTCAGGCTTCCCGCGTTCCCCAACCCCCAATCATTGTAGCCGACCGAGAAGCGGCTGTTGGGCGTGACGAGCCAAGGATCATACTGGCCAGGGTTGTATCCGGGGATATTCTGCACGACTGTTGCCCCGAGGGTTTTGTTGAGATTGGTGTCCCAGGCGCTGTCCTGTGGCGCCGCTGGGCAGCAAAAGACGTGGTAGTTGTTGCCGACTCCAGGCAAAAGACGAACCATCCAGACATAAGTGCCATTAACCGCGGAATAGTCCCCAGGATAAGCGTTGTTGTCGGTGAGATACATCCCAATTGCGATGCCCATTTGCCGCATGTTGTTGATGCAAGCGGTTTGCTTGGCCTTCGCCTTGGCCTGGGCCAGAGCCGGCAGCAGCAGGGCCGCCAGGATCGCAATAATCGCGATAACCACGAGCAATTCTATCAATGTGAACGCTGCGCTTACGGGCGCCTGAGGTCTTTCTCGTTTCATATTACGCAAGCAGATACGCAACCAATATAATTTACACTACCAGCGCGTCATGCAAAACAAAAACGAAACAATTCGGAATGGCCCCCACTTCAACTGGCAGCCGACAGGCCCTGCCAAAAAGGCCAAAAAGGGTTGCAAACAATGAGGCTTGCTTGATCCATATCGGGCACACGCCGGGGCATATCCAGGGTATCACCGGAGCATCGCCGTTTGAACGCGGGGCCTGCCAGGAAGCTGCGAGAGGCTGGGCCGTGGATAGAACCAAGGCCAGAGCGGACAAACTTGTTAGCCTTGAGCTTGGCGGGGGAACGTGTTGCACTTTGGGCATGATACGGCGCAGGAATATGTGCCCGTGGGGCACCGAGGCAGTTCGTGCTGCCGCTCTTCCGAAGATGCGTGCGGCTGCCGCTATTTCCATCCTCGCCGGCGCCTTTGATTGGCCTCCTGCACGCACAGCCACACAAAACCCATGAAACGACATTCCTTGCTTAAGCGAGCTTTGCAGACAGCGTCCCTGCCCTGTTGTCCGCGTTTGAAGGGCTTCTCCTTTGGGCTCTGCCTGATCAGTGCACTCATCCCGGCCAACTCACCGGCCCAAGCGACTCGTTGGCAGCCCACCGGCATCTCCGGTGGCGGCGGCATGTTCGCGCCCGCGATTTCTCCGGCGAACTCGAACTTGATGATGCTGAACTGCGACATGAGCGCCGCCTACCTCTCGGAAGACGGCGGTCACAACTGGCGCATGATCCACCACGCCCAACTGCGCAGCGACACGGCCTGTCGTCCGGTATTTCGGTTCATCCCCGAGGTTTGTTCTTTTGGGTGGGGCGGGTAGGCTGGGAGAGTGAGTCAAAGTCTGCTTTATCATGCCTTCGGGGTGCGGGAAGGCTACGACTATGTCCGCACGGAGTATCGCC
>Ga0326727_10005377_pt1 | contig 36742 bp, 28 predicted proteins | sample MB2enrmetagenome_FD_207643 | JGI IMG/M metagenome (GOLD analysis project Ga0326727, IMG submission 207643) | Lab enriched peat soil microbial communities from McLean, Ithaca, NY, United States - MB29MY | ecosystem: Environmental > Terrestrial > Soil > Wetlands > Peat | place: USA: New York... | reverse complement strand
ACAGCGGCTCCGCAGGCAACCGGACGCGGTGGGGCACCATCTTAGTTATCGAGTTAGTACATATACTCGTCGCCTTCATGCGGGGTTGAATGCGCCATCCGGGATCTATGACAACCATTCTCCTAGTCGAAGACGACGCCCTCCAGGCATCTTTGCTGCTCTCACTCCTGAGGCGCCGGTTCGACGACGTGCGCCGGGCGACCGACGCTTCAGAGGCTTTGTGCCTGATTGAGCAGCCCGAGTTCGCCGGCAAGCTCGGCCTGGTCATCTCAGGGCACCACACGCGCGGGATCGGCGGACGCGCATTTGTAGCCGAGTTGCATGCCCGCATGCCTGCTTTGCCCGTCCTGGTCCTGGGTGCGGCCGGAGAAGCCGCAGGCGACTACGCGGACGAACATGTATCATTCCTGCCCCACCCAATTGCCTCAGAAGAGATACTGACACTAACAAGCCGAATGGTTTCGCAGGATAAGAATGCCGCGGCCTGAGTGGCTGGCAGCATAGAAGACTGACTCCCCCCTCTCGACCGATGTGTGAGCCATATCACACGTTCATGCCCTATCCTAAAGAGACAATACCTTCGTCGGGAGGTCTCCGCTTCCCTTTCGTGCGTGCAAAAATGATACTGGAGTCCTGATGGCAGCTTTCGGCAGTTTTTGTCTTCTTATTGCTTTAGCTCTGGCCGCTTACAACCTTCTGGCAGGGGCGCTGGCGTTACGGCTGCTTGCCACTGGGCAGCCTGCGCGGATTTCCCCTGAGCGATTGGCCGATACTGCCCGCCGCGCCGGGATCGCGGGCTTTGTGGCGGTCACAGCGGCTGCTTTCGCGCTCGTCTGGTCGGTTTTTACCAACGATTTCTCAATCACTTACATCGTCGAGCACTCGAATCGCGCATTGCCCATCGCCTACAAGTTTGCGGCGCTCTGGAGCGGCCAGGAAGGCTCGCTGCTGTTGTGGGCGTGGCTGCTGGGGATGTTTGGTTTTGTGCTGCGGCTTCGCCATAAAACGGATGTGAGGCTCTACGCCTACGCGGGGATGATCCTGGCTGGCGTGCAGGTGTTCTTTCTGGCGGTCATCAACTTCGCCGCGCCGCCGTTCGCGCTGTTGAAGGGCGCAATTCCCGACGACGGAAACGGGCTGAATCCCCTGCTGCAGTACCCGGAGATGGTGATTCATCCGCCCATGCTGTATTTGGGCTACGTGGGCTTCTCCGTGCCGTTTGCATTCGCCCTGGGCGCGCTGATGATGCGCTATCCGGGCGAGAAGTGGATCAGAATCACGCGCACTTGGACGATGGTGACGTGGCTTTTTTTGACCTGCGGCATCTTCCTGGGCATGCATTGGGCCTACGCGGTGCTGGGCTGGGGCGGCTATTGGGGCTGGGACCCGGTCGAGAACGCCAGCTTTATGCCCTGGCTGACCGGAACCGCTTTCCTGCACTCCGTGATGATGCAGGAGCGGAAGGGCATGATGAAGAGCTGGAATGTGTGGCTGATCTTTTCCACGTTTCTGCTCACACTGTTGGGCACCCTGCTCACGCGAGCAGGCCTAGTTAGTTCAGTGCACGCCTTCGCGCAGTCGTCGATCGGCACGTGGTTCGTTGTGTTTATGTGCATTGTGCTGGCGGTGTGCATCTTTACCTACGTTTACCAGCGTGGGCATTTGAAGACCGAACACCATCTGGAATCGCTGGTGAGCCGCGAATCGAGTTTTCTGTTCAATAATCTGGTGCTGCTGACGGCCTGCTTCGTGATTTTGTGGGGAACGCTGTTCCCGATCCTTTCAGAGTATGTGGAAGGCAGCAAGGTGACGGTGGGCCCGCCGTTTTATAACCGCGTCGCCGTGCCCATCGGGCTGTTTCTGCTGTTCTTGACGGGAGTGGGGCCGCTGCTGCCGTGGCGCGCCACATCGCTCAAGGCGATCAAACGCAACTTTGTGCTGCCGGTCATCGCGCTGTGGGCCATGGTGATTGTTTGCCTGGTGGCGGGCGTCAATCCGTGGAGAGGTGGCGAGTTTTCATCGGGCAGCTTCTACGCGCTGGTGGGATTTGCGGTTTCGGCCGCTGTGCTGACGGCGATTCTGGCGGAGTTTCTGCGTGGGGCCGGAGTGATCTCGCGGCAAACCGGCCGCAATCTGTTTGCGGCCACGTGGCTGCTGACGCGGCGCAACACCCGGCGCTATGGCGGTTACCTGATTCATATCGGGGTCGTGATTGCTGTCGTCGGGCTGTGCGGGTCGGCCTTCAACCGGAATGTCGAAAGCGAAATGGGGCTGAACAGCACGATGTCAATTGGTCCCTACACGCTGGTGCAAGTGGGCGCCACGCAGGACTCGAACCTGAACTACAGCTCAGAGTACGCAATGCTCGATGTGTCGAAGGGGGGCAAGAAGCTGTTCCAGATGACGCCGGAGAAGCGCTTCTACCAGGCCAGCGGACAGCCGCAAACCATGGTGGCGATTCACTCGGTGCCGGAGTGGGATCTGTACGTGGTGTATGAGGGCACGAATCCCGACACCGGCCAGCCGATTATTAAGGCGTTTCTGAATCCGCTGGTGAGCTGGATCTGGTTCGGGCTGGTGGTGATGGTCTTCGGCACGTTTGTGGCGCTCGTGCCCAGCCTTACGCCTGCTACTGCTGCGTTGCGTGTTCCCGCGGCTCAAGCTGCGCCCGTGGCTCCGGCGCTGAAGGGAGGCGACTGATGGCAACTCGGTTACGTTTTGCTTTTTGGACGAGAGCAGTGGAAGTGACTGTGCTGGCCGTCGCCATCTGCTTTTCGCTCGGAGCCAGTAATCCCAGCGGCCGATTGAACGACCTGGACCACCGGCTGATGTGCACATGCGGGTGCGCGCAAATTCTGGGTGAGTGCAACCATGTCGGCTGCACGGAGTCTACGCAGGAACTGACCGAGTTGAAGGCCGATATTGCTGCAGGCATGGGCGACCGGCAGATTTTGAGCGCCTTTGTCGCGAAATATGGCGCAACAGTTTTGGCCGCGCCGCCCGCGCACGGTTTTGATCTGGTGGCATGGATCGCTCCATTCGCTGTGTTTGCAGCGGCGCTGCTGGGGACGATTCTGCTCATCCGCCGCTGGGGAGGGTTAGGCGGAAAGCCCCAGGCGGCAGTAGCCACAGACCCAGCGGTTCTCGATCCCGAGGAACGCGAGCGGCTGCAACGCATTCGCCGGGAAACCGGAAGCGACGGAGGTTTTTGAATCATGACGGAAACGATGGGCCTGATTGCGGGACTGTTTCTGCTGTTTGCGCTGGTGCTTTACACGTTTTGGCCGGAGAACGGTTTCGCCAGCCAGAAAGAAAAGACACGGCTGGATTATCTCGTAGAGCGCAAGGAGCAGCTTTACGAGAACCTGCGCGATTTGAACTTCGAGTACAAGGCGGGCAAGTACCCTGAAGAGGATTTCCAGGCGCAGCGTGCACATCTCGAACATGAGACGGCGCAGTTGCTGGCTGAGATCGATTACTTGCAGCAGGCGTGATGAAGTCAGGGATCAGCGACCAGGGACCAGGGAACAGAGATCAGTAGGTAGCGGCTGTTTCCGAATAGGATTGAAAAATAGCACGACGATGGGAAGACGAAACGAGATGAAATTGACACGAATTGCAGGAATTCTGGCTGTAGTTTTTGTTTTTGCCGGTGCGCTGGCGCAGGCTGCGACTGTTACTGGGACCGTGACCGACAAGACCACCGGCAAGCCTGCCGTGGGCGATGCGGTGGCGCTGGTGGCGCCGATGATGGGCATGAGCGAAGTTGGCAACGCTACCACGAACGCGGGGGGACACTATTCGCTAAGTGAGCCCGGCAACGTTCCCTATCTGATCCGGGTGACGCATCAGGGAGCCGATTACTTTGTCTCCGCGCCACAGGGTGGCGGGGCGGCCGATGTCTCCGTTTACGACGTGGCGCCGAGGGTGGATGGAATCATTGTCGACGAACACGTGATCGGAGTTGAGACCGACAATGGACAGCTTCGCGTTGTGGAGAGCTATATAGTGCACAACGGCAGCGCGCCGCCACGCACACAGTGGAGCAAGAAGTCCTTTGAGATCATTTTGCCTTTGGATGCCGTGCTGGGCGATGTATCGGCGCAAAGGCCGGGCACGGGCTCGCTGCCGACCACGGTGAAGCTCGATCCCGATGGACCGAAGGGCCACTACTCATTCAACTTTCCCATCCAGCCCGACGAGGGCGCCAAGGGCACGCTTTTCCGGGTTGAATATCAGGTGCCGTACGACGGCGGGAAGTACGCCTTTCACGCGATGGTAACGCTGCCAGTGACTGCGGTGTGGGTGGTGCTGCCGAAGTCGATGACGTTTGCCGGCGGCAGCGGGGCGGGCTTCGAATCGTCTCCGCAAGACCCCAGCATGCAGACGTTTATGACGCGGAATGCCGTTCCCGGCAAGCCGATCGAATTCTCGGTCTCCGGCACGGGATCGTTTCCGCGGGAGGATCAAGCTGCTGCGAGCGACAATGGCGGACAGGAAGGCGGCGGGCAAAGCGCTGGCGGGACAGGCAATCGGCCAGGCGGCGGCATCGGCGTGCCCATCAATACGCCTGACCCGCTGTCGAGGTACAAGTGGTGGATTCTTGGTGGTCTGGCTTTGCTGCTGGCGGCCGCGGCGGCATTTTTGCTGCGCAAGCCGGCGACGGCAGGTGTTGTAGCCCCGGCAGGTGGGGGCGCGGTAGCTGCTGCGAAGGATTATGCGCCGTCTGCTGCGACGGGAACGAAGAACTCTACCCTGTTAAACGCGCTCAAGGAAGAGTTGTTCGCGCTGGAGAGCGACAAGATCGCCGGCACGTTGGCGCCTGGTGAATATGCCGAGCAGAAAGCTGCATTGGAGACGGTGCTGAAGCGGGCGTTGAAGAAAAGCTAGAGATCAGGGGTCAGGTTTCAGAGGTGAGCAGCTTGCCGCGCGGCGGCGATTCGCTGATCCCTGACCCCCGCTGCCTGGTCTCTGTTCTTGTATCCTTTCTCCATGAAGACCCTTCTTCGCACGCTGCTTGCTCTTGCGCTCATTGTCTGGCTGGGCGCGGAGATTTTCTTCCCCATTGTTGCCGCCGTCACGTTCAACACATCGAGGCCCGACACGCATACCGCAGGCACGATTGTTGGCCAGTTGATCCGCATCCTGCATGGAATGGGGTTGGTTTCCGGGATGGTGGCTCTGGCGGTGCTGGCGCTGGCGCCGGCCTGGGGCATCTACAAGCCGCGCGCAGTGCTGGCGCCCATGGTGCTTGTGGTGCTGATGATGGCGTGCACAGTCTATTCGCAATACGGCATTATTCCAGCCATGGAGCGCGACCGCATCGCGGCAGGAGGCGCAATCGATACTTTCGACCAAGCGAACCCCACAACGGCGCACTTTAACAGGCTGCACAACCGCAGCGAGTTTGTTGAGGAGGCGATTCTGCTGCTGGGGCTGGCGACGGTGGTGCTGGTGGCGGGGGCGGAAGCGGCGCGGCCTTGACGGCCAAAGCCTTCAGTTCGATAACTGATCCTGATCTCTGACCCCTGATCTCTGTTCTTGTATCATCGTAGAGGCCCGGATGGTTGCTCATTTCTTTACAAGGGCCACGATGGAACGATCATGAAAACCGGCATTATCGGCCTGCCACAGGTGGGCAAGACTTCGCTATTCAAAATTCTGACTAAAGCCAAGATCGAGGAGCATGGGCACTCGAATCCGCGCGAGGCGCATATTGGCGTGGCGCGCGTGCCCGACGAGCGCCTGGACAAGCTGTCGGCGCTCTACTCACCAAAGAAGACAACCTACGCCGCTGTGGAATATGTGGATGTGGCGGCCATCGGGCAGGAAGCGCTGAAAGAGACCGCGTTCCTGACCACCCTGCGCAACGTGGACGCGCTGATCCATGTGCTGCGGGCCTTCGAGGACGAGGCGATTGCGCATGACGGGCCGATCGATCCCAAGCGCGACGCGAAGAGCGTCGAATTCGACCTGATGGTGAGCGACCTGACGCAGGTGGAGAAGCGGCTGGAGCGCGTGGAGAAGGACTTGAAGAAGCAGCGCACCGGCGAATTGGAGCGGGAACACGCGCTGCTGCTCAGGTCAAAGGAGTTGCTGGAGGGTGAGATTCCGCTGCGCGAACTGGAGATGACGCCGGAAGAGAAAAAGATAATTAAGGGCTTTATGTTTCTGTCGCAAAAGCCCATTCTATATGTACTTAACGTGAGCGAGAGCGCGACTCTAGGCGTCGACCTTGAGGCTGCAGTGGGCCGGTTCAAACTGGACGAGATCGCGCAGCGGCCCAATGCAGCGGCAACGGCCATCTGCGGCAAGGTGGAGGCGGAGCTGGCGGAGATGGACGACCAAGAGGCGGCGGATTTCCTTGAAAGCTACGGCCTGAAGGAGAGCGGCCTGGTACGGCTGATCCGTAAGAGCTATGAGCTGCTGGGATTGATCAGCTTTTTTACAGCGGGCGAGGACGAGTGCCGCGCGTGGACGGTGCCAGTAGGCTCAAAGGCGCCGCAGGCAGCGGGAGCGATCCACACGGACCTGGAGCATCATTTCATACGCGCCGAAACCATCCGATGGGACAATCTGTTGGCCGCCGGATCGGAGGCGGCGGCGCGGGCCAAAGGGACGCTGCGCCTGGAAGGCAAGGAGTACGTGGTGCAGGACGGCGATGTGGTGCACATAAGGCACAGCGGGTGAGTCAGCTTGACGCAGTTCTGATCGAGGAGCCTGCCTATCTCTTGTTGCTAGTCAATATCAGGCGTTAACAGGTTTATATCCTTCCACGCATAGCGAAGGTCGGGCACGACCGTGCCATCTGGGGCAGTCCAAGTCGTTTCCTCGACAGCCATCCCGCCCAGCCGCTCATAGAAGCGTCTGGCTGGTAGGTTTCGCTCGAATACCCAGAGAAACAATCCCTTGCTTGAGCATGTTTCGGAACACCAGAGCGCGAGATGTGCCATCAGTTTTCTGCCGATGCCCTGTCGGGTTCGAGCGGGCGAAATATGCAGGTTATCGAGCCAAGTCCCCCATCTCTGATCTTCGTCACCATACGCGCATGCAAAGCCAACGATCTGTGGCCCGTCCTCAGCGACGGCGACGTACTGACCGGCCTTAGGAATATAGAGCCGCTGGTCCCAAAGGGCCATTCGCTCTGACGCATTATCGCCATCGAGATACGCATCGGAAAGGATTCCTTTATATGCGCTTTTCCAGCTTGCCGCATGCAACGCCGCAATTACTGCCGAATCGCTCGCCAGGGCGATTCGAATTGTTATAGGGCCGACTGCATCGAACATGCACGCACCAATGGCGTCTCATTCTTTCTGGTAGTGGAGGTTAGCAGGATTCCTCAGAAGAACCAACGGAGTTGCCTCTAAAGCGATCCGGTATCGGAGCTGAACTGAGGCGCTTCCTGCAGCAGCTTCCCTGCCCTTGCCGCTGTGTTCTACTGAGTGGTGCTCAAACTTTCTCTCATTCTGGGTGCGGTGGCCGCATTGGCCGATGTGGCTGGCGGATTTGTGTTAGTGCGCGCGCGCGGAGTGGAGCGCTACCTGCGTTACTTTGTCGCGCTGGGAGCCGGCTTCCTCATGGCCACTGCGCTGCTGGAGATGACGCCCGAGAGCCTGCGCATGAGCCCGAAGCTGGGGCCCGTGCTCATCATGGCCGGCTACTGCGCCGTGCATCTGCTGGAACATACGATCAACGCGCACTTTCACTTCGGTGAGGAGACGCACGCGGGCGAATTCGTCTCCGAGCGCACCGGTTACTCGGTGCTGGGCGGCTTGAGCGTTCATGCACTCTTTGACGGCGTGGCGATCGGGTCGGGTTTTGCGATTTCCAACTGGCTCGGGTGGCTGATTTTTCTGGCCATTCTGCTGCACAAGGCGCCGGAGGGATTCACCATGGCGAGCGTGATGATGGCGAGCGGGCGGAGCCGGTCGGCGGCCTTTTGGTCCGCGGTCGTGCTGGCCTGCGCCACGCTGGTGGGCGTGCTGGTGATCCAACTCGTGCCAAGTTGGGTGCCTTTTGGATTGCCGGTTTCAGCAGGAGTCGCGCTGTACGTGGCCGCCACCGATCTTGTACCTGAAGTGAATCGAGAGCCGGGCATCCGCATGGCGCTGGTGTTTTTTGCGGGCGTGGGTGGGTTTCTGCTGCTGCGCATGCTGTTGCCGGCACTGTAGGTGATCCCCTGCGCGCCTCCCCGTTTTGGTGCGATATTCTATTCAATGTGACGTATTGCTTAGCACCTCAAATGGAAGCGATTGGGGATTTTCGGCTGAAGCGCAAGCGCATTTCTCTTGAGCTTCTGGGTGTGTTGCTCTTTACGGTGCTGGGATTCTTGGTGATGGGCTACCACCCCGGCCTGGAAGATGACGGAGTTTATTTGTCCGCCGTAAAGGCGGACTTGAATCCCGCACTTTTCCCGTACAACGCAAGTTTTTTCCGGCTGGAGATGCAGGCCACCGTGTTTGACGGCTGGATGGCGCATTTTGTTCGCTGGACTGGAATGCCCTTGGAGTGGGCCGAGCTGCTCTGGCAACTGGTCGCGCTGTTTTTGATTCTGTGGGCAGTGAAGAAGATCCTGAACCTGCTGTTTCGCAAGGAGAGCGCGCGATGGGCAGGGGTGGCCATGGTGGCAGCGATGTTTACGCTGCCCGTCTCAGGGACTGCGCTCTACATGGCCGACCAGCATCTGCACCCGCGCAATCTGGCCACAGCCATCATTCTGGTTGCAGTTTGGCGGATTCTAGAGGGAAAGCGCTGGCAAGCGGCGCCGCTGCTCCTGTTGGCGTTTCTCATGCATCCCATCATGGCCGTCATGGGAATCTCGTTCTGCCTCTTTCTCACCCTGGCGTTGCTGGAGTTCCTGCCTATACGCCTGCGAGCGTTGCGGAGCTCAACGGTTGCACTGCTGCCGCTGGGATGGCTCTTCGAACCGAGCGATCCCACCTGGCGCAAGGCCCTGGATACGCGGACGTATTTCTACCTCTACAAATGGACCTGGTATGAATGGTTGGGAGCACTCGCGCCGCTGGTTCTCTTCGCGTTGCTTTGGCGTGTCGCGCAAAAACGCGGCGAGACACGGCTTGCGCGATTCGCCGCGGCCGTGTTTTTCTATGGCGTCTTTCAGCAGGCGCTGATCATGGTCTTGCTCTGGCCTTCCTCGCTGGCGCGGTTGATGCCCCTGCAGCCGATGCGCTACCTGCACATTGAATACTTCTTCCTCATGATGATGGCGGGCGCGCTACTGGGTGGATTGGTGCTGAAGAAGAGCGTGTGGCGCTGGGCGGTGCTTTTGCTGGCCGTCAACGGCGGCATGTTTGTGTGGCAGCGAATGGAGTTCAGCGGCGTCGAACATCTGGAGCTGCCGGGAAGGCAGCCGGCGAATCCCTGGCTGCAGGCATTTGCCTGGATTCGGACCCATACGCCGGTGAACGCGTACTTCGCGCTCGACCCGCATTACCTGGAGGCGCCCGGCGAGGATTTCCACAGCTTCGGCGCGCTGGCGGAGCGGAGCCATCTGGCCGATGCGGTGAAAGATACTGCGATGGTGACACAGGTGCCAGAGCTGGGGCCGGTGTGGGCGAGCCAGGTAGCGGCCGAAGAAGGCTGGCGTAACTTCAAGCTCGCCGACTTTGAACAGCTTAAGGCGGAGTTTGGCGTGAATTGGGTGCTGGTCTCCTACCCGCAGCCGGGGGTCCTTGCCTGCCGCTGGCATAACCAAGCGCTGGCCGCTTGCCAGATTCCGTAAGAACTGCTTCCAGCTCCTAGCTTCTACGGCAAAACCAGAGAAGGTGTGCCCTATTCAGCTTTTTTGAAGGTCGCCGCTCCTTGGGGTCGCGGCGACTTAAGTGCAGCGCCTTCGGGTTACAGCATCTCTGGTTTTGCTAGAGCGGTTAGCTCGCAGATCTCGAAAAATGGCATCGCGCTTGAGGCTTACGACTGAAAAGCTAACCGAAGTGGCATTGCAGGGAGCGGCCACATCCGCGAGAATGGGTGAGTCAACCTTTAGAGCGGAACCAGAGTATGCGTGTCTTTGCGTTAAGTTGTAAAAAGTGGCTTTTTCTTGAGGAAAAAGCCATTTGGCTGATGTGTTACCGGGATAAATCAACTCTGGTTCCGCTGTGGCGGCGCGGACACCGACCATGCTTAACCTTACCCAGCGACTGATTCTCGGCTGTGTGTTCCTCGTCTGCCTGACCGTGGGGCTTGTGGTCGCCACGCACAAGGCGCTGGCCGCGGCCGGACAACTTCACCTGGCCTACGCGGTGATCGCGGCAGTGGTCGTGGTTGCCGCGGCAACGCTGTTCTTTGTGCTGCGACCCATTCACATGCTGGCGCGCGACGCGCAGCGCATTGCCCAGGGCAACCTGGAGCACCGCGTGGAATGGAGCAGCCGCGACAGTTTTGGCGTGATCGCCGGCGAGTTGAGCCGGATTGCAGTGCGGCTACGGGAGCTGCGCGACACGGAGGCCGGCCGGCGGCAAATGGAGTTTCAGCTCTCCGACGCGGTGCTTCAGTCCATTTTCGAGCCCATCATCGTGACCGACGGCAAGGGGCACGTGCTGAAGGTGAATCAGGCGGCGGAGGAACTGCTGGGCGAAGCCGCGGGCGACCGAATGGCCCTGACGAACACTCCCGGCGGAGACAAGATTCTGGGCGCGATCCGGGACGCCGTATCAATGCAAAAGGCGGTGGCGGCCGAAGGCGAAGCGTCGATGCTGCCGATGCGGATCGGCAAGCAGGAGCGCAGCTATCGCCTGCGCACAATGCCCATGCGCGACTCAGAGGGACGGCTGCTGGGCGCTGTGACAACACTCGAGGATGTGACCAGCCTGCAAGATACCGACCGCTTCAAAACGCAGTTCATCGCAGTGGCGAGCCGCAAACTACGCGACCCGCTGCTCCAGTTGCGGCGTGGGCTGTATACGCTGGCCCAGGGCTTTGGCGGAGAGATGACCGCGCTGCAGACCGAACTCGTGGCTTCAGCCAGCAAAGAAGCCGAGAAGCTGGACGACCTGATGAGCGACCTGATCGGAGTGGCGGAGCTGGATTCCGGCAAGCGTGAGCTGAAACTGGAACGGCTGCGGCCGCTGCAAGCCTTGAACCAAGCACGCAACCGTCACAGCGACGAGGCTGCGAAGAAACACATCCGGCTGGAGGTGAGCGCTTACGCGGACCTGGCCACGGTGCTGGCCGACCGTCGCGCGCTGCAGTCCATTCTCGACAACCTGCTGTCGAATGCGATCCGCTACACACCGGACGAGGGCGAAATTCTTCTGGCCGCCGAAGAGATCAAGAATTTTGTCCAGTTCAGCGTGCGCGACACTGGCCGCGGCATCGAGGCGGAGCGGCTGAGCACGATCTTCGACCGGTTTAATACATTCTCAGAACAGGGCTCAGGGCTGGGCCTGGCGCTGGCCAGGCGGCTGGTGGAATCGCTGGGGGGCCAGATCGCCGTGGAAAGCCGGCTGGGCCACGGATCGACGTTTCGATTTACCCTCCCAGTGGCCGTTGCGCAGGAAGCCCAACATCCTGTCGAGGTGGGCTGAGCGATGGCCGAACTTCAGCTCGAAAAGACTCAGGAACCTGCAAAGCTGCGCATCTACATTGGCGCGGCGCCCGGAGTGGGCAAGACGTACGACATGCTGAACGACGCCTACCTGATGAAACATCAGCAGGGCGTGGATGTGGTGATCGGCCTCGTGGATACGCACGGGCGCAAGGAAACCGAAGCCCGCATCCGGGACCTCGAGATCGTGCCGCTGAAGGTGATTCCCTATCGCGGGGTGAACCTGAAAGAGATGGACGTGGATGCGATCCTGGCCCGCCATCCGCAGACCGTTCTAGTTGACGAACTGGCCCACACCAACGTTCCGGGCAGCAAGAACCGGAAGCGGTATGAAGACGTGCTGGAGTTGCTGGACGCGGGCATCAACGTGATGACGGCGGTAAATATTCAACATCTGGAAACACTCAATGACGCCGTCAACCGCTCCGCGAACACCACCATCCGCGAGACGGTTCCCGACAGCTTCTTCAAGCGCGCCGACGAGGTGGTCAATATCGACATCACCGTGGACGAGCTGCGCAATCGCCTGCGAGCGGGGAAGATCTATGCGCCGGAGAAGGTGGAGCAGGCGCTGGCCAACTTCTTCCGCAAGGGCAACCTGAACATGCTGCGCGAGCTTTCGTTGCGCACCACGGCGGAACAGGTGAGCAACCGCGCCGCCGAGTACCGGCGCACGCAGGGGCTGGAGCAAGCGCCGATTCCCGAGAAAGTGATGGTGTGCCTGAGCACAAGGCCGGGCTCGGAACGTCTGCTGAGGGTGGGTGCGCGCATTGCCGGCCGCCTGGCCACGAACTGGTACGCCGTTTACGTCAGACGGCCCGACGACAAAGGACACGGCGACCCCGAAGCGTATCACCGGCTGGAGGAGACGATGCGCATGGCGCGGGACCTGGGCGCGCAGGTGGTTTCGCTTACCGACCGCAACGTCTCCGATGCGCTGATCCGGTTTGCGCAGCAGGAAAACATATCGCACGTGGTCTTCGGGCAGTCGGTGCGGTCGCGTTGGGACATTCTATTGCGCGGGTCGGTACTCAACCGGTTTCTCTCGGAGGTGCGAGACGTGACTGTGCAGGTAGTGCCGATGCAGAAGCCGGTACGTAAAGTTTAAGCCCATAACCCTGTTTCTGGACCGCAACGTGCGGATATCTCATCTCCCTGACAATTATCGGGGTGTACGTAGGCGGGTCTCGGGGCACACGATCCCACTCGCTTATGCAAAGCGTTCTGTAAACAAAAGCAGATACGCGTCGTTTAGCTAATACGGCTCAACTTACTTGCGAGTTGGCGACGTCGCGTCGAGCACACTTACCAGCGGTTCGGCTGTTGGCACAACCGGCTGGGCACCGGTCACAATCTCTTTGGCGCCCACCTCCTTGCCATACAGCTTCATATTGGCGTCATTGTCCACGCTCATCGACGCACCTTCAAGGGACACGCCGGCAAAGAGTCCCTTGGACCGAGAATAGGTCAGAACGTCCGATGAGCTCATATCCGCAGCATTGTAACCGGTCGCTTGTGCGCCCGTCGGGCCAGCGGCCGCCGCTGCATCGGCGCCGAGTTTTATCTTGCCGCTCAGAATCGCATCGACACCCTTGCTGTGCATCACCACCAGCACAAAATCAGTCGCTGTGGAACCGAGCTGGATACCAAGGCTGCCCTGATCCAGCGCATACATCACCGGCGCGCCCCAGGCTCCACTCATCTTGGCGCCCTTTCGGCACACGAGCACGCCGCGCCCGTAGCTGCCGCCGATACCAATTGCAACTTTCTTGACGCTCGGGAAGACAAGGACGCACATGGCCTGGTTGAGTACACTCGCCGGGAGGCCTTTGTCTCCCTGGAGTATCTCCTTCATAACCGTGGCGGAATTTGCTAAACGCTCATCTTCTTTTTTCTGCGCAAGAAGGGGAAGGGCTACTACTAAATAGAGCCCTAGGACGATGGCGAATTTGGTCTTCATCGATTTGTCCTTTCTGTTGACGAATGATTATAAGCCTCAGAACACAAGGAATGGGTCAATCCCGAATTTCCTTTTTGCTACCCCGGCGACGACAGTATACCGCCAGTTGCAGTAGCTGCGATCCTTTTCTGCGTTAGTTCCAGAGCCAAAGAACCGGACACGCCCGGCAGAGCCTTTGCCAGAACCAAAAGGCCATGATTTGCCCTATTTCGAAGCGATTTCTCAGACACCCCTCCCTCAACTCCCCTCCGTCGTCCAGATTGGTTTCGCCTTCCTGCCGAGCCTATCCGGCTGGCAGCGGAAGCAGTTCCGCCACATCCCGTTCCAGGTTCTCGTTGGCCGAGATGCGGATGGCGTACTTCACGCCCCGGCTTTCCATCGCATCGCAAATCTCTGGCTTGGCGAAGGCAGCATCGGCGCGAAACACCACTTCCTTGCCCAGTTTCTGTTGCCGCTCAATCTCGGGCAGCAGAAGGTCTTCCCAGCCCTCGACGCTGTGCACGTTGACGGGACACAGCTTGGCCGCCAGACAATCGCCGTTCAAAATGGAAATCTGGGTTAAGGCTACTCGCAAGAGATACGCACTTTGGCCTTTTCCTCTTTGGCGTAGACGTCGACGGTCAAGTCTTCCAGGTGACCGATCAACCCATCATTGAAATTCTGCTGTTACGGCACGGTGAAGGGGCGGATGCCGTCCCATGGGAAGAGGCCGGTGGGGTTGGTCGCCGTCGAGGGCTGTTCGCGGAACATGAAGCGGACAAAGAAGCCAACCGAGGTAGAGGTATAGTCGCGGGAGTTGTTGGCCGCAACGTAGCCGCCCAGGAACCAGTGGGGGCTGAACTGATAGGCCACCTGGCTGCGGAGATCGTAGTTGCCGCTCACCGTGGTGACATTGGGAAGCTTGGGGTTGTTCTGCGCGATCTCGAGCGGCTTGTCGACGGCCAGAGGCCAGAGCGGCGCGGAATCTTCCTGAAAGGCCTGTACGCCGACCGCGCCCATGATGTTGTAGTGCCAGCGATTGATATAGTGGCCGGACCAGGTGAAGGGCATGTTGGCCAGGAAGTAGCCCTGCGGACTGAAATAGCCGCCCATGCCGTGTGTGAAGGCGTTTTCGTTGTTCTGATAGTGCATGGCGAAGAAGTTGGCGCCGACGCTCAGGGTGCCGTACTCCGGCGCGGTGTAGACGCGCCAATAGGCGCCTCCGTTGCCATCGACGCGGCTGTTGTTTTCGACGTGGTAGCCGGTGATGTACTGGCCGCCCGCGCTGAAATAGAATCCCGATTGCGCGTCGCTGTGCGCAATCTGAATCTGACCCTGGTCGTAAACCACGCCACCCCAGATTTGTCCTTCGCTGCCCAGGGTGTTGCCTGCAGGATCGCGGAGACCGGCATAGGAGAGCTGCGAGTCCTTGATGGAGTCGCGCGTGAAGCTGAAGGTGAAGGGCCCGTTGCCCGGCTTCCACATCATGCGCCCCGTCACGTTGGCGACGAGAAAGTTCTCTGGCGTGTAGCCTGCGGCGAGGGCGAGGTGCGGAAAGGCGAGCTGCAGTTCGCCGCCGAGGCCCTCGGCGTTTTGCTGCGCAGGCGGCGTTACAGGCGAGTTCCCGCTGCACGGACCCGTCGAACTGGGGCTGCCGACGTAGGTACCGATTGGCTCCTGGATGGTCACCAGGCAGGAGCCGCTGATGGTGGACTCCTGAACGTTGATGGTGGCGTTGCCCGTGGCCTGGCCCGAGTCAAGGAAAACAGGCTGGGCAACCACGGTGATGCGCGCGTGATAGCCCATCGGGGCCGAAGCCTCAAACGGCGCCTCGACGGCGGCTAACTGACTGTAACCGGGATCGCCGGTGCGATAGTTGAGAAGGCTGGTGCCGCCGAGCCAGCCGCTGTAGCCGCTCTCGATAGCGCGCAACTGCATCTCCGCCTCGTCGCGGGGACTCAACGGATGGCCTTCACGCTGGACGCGCACCCAAGGCCCGCGCAGCGGAGGCAGATTGCGCTGCTCGAGTTCCTGATCTGTGAGTCCCGTACCGGTGGTGGTCGGCGCGGGGTTTTCTTCCTGCGTTTCCATTGGCGGCTGGGCCTGGACCGGCGTGGTTCCCTCACCGGACGGAATGGCGCCTTCGGGCGGAGGATTATTTGTGGTGGGCGCGTTGCCGAGGGTCTGCGTAGCCTGCTGGTTCTTCTTCTTCCGCTTGTGCCTGGTTGCGGTTGAGCCGGCCTGGGGCTTTGCCGATGTGGCAGCGGGCGGCTGCGGGCACGGTTGCTGCGGACAGGCTTGCTGTTTGGGCGCGGAATAAGCGCCGGTGGCGGCCTCCTGAGCGGAAGGCGTGTATTGCGCTACGTTGTAGACGCCCTGGCTGGAAGTTGGAGCAGATTGCACAGCGGGCAGCGGGGCGACGGGGGCGTTGGGCACAGCGCGGATGAGCGAGGCAGATCCCTGCGTGAGCTGGCTATCGGTCTGCTGAGCAAACTGAACCTGAGCCTGGGCAGCCGTGGCGTCCATAGGCTGTGACGAAATTCGCAGGTTTGCAGGCTCAGGCGAGCTTTGCGCGCTGGGATTGGGCGGCGGGGGCTGGGGATTCTGTGCCTCGTCTGGCGCGACGGATGCGACATTCTCCTCTGAAGGAGGCAGATTCACTCTTCCCGTCAGTTGCGTTGGCTGCCTGGCGCTCTGCTCGATCAGAACGGGGCCGGAGGGAACATTGTTCCGGCTGGCTCCCGGCGGTGCATAGACTGGCGGATTGGCAGGCGGAGTTCCCTGTCCTGTTGGTGCATATCCGGGATTAGCGACACCGGAAGGGAGCGGCAGGGGGCTGTCGGACGGCGCGGACATCGGGGTTTGCGAAGCAGACGGCGGCATCCCTTGCGTTGCGACCGGAGAGGGCGCTGAGGATTGCCGTTGATACGAAGGCAACGGCGCCAGCTTTTCGGCCGTAGGCAGCGAGTCAAGGCGCGGATCGAGCAGGCGCCGCGTGCCGCCGGGGCCGGGTGCGCGATAGGAGCCGGAAGGAGAGACGAGGGCGTAGTCGAGGCTCTTGATCGATGAGCCCGGCGGCATCGCAGCGATGGCGGCGCGCCAGAAGGCGCTGGCGCGCTCGTTGTTGCCGCGTGCCTGCTCAAAGCGGGCGGCAAGGCCGAGGATATTGGGATCGTTGTGATAGCGCCCCAACGCAATGCGAAGCCAAGATTCAGCCTGCGCCATGTCAGTGGCAGCAAGAGCCGACCAGATGGCTCCCTGAAAGTCGCCGGAACTGGCGTCGTCCATGGGGATGGTCTTGTAGAGTGTAAGGGCCTCCTGCGATCGGCCGACGCGGGCATAGGCTCCGGCAACGGCGCGGCGCACGATCATGTTGTCAGGGTAGTCCTGAGAGGCGGCCTGGAGAATCTCGACGCCGCGCAGCAGGTGACCGCTGTCCATAGCCTGGCCGGCGCGGCGAACAGCCCAATCGGCCCACAAAGTCTCAACCTGCTGGCGCTCGGTTGGGGTCATGTCCTGGCGCATATCGAGACGCCTCAGGAGCGGATAAAGCCCGGCGTCGTCCCTCATGTTGTAAAGAAGCCACGCGTGCTGCACTTCGAGGCTGGCAGGCACTGGAGTGCGGCGCAGAAGGTAAAAGTTCTCGACGCGCTTGAGATAGTAGGTGGCGTGCGTGGTGTCGCTGACGGCAAAGTAGAGGCTGGCGATGCCCTGCACCCACTCGATGTCGGCTTCGAGTTGGCGGCGCACGTCGGGGGGAATCTTGGACAGCTCATCGAGCGCTTCGACATTGCGATCGCCGGCCATGAGCGAAAAGACAAGACCCTTCCAAGCATCGGAAGCGAGCGAATGCGGAGGGTTGAGGGTGATTTCAACCTGACCGTACGGTTCTGCTGACTGGATGGCTGCTGGGCTGCCGAGGCCCAAGCTCAGGAAGGCGTTTTCTCCGCGAAAAACCGGCCGCGAGCGCTGCCACAAAGCCAGGATGATATGTGCGCCGTATGCCGTTGTGCCGCGATCGACGGCGGCATTTGGAACGGGCATGGAGAGGGGCTGGTTTTGAGAGCTGGGACCTTTAGACCCGGATGGGGGCGCTTGTGGGCCCGGCTGCGAGGGCTTTGTTTGCGGAAGAACGACCGGGGCTCCGCCATTGTAGGGATCGGGTCCGTAGGCGGGCAGAGGCGGCAGCTTGGTGGTCTTGGCGAAGGGGTCGTAGTCGGGATCGAGCAGGCGCTGCAAGTCGGCTGCGGTGACGGCGCGATGGGCCTTCGTATCCTGCTCGGGGTAAACGAGCGCGTGGGCAAGCCTGTCGACGGGCGAGGCTTTGGGCATGGCGGCGAGCGATGCGCGGTAGTAGTCGGCGGCACGTTCGTTGTCGCCACGGGCCTGCTCATATCGGGCAGCAAGAGTTAGGACGGCAGGATCGGTTGGGAAGCGGTCGAGGGCCTGGCGCAACCAAATCTCTGCCTGGTTCTTATCGTTGGCAGCCAATGCGGCGCCGATGGCGCCTTCAAAGTCGCCCGCGGACGCATCCTGCATGGGCACGGTCTTGAAGAGTGTCACCGCCTCCTTGGCGCGGCCCACACGCGCATATCCACCGGCGACGGCCTTGCGCACCGTCAAGTTGTTGGGGAAGGCCTGCGATGCGGCATCGAGAATGTCGACCGCGCGCTGAACGTTGCCGTTGTCCATGGCCACTGCTGCGCGGCGCACGCTCCAGTTTGCCCAGATATCCTGAATCATTTCGCGCTGCGCGACCGTGAGGTCGGTGCGGCCGCCGAGGCGCATCAACGCGGGATAGAGAGCACGGTCGTTGCCGATCGAGTAAAGCAGCCAGGCGTTCTGGATGTCGATTTTGGCTGGCGGCAACTGCTTGAGCTTGGCATAGTACGCATCCACGCGGCTCATGTACTGGACCGCGCGCTCGGTATCGCCGGCGGCGGCGTAGAGGCTGGCCTCGGTCTGGACGAAGTCGATGTCGACGTCAAGCTGCTTGCGCACCGGGGCAGGAATGTGGGAGATCTCGTCAAGCGCCTGCGTGTTGCGATTGGTGGCGGTCAATGTGTCGATGAGGCCCTTCCAGGCGTCGGCGCGGTCGGGGTGGTCGGTGAGCACCTGACGGTAGACGGCGTAGGCCTGGTCAGTGTTGTTGCGCAGCAGATAGATGGCAGCCAACTGCAATTGAAGAGAGACACCGGGCTGTCCGCCGGCTGCGATCTGGAGTTTTTCAGAGCGCTCCAGCAACCCTTGGGCAACTTCAAATTGGTTAGCTTGCTGATAGATCGCTCCGAGCAAGGACAGGAAGCCGGGATCGCCCAATGCGGTTTCGTAGGCAGCCGCGGGCATCTTCTCTACGTCGCCGATGGCCTCTGAATCCTGGCCGGCCTCGTGGTGGGCGCTGATCAGGCCCATCCAGGCCTGGACGTTGGAGGGATCGCTCATGAGAACCTGCGCGTAGAGCGCGACTGCCTGGTCGTAATGCTTGGCCTCAAGCAAAATGCCGGCGTATTGCAGCTTTGTGTCGGCGAGGAGCGTGGTTCCGTTATCGGGGAAAGGCAGCGAGAGAGCCAAGGCGAGGACGCGCGCGGCTTCGACGTTGCGATTTTGCGCCTGATAGATACCGGCCAGGGTGCGAAGGTAGTCAGGATCTTCGTTGAGCGCAACCTTGACCTGCGCGGGAAAGCGCGCCGAGACGGCAAGTGCTTTTGCGTACTGATCGTCGCGGGCGTAGGCGATGAACAGTCCGCGCCAACCGTCGAGCGAGCCGGGCTGCACCCGGATGAGCTGTTCATAGACGCCTGCGGCGGTAGAGTATTGCTGCTGCCTAGTGTAGAGGCCGGCGAGCCCGTTGAGAGCCTCCGGGCTGCGAGGCTTCATGTCGAGGGCGGCACGGAACTTGGTCGCGGCTACATCGAGCTGGTTCCGATCAAAAGCTTGCGTAGCCTCTTCCATGGTGTACCAGAAGCGAGAGGTGGCTAGCGCGGCCTCAACTGTCTTGACCTTGTATCCGTTCTGCTCGGCCTGCATAAGATAGCTGATGGCGCCGGCAAAGTTCTTTTGCTGCATGCGCAGAAATCCCAAACCCGCGGCCATGCGGCCATTGCCAGGCTCCCGCTCGAGGAGATCGGTAAAGCGCTTCTCGGCTTCGTCGAGACGGTGCGCGTTGAGGGCCGCAAAGGCCGCGCGCTCTTGGGGTGTGCGCGCAATGCCGGAGCTCATCTGCGCCAGCTTCAATTCATCCTGCCTCAGACGGCCGGCGAGCTCACTATCCTGCGGATGCGTCTTGAGAAATTCGCGCAGCTCGGCAGCAGAGGCGGGATTCGCGGAGTCCCACATGAGCGCCTGGCGCAAGCCAGCCTGGGCATCGAGATCGGCGGGATGCGCCTCGAGAATGCGAATACCTTCAGCGCGGGTACGCTGGTCATAGGTGAGCATGATGCCCAGTTGAACCGCGTAACGCTGATCGCCAGGGTTGCGCTCAGCCAGGGCGCGCATGCCGGCAATAGCCTCGGCTTTGCCTGTGGACGTTCCGTAAAGAGTCTTGTAGTAGGCCAGAGCGATGTCGCCATCGGGCGGATGGTCGCCATAGAGCTGCCTGTAGATACGCATGGCGTCGTCTGCCCTGCCCTGCTGCGCCAACTCGCCTGCCTGGCGGAGCTGGCCGCTGGCGGCGAGTGTGCTGGGCATGGCCTCAATCTTGGCGATGTTGGGGTCGTTCGGGCTTACTTTGCGGAGACGATCGAGAGTCTGATTGGACAGGTCCGAGGAACCCATCAGCTTGTAATCCCTGGCCAAGCCAGCCAGCGCTTCAACATTGTTGGGATCCGAGAGCAGTATCTGCTGCCACTCCTGGGCGGCCAAATCGGGCCGTCCGCGGGCCTCGAGGGTGCGGGCTTTCGCTTCAACGCTAGCGCGCGCTGCCTCAGCTGAATTGGCGACGGACTTCGTTTGGGCGAGAACTACCGGCAGCGTCAGCACCAGGCAGCCCGCCACTATCAAACTCGCTTTCCAAGCCCCGCAGCCTACGCTCATCGGCGCTTCCATTCTACTTTCAATTCGCCCCCCGGACCAAACCGGAATCTGGCGTCAAGGAATCCAGTAGCAAACAGGGCAAGATTCTGATCGTAATACGCTATGTCCTTTCCGTAAAATCCTGTAGTTGCGTCTCTTTGTGCGCTGAGGCGAATCATCTGCTTGGCAGCGGCCCTGGAAAGTTCGGGAAAAACGCGCAAATAAGGCAACACGGCCGCAGAAAATCCTACAGGTCCATCTTGCGCAACCGGAAGGCCCTGGTCACTGATCTTCTCCGGGGGAGCATCATGATCGGCAAGATAGGCGCGCATGGCCGGAACGGCATTCAGGATTCGGAAGCGCATGGCGTCATCGGGGTCGAGCATGCCAGCCCAGAGATAGACGCGGATAGCATCATAGCTGCCCTCGGGCCCTGCTGTATCGGAGGGGTTCTGCTCGGCCGCAGAGGGCTTGGGCGCCGGATAGAAACCATCGCCGGGAACGTATTCGACCCAGTCCATGGCAAAGCCGTGACGGGAACTCTGCTCTAACAAGACGGGAATGCCGAGAGCAATCTGCGCCCAGGGGCCGGCGGGATCCACTTCCGCAAGCCGCTTGAAAAGAAACACCGGCAGGTAGCTAGGGTTCAGCGTCCAGCTATTTTCATGCTGGAAGCCGGCAGGACCGGGCATGAGCATAGGTCCGAAACCTGGAAGATTGACAACCTCGTTCTTGGCAATCATCGCCAACATGGCACGGCCAAGGTTGGTATCGCCAGGGGATTTCCAAAGCCGGCCCGCCTCAATGAGCGTGTAGGCCATCCAGACATCGGCGTCAGAGGCCGAGTTGGGGTCCAGAACCTTCCATTGGCTGTCTTTGTTCTTCCCCCAGAGCCACGCTGGGAGGTGGGTTGCGAGATCGGCGCTGGCCAGATTGGCCTCGGTCCAGGCGAGGACACGGTTGAAGGTGGTGCGATCGTTGTCGGCCAGAGCAAAGAACAGGGCATAGGCCTGCCCTTCGGAAGTCGTGTGCTGATCTCCGTTGGGATCGAAGACTCTTCCGCTCTCCGGGTCAATGAAACGCGCCGAGTAGGAATTCCAAAGCTGCCAAGGGCTCTCTTTGCAGCCGCCAGCTACGGAAAACATGGATAAAGCCGAGATCAGCAATAAACGCTTCAAGAATCGCTTCCTTGGAATTGCTTCCCTGGCTGGGATGTCAAAGGGCCCATAGTTCGAGTTCTCCGCTGGAAGGCAGGACAAAGTTAGGAGTACTTTCGACTCACCGCACTGGGTCTCACGCAGTGTAAAGAGGTAATTCAGGTTTGTGCTATCCCAGGTCTCAAAATCGGGACCTGGGGCACCCAGCTTTGGTGCAAAATCATGTGGTCACGAGCCTAGTCCTCAAGCATCGTCAGACGCGCTCTGGCCCTGGCGCGCAGCCATTGCCGGGTCCAGATGGCAACAAGAAAGGCGAGAATGACAATTACTAACGCAATCAGCCATGGATATTCCGCAGCCCATAACCTCAACCGCACCCACCACGGCAGCACTCCCACATGATAGACCTCAGAACCGACGCGGAAGGATTGAAATTGCGTTCCGTGCAGAACGGAGACGCTGCCGGAGATGTCGCTGGACTGCTGCACCGCCAGAAACGTGTCCAAGAAGGGCTCTAAGACGGTTCCATCCTTGAGATGAATGGCGACGATGCTGCGGCTGCCGACCCTGTCGTAGGGCGACTCGATGCCCTCGATCACGGCGTCGGGAGTTCCGCCGGCGACCAGGGCGCCTGACTCGCTGTGCTCATCGGACTCAAGTTTCCACCAGGCATGGCGGAGGAGGCGGACGAAAAAGCCCTGCGTATCCCGCACCTGAATCTGTCCGCTTCCTAAAGAGACGGGGAGATGGGTCCCAAGCTTCTGGAAGCCGGGCTGGTCGTCACTGGCCCCGATGACGAGGAAATCGGTGTTGGCGCCATCATGGAGGGCATCGGGGCCGGCCACGGTGACGCGCAGGCCGGGAAAACCGGTTTGGCGGCTGAAGTGGCCCATGAGCGTGACGAAGGTCTCAATCTCCTGCTCGGTGGGCGTGGGCGGCAACACGGCCGTGGTTTCGCTCATGTCAGCCACACGTGTGAACGGAAAACCGGCGTTCGAGAAGATTTCGAGATTGGGCATGGGCGCCCAGTGCGGATAGCCGCGTAGATCCAGGAAGGAATCGCTGAGGATGGCGCCCTGCATGTTGATGGGCGTGGTGTCTTCGCACTTTTCCTGCTTGACCAACTGGAAAGTGAAATCGAACGATAAGGTGTTGGAAAAGGGACGCAGGTTGACGACGGGAACGGGCACGTCAAGCGTGGTTTTGCGCGAGGCCTCCTGTCCGGGGATGAGCGGGTTGGAACCAAGGAATGCGTTGTTGACGCGCACCTGCATGCTGGAGATGGGTCCAATGGGAATGGAGTTGTAACGATAGGCCAGGTGAAGAGTCGTATTCGGCCCCCCGGCGGTGTAGTAGAGGTCGGGAGGGATACGGAAATATACATTCAATGGCGCAGTGCCGTCGCCCTGGAGCTGTTCGGCCGCAGTGTAATCCCAGAGGGGGATGGTCTGGTCGGTGCGCGCCCAGCGCGGTGCGCCATCGGGAACCTGCTTATTAGGCAGCTTGAGATTTTCGATGGGAACCTGGGCGCCATTCAGCATGTCGCTGTGCAAGGCGATGGCCTGAGCCGCGGTCACAAGATCGTCCGCATTGCTGCCAGCGACAATCAGGATTTTTCCGTACGGGTCGTTGGGGTTGGTGCGCATGGCCGCGGTGGGCCCGCTCACAGCAGGAAGATTCAAGCCTGCAGGGAGACTGGCCGTATTTTCGGCGATGACGATGGCGTTGCCCGTTGGAATGGCTCCGATGTGCACTGGGAAACGCACAGGGTGGCTCTCGGAGACAAGGCCGAAGTAGCTGGTGACAATGCCGGCAGCCTGAATCGCCTTGAACGAAGGCGGAGCAGGAAAGATAACGGAAACTCTTGGGGGCTGAATGACTGCCGGATCGACAAAAGGCTGCGGCAATTGCTTCAGATCGTCGGCCATCGGCAGTAGATCGCCGTCGATTTCGAGAAAGGTGTTGCGGTGAACGCGCGCCCAAAGCGTAGTATTTGCCGGATCTTCGCAGACGAAGACATAGTGACCGACGAATTCGATGGTAAGGGTGTTGTTGTGCACCAGAAGCTCGGGAGGAATGGTGAACTCGGCATCGAAATTCCGACCGTCAGAGCCGCCGAACTGTCCCGGTGTGGGCTGGATGGTGGCGAAGAGCGTTCCGTTCATGATGAGCTTGAGATGGCTTATCTGGGGAATGAGGCCGGGAGAAAAAGCGTAGTAGACGTGAATCCTGGCGTTGCGCACCACATGCGTCTGCGGCAACGTGAAGTAGATATTGTGCTGTCTGTCGATGCTATGCAGCTCAATCTGCGGGGAACCGGCGTCGGAAAGGGTGAACTTGTCGCGAAACTGGCCGGAAGGAACGGGAGGATTTTCGCCGGTAGCGCCGCTTTCGAGCGCGCCGGCAGAGCCCTGCTGCTGCGCCTGCGCCTTGGGAGCGCCGGCCGCGAGTGCCGCGGCCAGGAAGAGAATTCCTACCGACCGCGCGACGGAAAGCGAAGTGGACTTGCGGGACGATGTTTCTCTGTCGCCCCTAATGCTAAGGAACGTCGCCTTCAGGCCGCGCATGGAGATCTGGAAGATGCGTCCCAAGCTGCGCAGCACGTTATCGCTCTCGCGCGCCTCGCCCCAGCCGAGCCAGGAATCGGCGCGGGAATAAAGCGCGACGGTGAGAACTTCCTGTTCTGCGATCGATAGATCTTCAAAACGAACGCGCAACACCGATCCCTCCAAAGAAACCACAATAGCGGGCAGGTCGATGGCCGCCGCCGGATGCGGAAAAGCCAAGCGCACCTGCGATTGGAGGGCGCAGTCGATGGCTTCACTAACACGGATGCCGGTGCCTCCGCTGGACATGTCGATGGTTTCGCCTGCGATGGATCTACCATCGGGCAGCTTGACGAAAAGCGGTGTGACGACATTGATGCGGACCGTGTTGCGGCGCTGCACCAACTCGCGCGCCACCGCAACGCAAACGCCCAGAATCACAACGTTGAAGCAGCACCACAAAACATTCATCAGCACCGTACCGGGCCGCTCGCGGTCCCAAAAGAAGAAACGCGGAATGGCGAAGAGAAGCCCGGCGATATTGAAGAGCAGGAGAACGAGAAACGGCTGCGCGATCGTGGAGTCGAAGAATGTGCGCCTGACCACGCCACCTTTGGCGGTGACGTTGAACTTGCCCAGTTTGGGATTGAGAAGCGCCATCATGGTGGGCAGCAGGATATAGGGAGACAGCACGGTTTCGTAGATCTCATTCCAGAAGGAATGCCGGTGCTCGCCCTGAATGCGCGAGTTGGTGACGTTGGAAAGCGTGAGGTGAGGCAAGGCGTAGGCCAGAATTGCGGCCCAATAGCCGGGAATATTGGTGTGGCTCAGCAGCAGATAAATCAACGGCGCGGTGAGAAAGATGAGCCGCGGCACTGCGTACAGAAAATGGCCCATGGCATTGAAGTAGCAGAGCCTTTGAGGAAGCTTTAATCCGGAGGCGAAGAGCGGATTGTCGATGCGCAGGATCTGGATCATGCCGCGCGCCCAGCGGATGCGCTGCCCGACGTGTGCCGAGAGCCGCTCAGTGGCCAAGCCGGCTGCCTGGGGGATGTTGATGTAGGCCGTGTTCCAGCCGTTCATTTGCATGCGCAGGGAGGTGTGCGCATCTTCGGTCACGGTCTCCACCGCCATGCCGCCAATGTCATCCACCGCCTCGCGCCGCAGCACCGCGCAGGAGCCGCAGAAGAAGGAGGCATTCCAGAAATCGTCGCCGTCCTGGACGATTCCGTAAAACAGCTCACCCTCGTTGGGAATCACGCGAAACTGTTCCAGGTTGCGCTCAAAAGGATCGGGCGAATAGAAGTGGTGAGGCGTTTGCAACACGGCCAGCCTGGGGTCGCGCAGGAACCAGCCTACGGTCATCTGCAAAAAGCTGCGCGTCGGCACATGATCGCAATCGAAGATGGCCACCAGCGGCGAATTGATGGTTTTCAGCGCACTGTTGATGTTGCCAGCCTTGGCGTGCTTGTTGTCGGGCCGGGTCTTGTAGCCGATGCCGGCCTCGAAAGCGAATTGCTCGAACTCTTTGCGGCGGCCGTCGTCGAGGAGGTAGACGTGCATCTTGTCGGCCGGCCAGTCCATGTTAAGCGCGCCGAGGGCGGTGTAGCGCACCACGTCCAGGGGTTCGTTGTAGGTGGGGATGAGAACGTCAATATGCGGCCATTCCTCGGGATTCTCAGGCAGCGCCACCGGCGCCCGTCGCAGCGGCCAGATGGTTTGAAAGTAGCCCAGGAAGAGAATGACGAACGCGTACGCCTCTGCGAGCAAAAGACACAAGATGAAGAAGGCGTCTAAGGCTCCCCAATGATTCGCGGGGTCACGAAAGAACTGGACAACCTGCGTGATGCGCCAATATCCGTATCGGAAGGTGCAAAACATGGACAGCATCATGAGAGTGAGGGTGATGAGATAGGAGTCGGAACTGCGCGCCAGGGCCAGCGCCATCAAAAGACTCAACAGGCCCAGCACTGCCTGTTGCGGCCAGGTAAGCGGTAGAACCGCCAGGAAGCAGAAAGTTGCCGCAGCTGCGAGCAGGAAGAGGAGGCGCAGAAACCTGGTGAAGAGATTCTCCCCTGCCCCTATATCCTGCCAGAGACCCGATGCCGTCATCGCTCACTCCAACGCACGCCGCGGAAGCCGGTGCCCGCGGGTGCAGAAAGGCTCTTCACCCACCCCGCCAAGCTGGCAAAGTCCTCGGCCACAGCGGAATTTGGAGCGTAATCCATGACCGTCATGCCCTCGGCCAGCGCCTCGCTGACCGCAGGAGAGCGGCGCAACGCAAAGGGAAGCAGCCGATCGCCTAACTGCTCCCGGAGCACCTCGCGCACATCGAGATGGAGGGGGAGCGAGGGATCAAACTGGTTGAGAACATAGTGAGGGAGCGAGGGCTTGCCGGACGCGCCGCCGTTGTGATCGAAGAAGGCGTCGATGGAGCTGACGCTGATCACAGAGTTCAAATCGGGGACGAGCGGCACCAGCACCTGGGGCGCCAGCCGCATCACGCGGCGCGTCGTGGCGCCGGACGCGGTGGCAAGATCGACGATAACGCGGCCCAATCCGCGCGCATGCTTGGAGATCTCTGCCGTGAGTGCCTCCTGTACGGCTGTCTCCGGACCCAGGGCCTCGGGATCGAGCGTGATCATCTGGATGGCTGCATCGCCGCTGGCGATCGGAGGGCTGAAGGTCCGCAACAGGCCAGGACGTTGATCGCGGGCGCCGAAGAAAAACGGCATCAAACCATAGGGTGCGGAATCCACCAACAAAACGCGCTCTCCCCGGGCTGAAAGTGCGCGGCCCAGCGTGGCCACAATGCTGGTCTTGCCCACACCGCCGGCGAGCGAAAAGACAGCCAGTACCGGCGGACGCGCTGGCACGGGAACTGGAACAGCCTGCGCGGGCGGCACACTGCCTTCAAATGCACTCTGAAGGGCATACCACCGCGAGACGAGGCGATCGCGCGATTCTTGCAGCGTTTCATCGGGCGCCGGGGGCAGAACTGGCTCGCTTGTGCTTTCCACGGGCTCCGGCGTCAACCATGCGGGGCGACCACCGCTCTCTCTCGCATCAGGGCTAATCCAGGGACTGCGAGTCGGCGTGTAACTTTCCTCGCGAAGGGGAACATTCGGCGCCGGGCTTGCCGGCGGCGGGTAAGACGGCGTTTCCGGCGGCGTGGGACGATCGAACCGCGGGATTCGCCAGGCAGTTTGCTGAGGCGCGTGAGGTGCGGCCTCCGCCGGTTGCGCGGCCAATTGGGCAGCGTGGGCCTGCTGAGCTGCCTGTTGCGCGGCTTCGAGCGCAGCTTGTTGTGCGGCCTGCTGTGCAGCCTGTTGGGCGGCTCGTTGCGCGTCCTTTTGCGCTGCCTGCTGACGGGCAAGTTCTTGCGCGGCCTCAAGCGCGGCCTGGCGGGCGGTTCCCTGTGCTGCCAGTCGAGCTGCCTGCTCCGCCGCAAGCTCCGCTGCTCTGTTCCTCTGCTCTGCGACTCGCGTGGCCTCGGCAATACGCACTGCCTCAGCATCCTGGCGCGCTTTCAGTCGTTCCTCTTCCATGGCTTGCTCAACTCGCTGCCGCGCCTTTTCGCGCGTTTGCGCCCGCGACGCCGAGAAGTCGCGGTACTTGGCTCCGTGCAGATTCGCCCAAGAATAGAGGGTTGCCACATCTTCCGGCGTCTCATTTGGGTCGGGAAGCGCGTCGCGCTTAGTCATTGTTTATCCCTGCACGTCGCCCGTCGTCCAATCTCCCGCCATGGCAGCTCCGATCGCGGCTCATGCGATGTGAAAGACCGGGAATGCGCACCCGAATGGCGAGCATCCTCACCGGCAATGGTAGTGGCGCAACTGTTGCCAAAACAATAACACTTGCAAGGCCATGTTGCTAACACTTTCCCGCCATCCAAAACACGCGAAACGCCTCATTTTCTGAGCGATACGAGTCTTTGTCCCCAATCGGTAATCTATCTTTCAGGAAAGCATAAGTACCATGGTACCAGCCTTACTGGTTACCATGAATGAGGCACCCTTCGCTGGGCATCACACCAATCGAAATTGTGAATCGCAAAGGCCCTAAAAAACACGGCAGGAGGATCCATTTCGTCTGAGGGGCGCCACGTGGCGCGGCGGCGTTCAGGCGTCGCAACTTGTGCTGTGGTAGTTTGGAATCAGCGGCCTTAAACGAGCTCGTAGCTCAGTTGGTAGAGCAACGCCCTTTTAAGGCGTGGGTCCTGGGTTCGATTCCCAGCGAGCTCACCACCCCTGGCCGCGGATTTCCTGCCTCAACACAATTTTGTTTCGAGCAGCGCCCCGCAAACTCTGCTCCGGCTGGGAGCGCACGGCTCGGAGCGCGGTTGAGGGTTGTTCTACGATGGAGTCTGCGGCGGCGAACGCCGCTCGGCACGAAGGACGGCTGAGAATGATTTCAGCAGATGAAATTGTCGCGCTGCAGGATCGAATGACGGTTGCATGGCATGCAATGCCGGACGCGCGGAGCGAAAGTTCACCGGTCGGCCCGCCGGCTGAAGCCGGCGGCGGACAGAGAGCTGCCGAAGTTTGGCTGGAACAGGTAGCAAACCAGCATCGCGCCAACTTCGATCTGTGGCATATCGAGGACGAGGCGCGCGCGCCCGGCGCAACCGATGCGGAGGTCGCCCAAGTGAAACGCCGCGTGGACAAGACCAACCAGCTCCGCAACGATCTGGCCGAGAAACTGGATCGCACTGTGGCCGGCTATCTGGATTCTCTCGGTTTGCCCAACCTGGCGGCCCCGCTCCATTCCGAGCCGCCAGGGTTGATCATCGACCGGCTCTCGATTCTTGCGCTGAAGATTTACCACACTCGCGAAGAGGCAGAACGCGTGGTTGCGCCCCGAGGGCACGCCGAACGCAATCGGCAGCGCCTTGCCATTCTGGAAGAGCAGCGCGCCGACCTGGCAGGCTGTCTTGACGCGCTGTGGAGGGAGACCCTGAGTGGAACCCGGCGCTTCAAACTCTATCGCCAACTGAAGATGTATAACGACCCCTCGCTGAACCCGGCAATCTACGGCAAAGCAACGGCCAGACAGGGCCGTTAGCAACGCAAAATCTTGCTCTTGGGATACCCCCATTGACGGAATGCCGAGTTCTGCGTATAAACATGGCCTAAGCAGCGTTGTTTCCAAATGACGGTTCCCTGTCGTCGTCTATGCGGCGCACGGGGGAAAGGAATGCGCTCCCGGTAATCCCATGACGCAAGAGGCTCGTACAGCGGCGACCAGCCGCAAGAAGATTCTGCCAACGGCCACCAAACCCGACGGCCACGCACACACCGGCGCGGAGCCTACCTTCCAGCACTATCAGGCGGCCGTGCTCCTGCTGCAGCAAGGGAAATATGAGAAGGCGCTGAGCATTCTGGAGAAACTGCTCCCCGACGCGCCCGTGGAGATTCAGGACCGCTGCCGGATGTACATTAGCACCTGCCGCCGGCAAATGGACAAAACCAACCTGTCGTTCCTCACGCCCGAGGAGCACTACGACTACGCCATCTCGCTATTGAACACCGGCTACTACGAGGAAGCCCGCGAGCAGTTCAACAACATTCTGGCCGCGCATCCTGGCGCCGACTACGCATTCTACGGGCTGGCAGTGCTCGAGGCGATCACCGGCCACGCCCAGGACTGCCTGGACAGTTTGTCCCGGGCCATTGAGCTGAACCCCAAGAGCCGTTTACAGGCGCGCGTCGACAACGACTTCCAAAGCATGGTAGACGATCCGCGCTTTACCGAGTTGCTGTATCCTGAGGTTCCGTAGGGCCTTTATTTGAACTCCACCATCCTTGCGAACGATCAAGCTGCGAGCGCGCCGGGTTCCGACTGCACCATCCCGCCTGCCTCGCGCCCGCTGCGAGTCGTGGCCATTGGCGGCGGAACGGGTCTGTCCACGCTGCTGCGCGGGCTGCGGCGGCACGTTTCAGCGCCCGGCGAAAGACCTTCCGCAACCAGCGCGATCGCCGACCTGGCCGCAGTGGTCACGGTGACCGACGACGGCGGCTCGTCAGGCCGGCTGCGCCAGGACTTCAACATGCTGCCGCCAGGCGACCTGCGCAATTGCATGGTGGCGCTGAGCGAAGAGGAAGACCTGCTTTCGCGGCTGTTTACGCATCGATTCAGGACCGGGAATGCTCTCAAAGGGCATAACTTCGGCAACCTTTTTGTGGCTGCGCTGACAGAGATCACTGGAGATTTCGCCCAGGCCGTGCAACTGGCTTCGAAGATTCTGGCCACGCGCGGGCGCATCTACCCGGCCACAACGGCCAATGCCACACTGGTGGCGAACATGGATGATGGCTCGGTGGTGCGCGGCGAAACCAAGATCACAGCGAGCAAGCGCCGCATTGTAGAGCTGACGCTCGATCCGCCCAATCCGGCTCCGGTGCCGGAGACGCTCGAAGCCATTGAGCGCGCGGACCTGATCACGGTGGGACCCGGCTCGCTGTACACCTCGCTGATCACCAACCTTCTGGTTACTGGGATTCCTTCGGCGCTGGGCGCGGCGCGCGGCTTGCGCGTTTTTATCTGCAACCTGATGACACAGGCCAATGAAAGCCTGAACCTGACTGCCTCAGAGCACATCGAGCGCATCTACGAGCACACCCACACGCCAATGTTCGACTACGCCGTTGTGAACACGGCGCCATTTTCGCCGGAGACGCTGGCGCGCTACGCGGCCGAAGACGCGGCGCCGATCTTACCCGACATTGACCGCATTGAGGCGATGGGCGTGCGCTGTATCGCCGGCGACTTTGCCAGCGAAGAGAGCGTCGTGCGGCACGCGGCGGGCCGTGTTGCCGATGCCGTGCTCGAGCTGGCGCGGAACCACGCCAGGCAGCCGGAAAATATTTAAACGATGAGACTTTCGCGCCCTTGATGGTTTGCGATAAAGTCGATGCAAGCGCTTCCCTTTCGTGCGCGACCAGGAGGATTCATGAGCAAGACCCGTGTTTGGATCCCGCTGTGCTGTTGTGTGCTCGCCGTTGCGGCCTTGGCCCAGGCGCAATCCGGCAGAAAGCCCGGCCTCTACGAAGTCACAAGCCAAATGAGCATGGGTGGGGCGGGTGCGCCGCAGATGCCCCAAATGCCGCCGGGAGTGCAATTGCCCCCCGGAGTCCAGATGCCGCAGGGCATGGGCGGTCCCATGGTTACCCGGGTCTGCGTAACTCAGGCCATGATTGACAAGTACGGAGGCCCTTCGCCCGCCCCGCAACATGGCCAGTGCCAGGTCACGGACATCTCAATGAAGGCCAATGGCATGACGGCAAAAATCATCTGCACCGGGCAGATGAATGCCACCGGCACCGTTGAGACCACCTGGACCGACGCCAACTCCAGCCAGACCAAGGTGCACATGACGGGCACGATGCAGATGGGGCAGAACTCGCGGCCCATAGACATGACGGTGCAATCAACGTCGGTCTACAAGGGCTCCGACTGCGGCGACGTGAAACCGCCGCCGATGCCTGCGAGCAACTGACGAATTGGCCAGTTCCGGCACCGGTTGCGTTTATCCCTCGACGGTGCACTTGAGCTGGCCGCAGGCAGCGAAGATGTCGCGGCCACGAGGCTGGCGCAGGTAGACCGGAATTCCCTCCCCCGCCAATGCGTATCGAAATGCTTCGACTGCTTCGGGTTTTGGAGTTGCATAAGCGATGCCCGGGCCGGGGTTCCATGCTATCAGATTGATTTTCGCGGGCAGGCCAGTGCGGCGGACGAGGCGGGCGACTTCGCGCGCGTGCTCGGGACGGTCGGTGACGCTGCCGAGAAGGACGTACTCAAAGGTGATGCGCTCGCGGGGGCGCAGCGGAACGCGGCGCACGGCGTCAATGACTGCCGCAATCGGCCACTTGCGATTGATGGGCATGACCTCGGCGCGGATCTGGTTGTTGGGGGCGTTGAGGCTGATGGCAAGCTTGGGACGCAGATCCGGGGGCTCCTGGGCGAAGCGCTCGATGCCGGGAACGATGCCTGAGGTCGAAACCGTCATGCGCTGCGGGCTCAGCCCTACCTCGCGCACCAGCAACCGGACCGCCGACATGAAGTTGTCGTAGTTCAAGAACGGCTCGCCCATGCCCATGAAGACCAGATTCACGCGATCACGACCGACGCGGACGGCATGGCGTTCGAGGACCGCAACCACCTGGCCAGCGATTTCACCGGCAGTCAAGTTGCGCTGCAGGCCGAGTTTCGCCGTGAGGCAAAACTGACAGTTGACCGCACATCCCACCTGGCTGGAGACGCAAATCGTCGCTCGGCGCCACTCCTTTGCCTCCTCTTCGCTACCGTCGCCAGCTTCGCCGCCGTCGCCTTCCGGCATCCAGACCGCTTCCGCGGTTTGACCCTTTGAAGCAGAGCCTCCAAACTCAATCAGGTAGCGCTCGGTGCCATCGGCGGACTGAAATGCCCTGGCGATGGCTGGACGGTCGATTTGCCAACCCTCAGCGGCCAGCCTCAGGCGCAAATTCTTGGGCAAAACGGTGATTTCAGAAATGTTTTTAAGCCATTGACGATAAAGCGCTTCGGCAATTTGGCCACCGCGCCAGGCGGGCTCACCGATTTCAACCATGCATGCCACCAGTGATTCGGCATCCAAGCCAAAAAGAGGCTTCCTGCATCCGCCGCGCTGGCTGGAAGCGTCTAATGGAACGAGTCGATTTGGCTTGTCAGGCATGGCGGTACTGGCCTAGAGAGTATCTTAGCTGTATAGTTACCCCAGCGGTGACTGCCCAACCCGATCCGCGCGACCTCCTCCCCGGTAACCGGCGTACGGTAGACGCCCCAGTTGCCCTAAAATTGAACTAAGACCGGATACCCATGAACGCCGAGCGAAACCGTCGCCGCACCGTATTGCCGAACGGCCTGATCGTTCTGACCGAACGCATGGACCATTTGCATTCGGTGGCGATGGGGGTTTGGATAAAGTCCGGTTCACGCTGCGAGCCTGCGGAAAGCAACGGTATCTCACATTTTGTCGAGCACATGTTGTTCAAGGGGACGCGTTCGCGGTCGGCGCAACGGATCGCGCGCGAAATGGATTCGATCGGCGGCAATCTGGACGCCTTTACCAGCAAGGAAACCATCTGCTTCAACGTGAAGTCGCTGGCGGACCATGTGCCTATCGCGCTGGACGTGCTGACCGACATGGTGCTGAACCCTATTTTCGCTCTGCCTGACATCGAGCGCGAACGCGGCGTGATTCTGGAAGAGATCAAGATTGACGAGGACAATCCGGACGTGCTGGTGCACGAGTTGTTCACGCAGAGCTTCTGGAAGGGTCATCCGCTGGGCAAACCGATCCTGGGCACGACGGAAACGGTGGGCCGGCTGGACCAGCAACAGCTTTTCGAGTACCACAGCGACCGGTTTCACGGCGGGAATATCGTGTTTTCCGCGGCTGGCCACCTGGACCACGACCGGTTTACGGAGACAGTGGCAGAGAAGTTCTCCGCGCTGGCAGGCGGCGAAACGCTGCATGAGCTTTCGGCGCCCGATCCCAGCGCCCGCATTATTCTGCGCAACAAGAAGGCGCTGGAACAGGTGCAGATCTGCCTCGGCGTGCCTGCGCCGCCAATTACCGATGAGAACCGCTACACGACGCTGATCCTGAACACGGTCCTGGGCGGCGGAATGAGCTCGCGGCTCTTTCAGACCATCCGCGAGGAGCGCGGTCTGGCTTACTCGGTCTACTCCGACTTGAGCCCCTATCGCGACACCGGCAACCTGTGCGTGTACGCAGGCACTTCGGCAGGCAAAGCTCTGCAGGTGGTGGATCTGATTCTGGCCGAGTTCCACAACCTGAAGGAGACTCCGATTGGAGCCGAAGAACTGACGCGTGCTAAGGATCAACTGAAGGGCAACATTCTGCTTGGCCTGGAGAGCTCGAACTCGCGTATGGCGAATCTTGCCCGCCAGGAGCTGTACTTCCGCCAGTTTTTCTCGGCCGACGAGGTCATCGCCCGCATCGACGAAGTAGGCGCCGGGCAGGTGCAAACGATGGCGCAGCGCCTCTTCCAGCCCGAGAGCATCGCCGTCACGCTGCTTGGGCGCCTGGACGGCGTAAAGCTGACGCGAACGAGACTGGCGTGTTGAAAAGCAGTGGTCAGTGATCAGTGATCAGTTCTATTGTGCTTGGGCCAGTACTTGATCTACAGCCAGGTTGCGATCCCTTGACAGCAACCTCAAAAGAGGTTGATGCCGATCATCCCGCAACATCCTACTGACCACTGAACACTGTTCACTGACCCCTGTTCCGAGCGCTCCATTTCCCTTTCGCGTCTCTAAGTTGTAGGATTTTCACGAATGGGCCTGCAGATGCCGGCCTGCTCCACGAGGCGTTAAGTCCCATGAATCGCAAGTTTTCGTTCTCCCGCCGCAATCGCGCGCGCCGTTTCGCCCAGCCTGACGGCTTTACGTTGATGGAACTGCTCATCGTCATGGCGATTATCGTGATTCTTCTGCTCATGGTTAGCGCCAACGTCGGCCTGGTGATGAAAAAGGCCCACGAAACCTCCGCAATCCATTCGATCAAATCGATTACGACGGCACAAATCCAGTACCAGTCCGATTACCCCAGCGTGGGATTTGCCTGTACGCTTGCCGCTCTCGGCGGGGATCCGAGTTCCGGCCCACCATCTCAAACGGGTTTGCAGATGCTTCCGACCGACCTGGCTTCGGGCGATAAGTCCGGCTATATCTTCACCGTCAAGTGCTCGAAAACGGCGATCAATGGCACTGACCGGGCAAACGGCTATGAGGTGACCGCGGTTCCGGAGAGCGTGGGCAAGTCAGGAGATCGCGGCTTCTGCAGCGACCAATCCGGCGCCATCAAGTTCGACCCAAGCGGCGGCACAAACTGCACCCAGCCGCTGCAATGAGCATCAGCACACTTTTGCGCTTCACCTGCCTCTCGTTCCTGGCCGGTTCGCTCCTCACAACCCGTTTCTTCGCGCAGGAGCATTCACCGTCTGTGCAGGATCCGAGCGCGCACGCTTTGGCACAACGCGTCGATCGGCACTATGACCAACTGCATTCGCTTAAGGCCGGCTTTACCGAAAATTACGCGGGACTGGGGATGCAGCGGACGGAGAGCGGGACGCTGCTGCTAGTGAAGCCGGGCCGCATGAAGTGGGAGTACAGCTCGCCGCCGGGAAAGATTTTCCTGCTCGATGGCAAATACGCGTGGTTTTATACCAAAGGCGACGCGCAGGTGCAACGCATTCCGTCGAAAGAGCTGGACGATCTGCGTTCCCCGTTGCGATTTCTTCTGGGCCACACCAATCTTGAAAAGGAAATTGCCAATCTGACGGCGGCCTCAGCGCCTAACGGCGCGTTTCTGCTCACCGGCCAGCCCAGGGGCCAGGAAAAACGCGTGACGCGGCTGACGCTGACGGTGACGGCTGCAGGCGCGATTACGGCGATCGAAATCGAAGAGGCCGACGGCGCGCTGACACGGTTCACCTTTACGGGCGAACAGCCCGATGCAACAATTTCGCCGCAGACATTCCAGTTCACGCCGCCGCCGGGAGTCCCAGTCGTGGATGCCATGCCGCCGGTATAGCCTGCCCAACCATCTGCAGGCTTCCACTTTGCGATCCCCTTGACGGATTTTCCATGGGGCCGTCACCCACTCATGTGATTTGGGACACTGACGCGGTCTGCCAAGAGGCTATTCTCCGCTTGTCCTCCTGCATTTCAATTGATACGCAGTGGGCCCGGGTCCTCAATTCAGTTCCTCGCATGCCGAGAGGTGTGCCTGTAAAAGGAGCATTCCCATGAAAAAAGCGATTCTTTGGCTCGTGGCTCTCATGCTGTTTGCGTTTGCGCTGCACTCGGCTGCGCAAAACCAGCAACCACCCGCGCCGGTCTCCTCGGATCAGCAGCAAGCCGCTGCGCCAGCCAAGGAGATGCCGCCCATGCCCGCAGCGCCTTCCGAGGGCAAGGCGATCATCTGCATTTACCGGCCAGGGGGAGCTGTCGGGTCCGCCGCTCATGACCACCTCTATGTCAACGGGGTCTATCTTGCCACGTTGCTCAATGGCGAATATGCCTGGGTTGAGGTATTGCCGGGCACGGTCGTTGTTGCCGGAGCGGCACGAATGTACTACGGACCCAGCATCATCATGTCCAGTGCCGCGGGCGTCAACCAAGCAAGAGGCGTGACCGAGAGAACACGAGTCGAGGCCGAGGCGGGGAAGATCTATTACATGAAATGGAGCTCCGGAATGTTCGCTTCTGACATCAAGGTGAAGCTTATGGCTCCGGAGGTCGGCGCAAAGGAGATGCGCAAGCTGCATCCTTCAAAGCCCGGCAACACGGGCGAAGACAAAGGCGATACGTCTGCCGCGCCGGCGCCAACCACAACTCCCGCGCAGCCCTGACGGCACGCGCCGGGGATCGCTCAGCGAGTTGCAGACCCAGTTCATCATCGCTAAGGCTCTTGGTTTCGGCGTCTCGAAGGCACACGAGGCAGCCGAAAGCTATCTGCCGACTTAAGCATTCTGCC
>Ga0326727_10005376_pt1 | contig 36744 bp, 31 predicted proteins | sample MB2enrmetagenome_FD_207643 | JGI IMG/M metagenome (GOLD analysis project Ga0326727, IMG submission 207643) | Lab enriched peat soil microbial communities from McLean, Ithaca, NY, United States - MB29MY | ecosystem: Environmental > Terrestrial > Soil > Wetlands > Peat | place: USA: New York... | reverse complement strand
CCATACGAGGTTCCGGCATAAATCACCCCTTTGCGATTGGCGGCAGCACGCCGTGGAAGAATAAGAACGAAATCGCCAGTCCGATCCAGATGATGTAACCGAACAGGCAGAGGACATAGACCAGAGCGAGTTTGCCGATGCCTTCTTGCCACAGCTTGCGGAAGTTCGACAGCACGCCAATGGTAAAGAACGTCATGACGAAGAAGAGGCCACGGAAGACGTTCGCCTCGCCCATAGCCGCCTTCATCTTTCCGACCAGACCAGGAGCGAGAACGCCGACCACCATCACCAACCCGAAGGTGGCGACATAACCGAGCACGAACTTCGGGAACCGCCGCCAAATCTGCCCGGCACCAACCTTTTCTCCCGGACGTTTTTCGATCTTGGCGGCCCATACCCAAGCCAGGATGAACGCCCATACCCCGATGAAAATGTCGATGAATACTTTCACGGTGGCGCTGACGCCCATGATCCATCCGGGCGCAAAATTCACGCCATTCACGGCCAGCGCCTTCGCCCGTATGAGCGAATCCACTATGGCCCCACTGGCCACCGCCGCGCCGTCGGTCTTGACCGCCAAGCCCATCCACGCCCCCGCTACCATGGGCTGGTTGTAAAGCCAGTGCTGGGCGGCAAACGGCAGGATCAGCAGTTCCACCACCGCAAATACCACCACCAGCGAGGACACCATAATCGGAATCACGGGACGCGCCCGGATGGCGCCGCCCGTGGCAATGGCCGCCGATACGCCGCAGATCGAGATGCCTGAGGCCAGCGGCGCCGCCCATTCGCGGCTGAATTTGAAATAGCGGCGTGAGATGAAGTACACGATCGGCCAGTAAATCAAGTATGCTTCCACGATCGCACAGGCGCCGCGGAACATCACCGACGCTGCCAGTGCCTTCTGGTCCAGGGCAGCGATACCCAGAAATCCGCCGAGAATGACGATCGCCGTCTTGATGTAAAGTTCAGGACGCACGGCCTCTTTGAGCGAAGTCGCCACTCCGGGCAGGAAGTTGCCCACGAACAACCCCGCGAGCAAAGCAATAATGAAGCCAGACTCGTTCGTCAGGTTAAGCGACCAATCCAGATGGAACGCGGCCCGCTGGTTGGGAGTGGCGGCAATATATGCCCAACTACCGAGAAACCAGGCGGCATAACTTACGGCGTACACTACCGTAAATCCCAGCGCAAATCGCGCCAGATTCGCCTTGAGGGCCTTGGCTCCTACCAGTAGCACCAGTAGCATGAACACATAGGTCACAACCAGGGACATAAACCCTGAGAGACCTCCGTAAGCCTTGGAAAACGGAGCGAGCGCGACGCCCGGCTTTGTCCAAACTGCAGTGGTTACAGCCCACCCAAGGATGTCTTTCCCTACGAGCAGACCCAGCGATAACGCAAATACCAGCAATCCCAGGCACACCGCCAGCCAGTCTTCATTGAAGGCCGTGGCCGGGGTCGAAGGGAGCGCTGGTTTAAGTGGCGCTTTCGCAGCAGTTGCCATAGTTCACCTCGTTGCTACCCGCACATCGGAGGTCATAGGCCCGGCCACGGCCGGTTCGGCCCGGCCGGCGCGAGGGACCTCGCGAACGGAGATTACAATTTTGTAAAACACGGTAATTAATAGCGCACCTATGGCCCAAATACCTAGAACAATCGTCCACTCCGGCCCGGTCGGCGAATAGGTGGTAACCGCTCCTAGGGGGCTGGGGACAAACCCGCCGACAATCAGGCCCATGCCTTTGTCCAGCCAAAGGGAGGTAAATACCGCAAAACAAGCCACTACCAAAGCTTTTTCGTTGGCGCGGATGGTGGGCACCAGCAGAAGCACCAGCGCCAGCGCCGCCAGAGCTATCGACAGCCACATCAGGTGCGCCAGTTGGTTGTGGCCGTCCAGTCCAAAGAACACGTACTCAAAGTGTTCCAAGTGCTCGGGCACGCGGCTGTAGAAAACCGTAAACAGTTCCAGGGCGATGAAGAAGACGTTGATGCTCATCGCATAGGTGACAATCACGCCCAGCTTCTGGATGGCTTCCCGGCCGACATCGAAAGAACTTACCCGGCGCAACAACAGGCATAGCAAAGTCAGTAACGCCGGGCCGCCGGCGAAGGCGGAAGCCAGAAAACGCGGCGCCAGTATGGCGGACAGCCAGAAGGCCCGGCCCGGCAGGCCGCAGTACAAAAAGGCCGTAACCGTGTGAATACTGACCGCCCACGGAATCGACAACAGGATGACCGGCTTAATCCAATGCGGCGGCGCTACCCCCTTGCGTTCCGCTCCCAGGGTGATAAACGCAATCAGGGCATTCAGGACCAGGTACCCGTTCAGCGAAACCATGTCCCAGAACATCAACGACCCGGGGGACGGGTAGAGCAGCACGTTCAGTACCCGCATGGGCTGGCCCATATCGACGAAGATAAACAGCAGGCACATCGTCACCGCGGAAATGGCCAGAAATTCGCCCAGGATGGTCACTTTGCCGAACACCTTGGCATTGTGCAGGTAGTAGGGCAGCACCACCATGACCGCCGAGGCCGCTACCCCAACGAAGAAGGTGAACTGGGCGATATACAAGCCCCAGGTGACATCCCGGCTCAGCCCGGTCAGGCCCAGGCCGTAGTTCAACTGCCGCAGGTAACACAGCAGGCCGGCCGTGATCAGGATGCCCAGGAACAGTAACCAGCCCCAGTACCTGCGGCTACCCACCATCGCTTTTTCCAACATGAACATGAGGCACGCTCAAATCAGGTAATAGACCGAAGGGCCGGTTCCTACTTCCGGTTGCCGCTGGATGGCATAACGCGTCCGCAGCAGTTTGCGGATATCCGAATTGGCATCGTTCAGATTTCCGAACACCAATGCCTTTTCCTTGCAGTTTTCCACACAAGCCGGCGGCTGCCCTTTAGCCAGGCGTTCTTCGCAAAAATTGCATTTCTCCACCACGCCCTTGGTGCGGGTGGGGAAGTCCGGGTTGATTTGCACGAGGTAGGGACGGGGATCGACCCAGTTGAAGCTGCGCGCGCCGTAAGGACAGGCGGCCATGCAGTAACGGCAACCGATGCAGCGGTGCCAGTCCATCATCACCACGCCGTCGCCGCGCTTCCAGGTCGCTTTGGTGGGGCAGACGCGGGTGCAGGCCGGGTCCGCACAATGGTTACAAAGCAGCGACAGCGGGTGCCCCGCATACGCCGTTCGCGTGTAGTCGTTCTGCTGGAAAGGGAAAACCTTCTCGAATTTTTCCTCCCAGATCCACTTTACCTCGTGGGCTTGTTCGGGAATCGTCGGGACGTTGTGGGCGCGCTTGCAGGAAGCGAGGCAGTCTTTGCAATTCTCATCGGCGCGGCACTTCAGAAAATCAACTGCCATGCCCCAGCGAACCTGTCCCGCTTGAGGGGTAGCGTCCTTACCCTCGCCGGAAGGGGAAGCAAGAGCCGTTACCGCCTTGCCACAACCCGCCGCGGCGGCCGATATGCCAAGGATTTGTAAAAATTCCTTGCGCGTGATTTTCATCGTGCGCTCCTTGCGGCCAGCGGAACATTCCCGCCCTTCGCCAAAACCGGGTGGTGTGGGCTATCCCCGAAACCCTTTTGTCCCGCTGCCAGGGAAGCTACGTCCGGGAGCTGTTTAGGCCCCGAATCCGGGCCCGTCGCGCCTGACGCCTGGGTCGTATTCGCCGTCGGTTTTAGATTGACATGGCAATCGAAACAGTACGGTGTCGAAACACCCGAATACTGGTGACAGCTATCACAGAATTTAGGCGACGAGGACAGGGAAGCCGAGTTCAGCTGCGCCTCGCCGGCCTGGTCGCCGTGACACTGGAGGCAAGTTCCGGTAAGGCTGGCGGCGTATTTCTTCCCGTCGTAGGCGGTGTAAGTCGTAATGCCGTGGCGTACTTTGTCATCGCGCCACTGGATGAGCAGTTGCATGTGGGTCTTGCGCATTTGTTCGGCCGGCAGCACACAGTCCTTTTGTCCGGCCGGCAACGGCAAATCCGGTTGGCGCGCGGCGGTGCGGGCCATGGCTCCCCGCCACACCGGGAAGGTGAACAACGCCACGAAAAGGAAGAGTCCCAGGAAGATGGGGCCGCGATCACGCATGGGCCGCCTCCGTTTTCTTCAAAGGTTCGCCCCGCAGATCGGTGGTACGTTCTTTTTCGCCCTTCATGATCAGGGCGTTGCCCAGTAACTCGTGCACACCCGCGACTTCCACTCCGGGCACCCAGTATTCCAGCAGGGGCGGCAGCGTGGCCTTGTCGATGGCGCACATGCAGGTCAATACGTTGACGCCGTGCTTTTCCTTCACGTACTTGACGGCATTGGCCCGCGGAAATCCGCCGCGCAAGCGCATTTCCAGGTTCTCGTCGGTGCCCAGGCCGGAACCGCTGCCGCAACAGAAGGTCTGCTCGCGAATGGTGTTTTCCGGCATTTCATGGAACTGATTGCAGACGCTGCGCAGGATATAGCGCGGCTCTTCCAGCAATCCCATGGCCCGCGCCGGATTGCAGGAATCGTGATAGGTGACGTTCCAGTGATCGTTGCGGCTGGGATCGAGCTGCAATTTGCCGGCATGAATCAGGTCGGCGGTGAATTCGGCGATGTGGATCATCTTCGTTCCGCGGGCGTGTTCAAACCGGGTGCCGGTGACCGGAGAAACCGGGGTCTCGAGGAAATCGGCCGGTCCGTTCATGGTGTTCATGTACTGATGGATCACCCGCCACATGTGTCCGCACTCGCCGCCCAGGATCCATTTCACCCCCAGACGCTTGGCCTCGTCGTAGATCTTGGCGTTCAGGCGCTTGATCATTTCATGAGAAGTGAACAGGCCGAAGTTGCCGCCTTCGCTGGCGAACGCGCTCCAGGTGTAGTTCAGGCCGATTTCGTGGAACAGCATCAGGTATCCCAGCAGGGTGAAGTAGTGCGGGGTGCCGAAGTAATCGGCCGAAGGAGTAACGAAAAGGATGTCTGCCCCCTTGCGGTTGATGGGCAGATCGACGCGGATTCCCGTGATCTCTTCCAGTTCGTCGACGGCGAATTCCAGGCTGTCTTTGAAGCCATGCGGCTGAATGCCCAGATGGTTCCCGGTACGGAAGCAGTTGGCGGCCGGTTCGAGCACCCAATTGATGTTGACGCCGATCAGGGTGAGCAGCTCGCGGGCGATCATGGTGATCTCGGCCGTGTCGATGCCGTAGGGGCAAAACACCGAACAACGGCGGCACTCGGTGCACTGATAGAAGTAATAGAACCACTCTTTGACCACGTCTTCGGTCAATTCGCGGCCGCCGGCCAGCGCCCCGAAGATCCGGCCCGTCAGGGTGAAGTAGCGGCGATAAACCGAGCGGAGCAGCTCCGCGCGCATAACCGGCATGTTCTTAGGGTCGCCGGAGCCGACATAAAAGTGGCACTTGTCGGCGCAGGCGCCGCAGCGCACGCAGATGTCCATGAACAGCCGGAAGGAGCGGTATTTCTGCAAACGTTCGCGTATGCCATCCAGCAGGATCTGCTTCCAGTCGGGCGGGAGCTTCCAGTCGGCATCGGAGGGTTGCCACTCCCGGGGATTGGGCAGGCCAAGATACTTCAGGTTCTTGGGCAGCGCGCTGTAGCAGAAGGTGCCTTTGCGAAATTCGACCCTGGGGTCGCGCCAATCCTTCTGCGGCGGCTTACGTTCAATCTGAATTAACGGTTCCGGCATGTTCGGCCTCGAGCGGGATTTCCGCCGCCACCAGTTTGTCGTGGAACTCCTGTTCCCATTCGGCGTAGGTGTGGGTTTTGACCGGGTAGTTCCAGGGGTTAATGTGCCGCCGCATCCGGTTGGTGTTGGCGAGGTTCCGGGTCGGGCTCAAGAACACGCCGCCCATGTGCACCAGCTTGCTGAAGGGAAAATACGCCGCCAGCACGCTAACCAGCACGAGATGGGCGAAGAACAGCGAGTCCACTCCCGCGGGAACATTGGGGGCAAACGTGACCAATCCCAACGCCAACTGCTTCACCGCGGCCACATCCGTCTTGGCGATGTAACGCATCAGGACCCCGGTGAGCGCAATCGCGCCGAGCAGAAACAGCGCGAAATAATCGCTAAACAGCGAGATATAACGGATGAGGGGATCGCGCAAGCGCCGTACCAGGAGGTACGCCAGGCCGGCCAGAATGAGGACATCGCTCAGGTAGAGCTCCGGCGTCCCAATCTGGAAAAAGCCATCCAGGCGCTGCAGAACCAGCACAAAGGCCGGCACCGGCTGAAGCACCAGCCGCAAGTGGCGCAGCAGGATTACCAGCAGGGAATAATGGAACGCCAGCGCGCCCAGCCACAGGAACTTGTTCTCGCCGAAGACCACCCGGCCCTCATGCAACTCAGCCTGGTTGTTACGGAACAAAGAACGAAAGAGCAGGATTTCCAGCGCCATCCGCAGGGTGACCGCAGCCGTGGAAGCAGGATTCTCGAGCCTGGCATGGGGCAACCAGGGCAACGATTTCTGTTGTCCGCAGGTGGTCGGAATCCGAAAGGGAACCGGCGTCAGCGCCCAGCGCACGACGCGATAGCACAGGCCGCCCACAAACACCGCCACGGCCGCATAGGGGACCACCACGCCCGCGACCCAGCGCAGTCCCGGAAGCTGGCCGGCCAGCAAGCCGCCGGCGAGGCAAATGCTCACGGCGAGCAATGAGTAAAGGATAGACATCCGTTAACCCCCACAGCCATCCCGCATGGCGCCGGAGGGGCGCCGCAAGGCCTCTCGACAACGAATCTCCGCGATTTGCTCGCGGCATTGCTGGTAGGCGTCGAAGGCCAGCAAAGCGAGGTCGTCGACTTTCCTGTGCACTTCGGGGATATTGGTTTCCGGGTATTGCGCCAGCACCTCCCGGAGCAGGAAGATGAAGCCCACTGCCTGGGAGGGGGTGAAGTCCTGGACAGCGCGGATACGCACGATTCCATCCAGCGCGGAAACGATGCGTGGGCGCTCCATGCCCCCCAGGACTTCCTCGGCCAGTACGCTGAGCGCCTCGCGAAACGTGTGTCCCACGGGGTTGCGGAAGCGGTCGCGCTGGCCGACCAGAAATTGCGCGGTCTGCTCGGGATAGCCTTCCAGCACGCGTCCGAACCACTGCTCGGCGATGGTTTCAATGGCTAACACAGAATCCCCGGCTTACACGCACCCGGTCGGTTTGGGCAGCCCTGCCAATTTGCAGGCGCCTTTGGCCGGTCCCGATGGGAACAGTTGATAAACCTCGTTCAACTTATAGCCCGACTCCTTGCACACCTTACGAACCATCGGCGCGATACCGAATTGCAAAAAATAACCGCGGATGTAATTGATAACTTTCCAATGGGCGTCGGTCAGCTCGGTAATGCCTTCCGTGCGGGCAAAATCCTTCGCTACGTCTTCGTTCCACTTATCCGGCTCTTGCAGAAAACCATCTTCGTCCACGTCGTACGTCCGACCTTCCACTTCGTATACCGGCACAGTATTTGTCTCCTTTCAGACCATTTCGATGTAGCCGCAAGGACACGCCTCGGCGCACTTGTTGCAACCGTTGCATACCTCCAGCTTGATTTTGTAGTGCTCGCCCTTGGGCAGTTTGACGAATGCATTGTTGGTGCAATACATCCAGCAGGTTTCGCAGTCCATGCACATGCCGCAGGACATGCAACGTTTGGCTTCCTCGATCACTTGCACTTCCGTCAGCCGGGTGTTCAGGGCAGAGGATGCCCCGCCGCCATCCAGCGCGCGCGGGTATTCTTTGCGCTCCAGCGGGGGATACCAGCCCAGCTTCATCTTTTCCGCTTTAATTACCGGGAGGGTCGTCTTCGGTTCCGGAGCCTGCCCGCTAAGACAACAATCGATGGCCGCCGCCACCGTACGTCCCTGGGCGATAGCCACACTGATGGTGTTCACCGCCTTCCGGTCCACCTCGGCCGGTTCTTCCACCGCAAGCGGAAGTTCGGCAGGCACGGCGCCAACCAAGATGGCCGCGCCGTCCGCCTTCTGCAACTCGAGCTCGGCCGCCTTCTGCAGGCCCAGGGCAAAGAATACGGCCTTATAATCGCGGCGCAATTGTTCCACCGTGATATCGCGTCCCACCACGCAGCCGGCGCGGAGTTCCACCCCCAGTTGCAGGATGTTGGCAATCTCGGCATCCAGTACGTCGGCCGGAATCACCTGGCGGGGGACGCGGTAGCGCATCATGCCGCCCGGCTTGCCGGCGGCCTCGAAGAGCGTAACCCGGTAACCGAGGCGCGCCAGATGGTAGGCGCAGGACAGTCCCGCCGGTCCGGCGCCTACGATGGCGACGGTTGGTCCGCCGGGGACGGCCGTATCCGCCGCGGCGAGCTTGAGACCGTTGCTGATGGCGTAATCGCCCAGGAACTGCTCGACGGCGTTAATCGCTACCGGACCGTCTTTTCCTTTGCGATTGCATGCCTGCTCGCAGCCGTGCTGGCAGGCGCGGCCGCAGATTGCCGGGAACGGGTTCTTCTCGGTAACCTTGCGCCACGCCAGTTCGAACGCCTGCGCGCTGGTATGTCCGTTGGCCTCGTGCTGGGCAATGGGGACCAGCCATTCCCGCACGTTCCCGGCGGTCGGGCAGACCGACTCGCAGGGTGGGGTCTTGGGAATGAAACGCGGGCGGGCGCTGCTGACTTCACCCGTTCCAGCCGAAGATCTGATAACCGGTTTCTTGACTGCCTTGAACAGAGCCATGAAGGGCGACTCCCCCACGGCGCGGCGTGCCCCTTGCGGCCGCGCCGCGCCGTAGTTCTTTTAGTACTTCACGTGTGTCGAGCGCGCGTACGTCAAGCCCGCGTGCTTGAAATCGTCAATGTGATACCGGCTGAACTCGATTCCCGTTAACTTGAAGAACCGCGGCCAGCCGACGCGGTCGATCCACTCGCCCATGCGCTCGTACTTGCGCGCATTCTTGGCGTAGACATCGACGATGTTGACCACCGCTGCCACTACTTCCGGCCAACGGGGTGGATTGTTGGGTAGGTAGGGAATGGCTAGTTTCGAGAACTTGGGCTCGCTGCGTGCATTGCTCACCTTGCCGCCCACCCAGATGGACAGGCCGTCGTTCTCGGGGTCGTTCATCACCATAGCCGGACACACCGTGAAGCAGTTGCCGCAGAACATGCACTGCTGGTCGATCACCTCGACGTTGGGCTTGCCGTCGATCGTCGTGGGCCGGATGGCGCCCGTCGGACAGGAGGCGATCAGCGTCGGAACCTCGCAGACCCTGGGCACCTGCGTCTGATTCACTTTGGGCACCACGCGATGAACACCCAGGATGGCGATGTCGGAGCAGTGCACGGCGCCGCACATGTTCAGACAGCAGGCCAGGGCGATGCGCAGCTTGGCCGGCATGTTCTGATGAGTAAAGCGGTCGTACAGCGCGTCCATGACCGACTTCACGATACCGGAGGCATCCGTGGCCGCCGAGTGGCAATGGACCCAGCCTTGGGTGTGGACGATATTGCTGATGGCATTATTCGTCCCGCCCACCGGAAATCCGGCCGCGAACAGGTCTTTCTTGAGCGGCTCTATATGGTCCGGATTATCCAGCAGAAACTCGACATTGTTCCGGCTGGTGAAGCGGAGGTAGCCACCGCTGTGTTTGTCCGCCAACTCGGCGAACTTGCGAATCGACTGAATGCTCATTAACCGCGGGGTGGCGGCGCGCACGGAGTAAATGCGGTCTCCGGTCTCGGAAACGTGGCACAGGACCCCGGGTTGCGGGCTCTCGTGGTATTTCCATTTGCCGTAATTCTTCTTGACCAGCGGGTGCATGAACTTCTGATAGTGCGGCGGCCCGATGTCGGTAATGCGTTTGGTCGGTGTAGTCGACATTATTCGTCACCCCCTTCTTTCTTCGTCTGGTAAAAGATGTACGGATTGTCGCGGGGTGCCGATACCATTTCGGGCACCGGATCCAGGCCGATGGCGTCGAGAAACGCCGGCAAGCCGACGCGCTGGATCAGTTCCCCGACCCGTTCGCGGTTCGTGCCATTTTCATCCCAGAAATCCCAAATTCGGGTAACCAGTTCCTTGAGGGTGTCAAAGAGTTCGTCTGCCGGCACAAAGGGGATCAGCACCGAGGAAAGCAATGCGCCTTGCACGATAGGCGCCTTGGAGCCGAGCAGGATCACTGCGCCCCGCTCTTTTCCGGGACGCAACGCCTTGGGCATCACGTTGATGCAATGCATGCAGTGCACGCAATCGGAGTTTTCAATCTTCAGTTTCTTGCCGTCCCAGGCCATGCACTTGGAGGGGCACAAATCGCAGACGTCCTTCTGGATATCGACGCCGGCGGCCGCGTACTTGGAGACCTCGGCGTCGTCCTGCTGGATGTCATCCTTCCAGGTGCCGATCACCGACATGTCGGCGCGGGCGATCGAAGCCACGCAGTCATTGGGGCAGCCGGAAAACTTGAACTTGAATTTGTAAGGGAACGCCGGACGGTGCAGTTCGTCCTGATAGTTCTGCGTGGTGTCATAGCACATCTTCAAGGTATCGAAACAAGCCCACTCGCAACGCGCCATGCCCACACAGGCGTTGGGGGTGCGCACGGCGGAGCCGGAACCGCCCAGGTCGAAGCCGGCATGCGTCAATTCCTGGAAGGTGGGTTCCAGTTCCGGGGTGGTGGTGCCGAGAAGAATAATGTCGCCGGTCGAGCCATGCATATTGGTCAGGCCCGATCCATGGCGCTCCCAGATGTCGCAGATGGTGCGCAACGCCTCGCTGTTATAAAACCAGCCGGCGGGGTGGTTGATGCGCATGGTGTGGAAGTGAGCGACCTTGGGGAATTGCTCGGGAACGTCGCTGTAACGGCCGATGATGCCCCCGCCATATCCCAATACGCCCACGATGCCACCGTGTTTCCAGTGGCCGATCTTTTGCTTGTATGAGAGCTCCAGTTGGCCGAGCAGATCCTTGGAGCTGTCGCTGGTTTCACATGCTTGTTTGATTTCTTTGACGAAACTGGGCCAGGGTCCTTTTTCTAACTCGTCCAGCAGTTCCGTCTTCGGCTTTCCGTTAGAGCCATTAGCCATGAGCGCTCCTGTCCTGCAAACCGAATATCTGTAAAGTTATCAATTACCGTCCGTGCGCCCCGGTATGTCTGCGCGCGGCATAACCCTCGAATGGTGGCAACAACTCCGGTGAAATCCCCCAACTTGCAGTGGGTTGCCAGGCTTCTATTGAAGTTGCGGGCTGAGGGTCCAATACACTAAAGCTATACGTCCTAGAGGATGGTACGGGCTGTGATCCATCTCATATCCAACTGTGATTTAATGCCGCGACCGGCCCGCGATGACTGGGAGCAGGCTGGGAACATGCCGGAAGGCAAGCCCTTGGCCAGAAACCAGGGAACCATCACGGCGATATGTGACCATCATCACCAACTAGTTCTCAGTTCTCGGTTCTCAGTTCTCAGTCGGCGGCGCCCCAGTTCTTACTGAGAACTGAGAACTGAGAACTCGGAGGTTTGCGCTAAGATGCGAGGTATTCATGAACGATTATCCGCTGTTTCCGATGTTCCTTAAACTTGCCGGCCGGCGGTGCGTAGTGGTGGGCGCCGGGGCGCTGGCGGAATCCAAGATCGCCTCCTTGCTCGACGCCGGCGCAGACGTGGTGGTGATTGCCCCCGAGGCGACGCCTGGGGTGCAAGAGCTCGCTGGCGCCGGCAAACTGCGCTGGTTGAACCGCCCTTTCGCCGCAGGCGATTTGAACGAAGCCTTTCTGGTAGTTGCCGCCACCGGCTCGCCGGAGTCGGACGAAGCCGTATTCCGGGAAGGCCGGCAGAGCGGCGTCCTGTGCAACGCGGTAGACGATCCTCCCCGTTGCGACTTCTATTATGGCGCGGTCGTGCGGCGCGGGCCCCTGCAGATTGCCATTTCCACCGGGGGAGCCAGCCCGGCCCTGGCTGCCCGTTTGCGCCGCGAGCTGGAGGAACAGTTTGGTCCGGAATATCAAAACTGGCTGCTCCATCTTGCCGAACGGCGCCGGGAAATTCTGGCGGCGCATCTTTCCCCGGAACAAAAGCGGCAAGAACTGGAGGGGATGGCCTCCCGCGCCAGTTTCGAGCAGTTTATTGAAAGCAGTGGGCAGTGATCAGGGGTCTGTCAGTAGCCCGGGAGTCAGGAGTCAGGAGTCAGGAGTCAGGGCTGGTCCGACTTGGTTGCGGTTCAAACAGGCGTCCGTCCGATGTGTGACTGAAATCACGTGGTCAGGGCAATCGTGGCTGCGACTCCGGGGCCGCGAAGATTTGGTAATTGGGTAATTGGGTAATTGGGTAATTGAGTAAGGGAAGAACCCAGGGCCAATTCCTCAATTACCCAATTACCCAATTACTAAATTACCCAATTGTTGGGTGTGACAATGGTCACAGCACCAGCCGTTCGCGGGGGCGCATCTTTGATAGCGTGAATCAAGTCCGCTCAGAAGGGGGGACGTCGTGAGCGATTCATTGCGGCGTTTTTCGCTGCCCGAGGAGATTCGAGCTCCGTTGGAAGAACTGGCTGTGCCGGAGCGTTATGCAGCGGGCAGTTTCCTGTTTAAGTGCGGGGATCCCGTGAGAGGGGTCTACCTGATCCGTTCCGGCCAGGTGGCGCTTTCCCTTCCGCATACCCCGGAACCCCCGGGAATGGCCGGCCCCGGCAGTGCGCTGGGGATTCCGGCATCGGTTTGTTCCCGGCCTTATAGCCTTACCGCGGAGAACCGGGAGGCGGTCGAGGTTGGCTTCATTCCCGCGGCCAAGTTTGTGGCGGTGTTGAAGCAGTATCCTGTCATTTGTCTGGCAGTGATTGAGACACTGGCCGCGGAACTGAACGAGACCCGCCGGCAAGCCTCCGCGATGCTCGAGCAATTCACCGGCCTGGACTAAAAACCTGCTTCACCGCAGAGGACGCAAAGGAGAATTTAGGATTGAGGAATCCGGATTGGGGATTTCCTCGTTACGGCAAGCCACCGTGCGCGAAATTGCGAGGCGCCGGTTAAATCGAAAATCCGAAATCCTAATTCCCCAATTTCCTCTGCTTCCTTTGCGTCCTCTGCGGTGAATGGGTTTGGGCCCGGGTTTGCCCTTGTTCAAAAATCTCAAGGTTCGGTGACGCGCATCACGGCTTGCGAGGATGGCGGACTTTACTATCAAGTAGCGATCAGGACAGGCTGAGGTGCCCAGGCCGTTTTCCATGACGAGTTGCTGTCCTGCGCGTTCCGGGTGAAGCCGGAAGATTTCGAAACTCAGGTGGAGAAGAACGTACCATGGCTTACGCTATCACTGATACCTGCATCAAGGACGCGCTCTGCGTGGATGCCTGCCCGACCGACTGTATTCATCCGAAGAAAGACGAAGCGCCATTCGACGCCGCCACCCAGATGTATATCGATCCGAAGGAATGCATTGACTGCGGGGCATGCGTATCGCTCTGCACGTCCAACTCGATCTTCCCGGTCGAAGAGCTGCCGGACGATAAAAAGGATTTCGCCGACAAGAACGCCGCTTACTTTGCGTAGTGGTAGTTAGCGGCAAGCACGCAACGCGGCATTTGAGATTTGGGAATTTGGATTTGGGATTGGGGACCAGCCTGACCCTCCGTCAGGCTGGCCGCTTGTATTTGGGAAGTTCGTGATCCGAAATCCAGCGATTAATAACCCTCTCACCACAAAGGACACAAAGGACACGAAGGAGCAACCGGGAGTATTCCTTCGCGCCCGTTGTGTCCTTTGTGGTGAAAAGCCTCTTAACCGCTTGCAAACCCCTACTTACGCCACTACAATTCCGGTACTTCGATCCTGTACAGCCGGATGTCGCGCCCGCGCGCTGGCGGAATTCTCCGGCTGATGCCAGAACAAAGGAGCCTACAAGCATGGCTAGCCCCACGCCAAATTTGCCAAAATCCGGGACGGCAGATGCCGTTTCCCGCAAGGAACCGTTTCTCAAGCGTTATGGGCTGATCATCGGCTTGCTTGGTCTGCTGGCGGTGAATCTGATGCCCACTCCGGCGGGGTTGCCCCTGGCCGGAAAACGAATGCTGGGAATACTGGTTTTCTCGGTGATTGTCTGGATCACGGATTCGATCTCTTATCCGGCCAGCGCCGCGGCGATCCTGGCCTTGATGGCGTTCTTACTGGGGATCTCGCCCAACGTGGCCAATCCGGCCAAGCTGTACGGTACCAGCGAGGGCCTGACGCTGGCCCTGGGCGGTTTTGCCAACCCGGCGTGGGCGCTGGTCGGCGGGGCTCTGTTCATTGCCGCCGCCATGATGCATACCGGTTTGGATAAGCGCATCGCGCTGTTCGTGCTCTCCAAGATCGGGGCCAAGACCAACCGGGTATTATTCGGCGTGATCGTGGTGGGCTTTATCCTGAGTTTCTTTGTTCCCAGCACCACGGCGCGGGTGTCGTGCCTGGTGCCGATCGTCATGGGCATCATCGTTGCCTTTGGCGTTCCCCTGAAGAGCCGTTTCGCCGCCGTGATGATGATTGCTACGGCCCAGGCCGACAGCTTGTGGAACGTCGGCATCAAGACTGCGGCCGCGCAGAACATGATTGCCGTCGGCTTCATCGAAAAGATGCTGGGCAAGACCATCACCTGGCCCTACTGGTTCATGGCCGCCGCTCCGTTCTCAGCCATCATGTCGATCGTGCTGTATTACGTGCTGTTGAAGACCATTCCGCCGGAGACCAAAGAAATTGCGGGCGGCAAGGAAGCCATCGCCCGGGCGCTGCAGGAACTGGGTCCGATGAAGGCCAGCGAGAAGAGACTTCTGGTGATGTCGTTTATCCTGCTGTTCTTCTGGTCGACGGAAAAGATCGTTCACCCCTTCGACACTTCCAGCACCACCATCGCCATGATCGCCATCATGTTGTTGCCGAAGGTAGGCGTGATGACCTGGAAAGACGCGCAACCGAGGGTTGGCTGGGGTACGCTGGTGCTCTTCGGCATCGGCATCAGCTTAGGTACGGCACTGCTGGCGACCAAGGCGGCCGCCTGGCTGGCTACGGTGGTGGTCAAGGTTTTCGGCATCCAGACCATGCCGGCGCTGGTGATCCTGGCGGTGCTGGCGGCATTTCTGATCGTGGTTCACCTGGGCTTCGCCAGCGCTACCGCGCTCTCCGCCGCCATGATTCCCATCATTATCTCCGTGCTACAAACGGTGAAGACCCCGGGCATCAACGTGATCGGCATGACTATGGTGCTGCAATACGTGGTGAGTTTCGGCTTCATCCTGCCGGTCAACGCGCCGCAAAACATGGTGGCCTACGGCACCGATACCTTTGAGGTGCGCGACTTCATCCGCACCGGCATCCCCCTCACCTTCGCGGCGTATGCGGTGGTTCTGCTGCTGGGTGCGACCTACTGGAAGTGGCTTGGACTCGTGTGAAACCAGATTGGGGATTTGGCAATTTGGTAATTGAGTAATTTGGTAATTTGGTAATTGAAGGACCTACTACGCTTGGCTTGCCTTTGTTCACTTACTCAATTACCAAATTACCCAATTACCAAATCTTAGTGTGCTCCCGTCCAGACCTGATAGACGACCACGGCAAGCATGAACAGCAGATAGAGGCGGAGAGACGAAAGCAGGAACACTTCGACCCGTTTAAGCGGGCGGCGCGGCAGGGACTGCTGCCTTGCCTGGGCAAGTTGATCCTGTTCCAGCGAAGACAAAACCAGATATGCTTCGGCCGAATCGAGTCCCCCGGTGTTGTGGTTTCTTGCCATAATTTCTCCTCTAACCTCCGCCTAAAGCCGCGAAGACGTTCGGCGCGATTACACTGACCCCGAAAAGGATGCCGGCTCCGGTCAGGAACACCACCACGGCGGTGGCCAGCAGGTTGGCCCAGCGCGGGCTAACGGCGCTGCCCATAATTTCGCGGTCATTCACCAATAGCAGCAGGAACAGGAGCGCCGGCGGCATGGCCAGGACGGCGATCACATTCACCACCAGAACCACGTAAACCAGCGGCAGCCCGGGGATGAGCACAAAGGCGGCGGCGGCCGCGGCGCAGACGAACAGCACCGTGTAAAAGGCCTTGCCCTCCCGCAGCGGCAAGTTGAGACTGTGCGGCCGGCGAGCCACCTCCCCGAACGCGTAACCGGAAGAAAGCGAGATCGTGACGCAGGCCACCATGCCGGCTTCCACCATCCCCAGGGCGAACAACGACGCCCCGAGGCGCCCGATGTGCGGCTGCAGCGCTTGGGCAAACTGTGCCGCCTGGAAGTTCTCGGCGTTCATGTGATGGATAAACAGCGGGGCCGTCGCAATTACCGTGGCCAGCGCCGCCGCGGCGGCCAGCGCCGCTCCCAGCACCGTGTCGAAGTGCCCGAAACCGACGTCGTGCCTGGTCATGCCCTTGTCTGCCGTCGCGCTCTGCTGGAAGAAAAGCATCCACGGCGTCACCGTCGCTCCGATATCGGCGACCACGATCAATAACAAATCGCGATTCAGCCCGCCGGGCAGGGGCTGCCAGCTAGCGAGGGCGTAACCGACGGAATGCCAATCGGGATGGGAAAGCAAGGCAACGGGAATGAATACCAGGTTACCGGCGGCGATGGCGAGGGTGATTCGCTCCCAGGTCCAGTACCGGTGCGTCATCAGCGCCGCGTAAAGCAGGCCCAGGGCGCTGAACACGGCCACCCACGGCGGCACCCCGAAGAATCCCAGGCCGGCGCGGATGGCAATAAATTCCGTAACCAGCGTCAGGAAGTTCCCGATCGCCAAGTCGATCATGGAGAACCATCCCCAAAACGGCCCGAAACGTTCGAAGATCAACTCCGCATGTCCGCGGTGAGTCACCGCTCCCAGGCGCACGGTCATCTCCTGGACCACGATGGCCATCACAAACGTGAGGATGATAAAGGGAAGAAAGAATCCAATCCCGAACTTCGCGCCCGTGGCGGCATAGGACAGCATGCTGGGTCCGTCGTTCTCGCCCAGCATGACCAGGATGCCCGGACCAACCAGGAGCCACAGCAAGCGCAGGCGGGAAAAGACGCCGCCGCGGCGGCGCGCTGCCTGCACCCGTGCCCGGTCGCGCGCCCGGTCGATATCTTCGTGCGTGATGACGATCTTTTCTTTGGCCGTCAGCGCGGGTAACGAGTTGGTTTGGACCTCCAGAACGCGGCTCCTTGAAATGGGCGCTCGTCCAATAACGCTAATTAACTATAGTTAACTACACCGGGTTAGATGCGAGAAGCTCGAAAACGGTAACGATTTTACGAGGGGCATGGCTTTTTTAAAACCCAACGCAGAACCGCAGAGAAAAACGATCTAAGGGTCCTGAGTTCGGCACTGTAAGGCTGGCTCGCGAGCGGATTGCCGCCTGGGGTGAATCCTCGCGGCCAAAACAGTTGAAGGTGTGGAAAGAGCTGCTTACAATAAGGGCTTCGAAAAATGGAATACCAAATCCGCCTCACCCAACCTGCCTTCCACTGGATCGATATTGAGCTGGCTGCCTGCCTCAAACTTCTTTCTAAAACCATCGCGGGCGTCCTGTTACTGATGCTGCTCGGTGGCCCGGCCTTGGGGCAAGAGTCTCGACCGCCGGTGAACGTAAAAGGAACGACTGACATCGAGCTGTTGGGGGGAGGGGCCTTTGGATGGCCATTTGGCGCCATTCAAACCGGCCCGGGAGGCACTTACGATGCCTGGCTTGCCGGAGCCCGCATCGGCAGGATACTGACCGATGCGCACGGGCCGGGGTTTCTGCGGGGCAGCATGCAATACTCCTTCGGGGTCTTTCCGGTCTTTGTGTTTACGGCGCCGCGATCCGTATATGGGGGCGGTTTTGATGCTTTCGTGCTCCGGTGGAATTTCTCCGGCGGCCGGCGTCTGGCGCCCTATGCGGAGATATCGGGTGGCGCCGAGGTCACGACCCAGGATATTCCGGAGCCCAATACTTCCCGATTTAATTTCACCGCCAAGTACATCATGGGAGTTCAAAAGCCGGTCGGCAAGCGCAGTGCGGTGGATCTGAGCGTCGGCTTCTGGCATTTGTCCAATGCCAATCTGGGCAACCACAATCCTTCTCTGAATGGCGTACAGTTTATGGTCGGATACCACTGGTACAAGCCGGGCCGGTAAAGGATTTGGTAATTTAGTAATTTGGTAATTTGGTAATTGTGCAAAGGCACGCTAAGCAAGAGTAAGTTTTTCAATTACCAAATTACCCAATTACCCAATTACCAAATTCCCTGTTCTGCTGTGCACAATCTTGCATATCCGCAATGTTCTGTCCGCCCCCAGCCCCCAAACTCGGTGGCATCTGGAAGGACGGCACCCATTTCGTGTAGTGGTTCAGCCAAAAAGAATCGAATTGCTCCAGAAAAAATTTGTTTTCGCAAAAAAAATTCCGAGCTGTGGAATCCAATTGCAGGATAGTGACATCTACTCACAACAAATGGTTGTTGGGCACCAAGGCGCAGCACTTCCTGAGTCGGCAGCCGAGGCACGTTGCAGTGGCTGTTCCAGCATTAAGCGGTAATCAAGGTTGTAACCTCCAGTAGAAAGTTCCCCCCTTAAAAAACCTCGCGCCTGAGGTGTGCCCGTTTTTAGCACTCAGCAGTCAGCACTCAGCATTCAGCCAGCAGAACACCCAGCGCAAAGACGCAGAGCCGCCGAGAAGATTTCGGATTTCGGAATGTGGATTTGGGATTTTAACCACCTCCTCGCATTTGGGGACAGGAGGATGCTTGAAATCCGAAATACAAATCCCCAAAATTCCCTCTGCGGCTCTGCGTCTCTGTGCTGGGTGTTGGGCTTACTGCCGATAGCTTTCTTGCCAGCTAAAAAAAGGCCTGCCTCTGGAGGCAGGCCGTTGCCGTCGAACACTGTCGGCTTAGACTCTGACCTTGCTCACCTTGAGCGTGCGGTTCAGATACTGCCTCGAGTTCAGATCGGTGTTCTTATTGACCTCGGCCACCGAAAACTTTAGATCCTGCTGTTGGTTAAGTTTTATGTAGTTGAGGATGGCCGGATGCTTGTAGATATCGCCGGGCTGGAATACCGGCAATTCCGGCACCTGATCCGCCGGCAGGCTCCAGACGTATTTCAGGAATGCCCGGTTCAGCTCGGCCCGCTTCTTTGTGACCTCCCACATGGTGTCGGCCTTGATGGGCAAACTGTTCAGGATCTTCGGGTCGGCTGCATCCTTGGGAGTGAGGTTCTCGCGGCAATACTGCAGGTAGGCGTAGGCGAACAAATCGTGCGCCAAAATGTTCTCAGACGCAAATACGGGCGCCGATTCGGGTTCGACCACATACCCCGCGTCGGGTCCCATGAGCGACATGACCAGCCGCCCGGTGCAGACGCTGAGGCGCAGCTTGGACTTGATCTCCGGGACTTCGTTGATTTCCTCGTACATCGGGTAGTAGTTGGCTCCGCCCTGATGGAAGATGCGGCGGCTGTCTTCGCGCAGGAAGCCCACGCCGATTTTCAGCGCGCAGGTGTAATCGGCGATGCCGTGAGAGCCGAGGCGCGGCAGATAGACGATATTGTCCACTTCATTCACGAAGTCGGTGATCCGGATGGGTTCCTTCCAGTGGCTCTCCCCGGCGGGCACGCCCTTGATATAGGCGTCATAACCCCGCTCTTCGAAGCAGACGGCGGTGGCGCCGTTTCTTTCGATCACCGGCAACAACCCGGTCGATTGCATGAAGGCTTTGGTAGACCCTCGCACCTGTCCTTGGGCGGTCCAATATACGTTGCGGGCCCCGGATTGGTCGCCCACATAAATCTTGCCGGCGCCATGTTCTTTCAAAACTTTGAGCAGGCAATCCAGCGCCCAAGGATCGGTCGTCATGGGGTACTGCACGCCGGAGTTCAAGGCAAGTTTGACCAGGACGCTCTTGCCTTGGCCCAGCCAGGAGAAATCGGTCGCTTTTTCCACAACGGCTTTAAACAGGCTGTAGGAGGTGTTTCCTTTAGGCAGCCAGCCTGCACCGACAACGACGTTCTTGGGACCAGCCGACATTGGCTTCGTCTCCAAAGCGAAACTCACGCCTCCCAAAAGCGCCATTGAAGATAGGGTGCCCATACCCCACAAGAATTCCCGACGGTTGAGATCGAAACTCCACTCCATAGTTTTCCCCCTTACCTTACGGCTCGCTATGGCTGAAAATTTAAAGTCGTGTACCGCCCGCCCTGAGCGATGTTCCTGGATAGCACGGGTATTATGCACCGGGATGGCCCCGGGAAATGCCCGTTTTTGACCACCTGTTGTGTGACATTAGTCACTTTTTGAATACCGGTTGAAATCCGTTTCCCGTTTCCCGTTCCCGGTTTCCCGTTAGGGGGGCCAACACCCAGCGCAGAGACGCAGAGCCGCAGAGAAAATTCTGGGGATTTGGCTTTAGGATTTCAAAAATCCTCTTTACCCGAATGCGAGGAGGTGGTTAAATCTCAAATCCACATTCCCAAATCCGAAATCTTCTCTGCGGCTCTGCGGCTCTGCGCTGGGTGTTACTTTGGCCGGCGGGTGCGGAAGAAGGCTTGCAACAAGTCGGCACAGCGGCCGGCCAGCACTCCGGCGGTGACCTCGGTGCGATGGTTCAGCCGGGGATGATTTAACACCTGCAGCACCGATCGCACCGCGCCTGCCTTGGGATCGTCGGCGCCGTAGACCAGCCGTTGCAGGCGTGCCAGCACGATTGCCCCGGCGCACATGGCACAGGGTTCCACGGTGACGAACAGTTCTCCGCCCAGCAGACGATGATTGCCAACGCCGAGTGCGGCCTGACGCAGGGCAACGACTTCGGCGTGCGCCGTGGGGTCCGGACCGAGCAGGTTCTGGTTGCATCCCCGGCCCACAATGCGTCCCTCGATCACCACGACCGCGCCGACCGGGACTTCTCCCAGCGACTGCGCGCGTACGGCCTCGCGCAAGGCCTCTTCCATCCATAGTTCGTCGGTCATGGTTGACCAAAACCTACCACAGAGACACAGAGACACAGAGAAAAAACCACACCGAAGAGAATTTGGGAATTTGGATTTAGGATTTCAAAACCCTCGCGCACCCGAATGCGGGGAGCTGGTTAAATCCCAAATCCGAATTCCCCAATCCGAAATCTTCTCTGTGGCTCTGTGTCTCTGTGGTGGGTGTTGGGCTTTCCGGGTTGGCTGAGTGCTGAATGCTGCCCTGCGTGCTGCTTTTAATGCGCCGAGGGTGTAAGAATTGCATCTATCCAGAGGTAGGGTGAACTCACAGTCACGGGTGGGTCGAGATGAAGACGGCGCTTAAAAAGCTGTTCATGGTGGATCTGATCGACGGCTTGCGGTTGACCTTCGGTTACCAGAACCCAAAAGAAATCTATACCGAGCAGTACCCGATGCAGCGGCCGCAAGTGGCGGAACGATACCGGGGCGCGCCGCGCCTGAACAACAACCCGGATACCAACGAGACCTTGTGCATTGCCTGCGACTTGTGCGCCCTGGCTTGCCCGGAGCACCTGATCGTGGTGGGCAGCGAGCGCAATCCGACCACCCGCCGCAAGGAACTGACCACCTTTACCTACGACTTGAGCCGCTGCATGTTCTGCGGGCTCTGCGAAGACGCCTGTCCCACCGATTGCCTGGAACTGACGCAGGATTTCGAAATGGCCGCCTACGACCGCCAGGGCGCCATTTTGAACCGTGAGGCGCTGGAAAAGGGACTTCATCCGACCGAATATAAAAAGTAAAATTACAAATTATCCGGTCGTCTGATATTTGCCGTGCTGCAATTCCACAATGGCCTGGAACAGGCGGGTGCGCACCTCGTGCCTGGTGTGCGCCGGCGTGACGTACCGCACCACGACATTGAGCCCCAGGTTGGTGGGTTGCAGGTTGATGGCCGGGGCTACCGAGAGCGCCTGCACCCGATAGTGGCGGGCGTTCCGTTGCCACTCCTGGTTCGCCAATTGCGCGTTGCCTTCCGTCTCTGCCGTTACGATCTTGCGGATGGCCTCAATGACGGGGTAGGGGTCCTGGCCGGGCGGCAACGGCACTTCCAGGATGTCCCACAACCACTGTCCGGTAGTGGAAAAATTGAAGTAATGGCCTTCGATGGCGAAACTGTTTACGAAACTGACTTTGCGGCCGGTGGGGTGGCTGGAGTCGGTCCAGTTGCCGGTTTCCAGCAGCACGGTATGCAAGAGTCCGATCTCGACCACTTCGCCGCTGATCCCATTGATTTCCACCCAGTCGCCGGCGCGTATGCCGTTGCGGCCCATGAGGGTGAACCAGCCGAAAAAGGCGACGATGAAATCCTTTAGGGCGACCGTAAGGCCGGCGCCGGCCAGTGCCAGCACGGTGGACAACTGCGTGGGCATGCCAAAGACGACGACCAGAATGAAAAGCAGGGCTATCGCTTCCGCGGTAAACCGCAAGACGATCCGCATGGTGCGTAGCCGACGGCGATCGGCCGACAGCCGGGCATAGAAGCGCTCGATCGCTTCCTCGGCGGTGAACACCGCCAGCAGCACCAGCAGAATCCACGCGGCCGACAACAGCAAGGCGTGCCACGTCCGGCGTTGCCACTGCGCCAGCAGACTGCTCCAATCGCCGTAGATCTGGGCCAGTTGCTGTTCGTCGCGGATGCGCTTGTCGTAGCCGGCCAGATGTTTACGCGTGTTGGACTGGGCCCGCAAAGCCGCCACCACGTTAGCGTTGCCGGCGGGCGCAGGGGAAGCGGCCTGCGGCCCAGGGGTGGTGTCCGCCGGGGTTTCGGGCAGGCCGCGCTCGAGTTCGTCGTGTTTGCGGGTCAGATCCGCGACGGCATTGCCGGTTTGCCGCACGGCCTGTTGCACCTGCGCTTGCTTATCCCGTAATTCCCGCCAAACTTTGACCTGGCCCAGCAAATTATCGGGAAGCTGGAAGGTGGACAGCTTGATGGCGCCAGGCGCTGCCGCAGCCGCCGCTTTCTGCGCCTGACGCTCATCGAGCATCTGTTGGATCTGCTTCTCGGTATCCCCGCCGGCGCGGATCAGATCCTGGTTGGCGTCATCCAGTTCGTCCTGATGGAGCGACAAGCGGGCTTGGGCCAGATCCAGTTGCTGTTGCAGATCGGCGGCCGCCGCCGCTCCCCTGGCTTTGGCCAATTGTTGCTTGAGCTGGTCGATGCTGCTCTGGTCGGTCTTGATGCGGTCGTTCAGGGCCTGGATGCGCTCGTGAATCGGTTTGGTCTTGGGATCGGGCGGTTGGGGATGCGCGCGGGCCCGGAACAAAGCCGTGGCAAAGGCGAGGTCCACCTCGTGATCGGCGACCCGCAAGGCCTGCCGGGCCAGCTCGTCCTCTTCCGGCGTGGTAGCCAATTTGGCCACCTGGCGAGCGGTGTCGAGCGATTGTTGGTCCACCAGGGGCGCACGCGATTGTGCCGCCGGCTCGCTCGACGTGGCAATCCGCTCGTGCTCACGGGTGAGCTGCAGCCCTACCCCGGCCAGCACCAACAGCAGGAACAAACCGAGCAGAAGCAGGATCCTGGGATTCTTGAGCATGCAGACTTAACCGTACCCCAACTCACGGGAACGGGCAAGACGGGGGCAGTGGTCAGTGGCCAGTGGCCAGAAACCCGGAGCCAAAACCCAGCACAGAGACGCAGAGCCGCAGAGAAATTTTGAGAATTTGGATTCAGGATTTCAAAGTCCTCCTGTACCCGAATGCGAGGAGGTTAAATCCCAAATCCACTCTCCTAAATCCCAAATGTTCTCTGCGGCTCTGCGCTGGGTTTTGGTTTGGCAGATCGCCTCCCTGCTGACCACTGGCCACTGACCACTGACGACTGCTCAGAAAGCGATATACGGTCCCTGGCCTGCCGGTGTCGGCTGCCCGTCGATGGCCACGTAGACATCGCGGCCAAAGAAGAAGGGCAGTCCCCAGGTTAACCAGGTGGGATCGGGTTGCGGTGGCGGTCCGGCCAAACCACTGAAAGCGAAGTTGCTACTCAGGGGCGGCAACAACGCGCAGTCGTTATCCACCTTGAAGGAGATCGTAAGGGTGGCGCCATTGTTGCCCTGGATTTCCGCCAGGAATGACTGTGAAAAAGCGGGACAGTAGAAGCCATCCGTTTCGGGAACGCCGGTTAGAGTGGAGTCCTGGAAGACGTTAGCCCGGGCGGCGCTGCGGATTATCCCCGTCTTCTGCACCCCGTTGATAACGGTGGTTACATTGCCCGAATCTAGGCTGACGAGCTGTGCGCTGCCCAGGCTGTTATTAGGCTGCGTGCCAATGCCAAATATCAGCGAACCGCTGGCGCTGCTGGCCCAGGGTGACGAAAGGGCGGGAAGCTCGATGATGACTCCGTTGTTGTCCGTGCTGAAGCTTGCCACGGGGTTGGAAACCTGCGGCGTGTTAGCCGGCAGCGTCGTCGACGGGGCGATGGGGGAGCAACCCGCAGTGGAGTCGCAAGCGTAGTAGAGCCCGGGGTTGTTTGGTTTCGAGGTACATGGTGTGCCGCAGTCCTGGATCGCCATCCCGACTCCCAGCAGGCCGTTGGCGCCAAAGAGAAACACATCATCCTGTACCTGGCCGCCGAACACAGGAGCGCAGGCGCTCGGTGGCGTACCGACCCCAATGATCTGGACGGCTACGTTGCTGGCGGTCTCGCCGGCGATTTGCACATCGGCCAACCGGACCGAGCCCCAGAGCACGTTTCCATCTTCCAGCGAGAAACATTCAAAAAGTGAGTTTCCGCCGCCCACGGTCACTGCCGGCAGCGCCACGGACAGCTCCTGGCTCATGATTCTCAGGCCGCTGGTGCCGGTATCGAGTTGGACGTTGTCGATGGACTGACAATTGGAGGTGCCTGGAACACAGACCGTGACGGTGACCGATGCGGTGTTGGGCAAGCCGGCAGGACCGCCATTCACCACGATCGGCGCGACGTTGTTCAATACCGAGTTTTGCGTGCCGGCCGCGATAGAGGACGGGGACGAGCTGCCGCCGCCGCATCCTGCGGCCAGCAACAGGGCCCCGAGCAAAACTGGAAACGTGCGCACAGGGGGTTCCTTTGCAGACTCGATTCTGGGGACCTGAGCCCTGATTCACGTGGCCGGATGGGGTCGCCGAAGTGGGGTTTCCTGGGACGTGGCCACAGCCTTACGCCTGGTTTTAGCCAAGGATGCGAACAATTGTACTCCAAAGTCCGTTCTGGCGGTTCCCCAGCGGCCAGCGCAGCTCAGGTCGTGCGCAAGTCCGCTATGCGGGCTTGCGGGACCGGCGGTTGCGCAGGGGGGCGATTCGTTGATGTCCGAGTGCTTCCGTCCGGCAAAAAATAACGGCGGCGCGCAAAAGCGCCGCCGCCGTTATTGTCCGAACGCCACATTCAGTAGATAGTAACGAACGCCCCGTTGGTATTGAAATTATTTGCATCCGAGCCAAGCGGGAACACCGTAGCGCCGTTGAGACCATTATTTGACGCTGTACCGATTCCAAACACCATGAAACCGTTTACGACACTTGCGCCCGAGGATGAAATCGACGGCAGCTCGATAATGACCCCATTGTTATCGGTAGGAAGGAGTGCCACAGGATTGGTGACTTGTTGTTGCAACTGGGGTATCACGCTTTCTGTGCAGCCGGTCGCGGAAGGGCACGTGTAATAGATAACAGGATTGCCGATTACGCTCTGGGTACAGCCGGTATCGCAATCGTACAGGAAGGGGCCGACACCCAATACAGCGTTGGCACCCAGAGCGGAGAGGGTAGTTTCGGCGACTAAGCCAGTACTAACACAGCTCGCGGGTACGGAGCTGTAGGCGGGGTCGCCGATAAGCTGAATCGGCACACTGCTCGCCGTCTCGCTGGTGCCGGCGAGTTGTACGTTCGCAGTTCTGACCGAACCGTAAGTGTAGCCATCCATAAACTCAGTACACTCGGTCACGGCATTGCCGCCGACCTGCTCAAGCGGGAGTGCGATCGAGGTCAGCGCCGAAGACAAGATTCTCAACCCGACGGAGCCGGTGTCGACCAGCACCCCAGTGATGGTCTGGCAAGTCGAAGGGGCGCTGGGCATGCAGACCGTCACGCTGGTGAACAGGCCGTTGGTGTAAATGTAATCCGGATTGCTGGACGCCGCATAGGCCGGGCCGGAATAAACTTGAATCGGCTGTACATTCGACCCCGTGCTTGCCGAGAATCCGGTGTAGGCAAAATACGGACCGATCCCTCCGGGAGTGTTCTTGGTTTCGATGGCCGTGTACACATTGCGTCCGAAGAAGAACGGAAGTCCAAAATCGAACTCACCGGAACTCGGCCCGGCCAAGTTGTTGAAGGCGATATTGCGGGTGTTGAATAGGTTGTCGGCGTTAGCCACGCTGAAACTAACTCCGACACTCGGGCTCCCATACCATCCCTGATTAGTTGCCGAAACAGACGTGGTCCCCGAAGGACAGTAGAAGTCTGCGTCATCGCTGCAAATCGGAATCCCTGTGGTGTTTGTGTCCAGGAAATAGATGCCGTTAGACCCGCTATCCAGAATACCGGGATAAGCTGCTGTGCCGTTGCCGGAACTCGAGGAACCCCCGCCTCCGCATGCCACCGCCAGCATCAATGCCCCCAACGAAACAAAAAACAGTAACCTGCGCACAGTTGCCTCCTTAGCATGGCTTCGTGTCGTTTTTCGGTGACTTTACCGTATTGCCTCGGGTCCCACACCTTGCGGCAGCATGTCGGGGATGTAAGCGCTGCCGGAGAACGCCCGGAAATGCCCGCCCATCTGCACTACCAGTCCAGGCTGCTGGATTAGAATTGGGGCGCGCCGCGCGCGCCTGCTTGCGTCGGCCCTGGCGGCTTGAAGCCCCTGCGCATACTGCGCAAAATAGCTGCCGAAGAGCTGTTGCATATCGGGCAGCCCCGGACCCTGCCAGGCGACGCCGAAGACCTGCCCGCTTGGCGAGACGTACTCCCGCACTACTGTTCCGCCGGTAAATTGAATTTCATGCACGGTGTACTTTGCTGTCGTGCTGGCGATGCGGTGCATGGCCTGCATGTGCGTTGCATCGGCCTGTACTGAGTCCACGTCGCCGCCCAACGATGCGGCAGCCGGCAAAGCGAGGGAGACGGATAGAATCGCTATCGCAAGCGGGATCACCCCCGCTCGCAACTTCGCCAAACACCTCTTGCACTGGGCATCAAGCTTCATAATCTTTTCGCCTTTGGGAGTATTCAGCCGCCCAAAACCTTTTAACCGCAGAGGACGCAGAGGGAATTCGTACCCTCTGTTTTCACCGTCCTCGTTCCACTGTGTGCCTCCGCGTCCTTTGTGTCCTCTGCGGTAAAGAGGGATTGCGGCCGGAACCATCCTGCTGAGTCACACCATTTCGTCCTATTCTAAACCCGGTATGCTGCAGTTAGTTGCTGAAGTCAGAATTCAGAATTCAGAAGAAGGGCTTCCTACTTCTGTCTTCTGACTTTGCGATCTTGTAAAGTCTTGTAAAGATCTTGTAAAGACTCTTCGACAGGTTCAGGCCAGGCGCCTTCGGATCTTTTGCTGGTAGCTTGTGGCTTGTCGCTTGCGGCTTATTGCTTTCAGCGCTATTCGAATCGCAGGCTTTCAACGGGGTCCAGGCGCGAGGCGCGGCTAGCCGGCGCCGTGCCGAACAGGATTCCGACCAGCGAAGACACCACAATAGCAACGACGGCCGAAAATCCCGAGATCGGGATGTGGTAGTCGGTGAACCAACGCAGCGCGAACGGCAAAGCCAGTCCCGCCACCACGCCCACCAGCCCGCCGGCCAAAGAAATGAACACCGCTTCGGCCAGGAACTGATATTTAATCTCGCGACGGGTAGCTCCCACTGCTTTCCGGATGCCGATCTCGCGCACCCGCGCCCGGACGGTGGCCAGCATGATGTTCATAATGCCGACTCCGCTGACCAGCAGAGTGACCACCGCAATCAGCATCAAGACCGCGGTCAGGGCGTTGGCGGTTTTAGAAGCCAGGCTCACCAATTGGGTCAGATTCTCCGTCCGATAAACCGACCCCGGACGGTGCCGGGACTGGATGACGCGCTGGATTTCATTGGTGACGGCCGGTACTTCTTCTGAGGCGTTGGTGGAAAAGAACAACTGTTTCACCTTGTCGCTACTGCTGAAATAACGCGCCACGGTGTACGGAATCAATACGGTGTCGGAACTGATCTCGGAAAGCCCGAAAGTTTCGACCCGTTCCTTAAAAGTGCCGATCACCATGACCGGCAAACCGTTGACGTGGATGGTTTGGCCGATCGCGGCATCCTGGCTGCCGTACATTACCTTGGCCAGCCGCTGCTGCATGAGGGCCACCTTGTTGCGCGCCTGGGTGTCTTGGTCGTCGAAGTAACGGCCGGCCAGGATCTCGAGATTGCGGACATAACGGTATTGCGGCGAAACCCCCAGGATTACAATATCGCGCTGCCGCCCGGAACCGGTGCCGATCCGATCGTGCAGTTCGATCATCGGCGAGGCGGCGGCGATTCCCAGGACCTGCTGCTGGACAGCCTGCATATCTTGCAGGGTCAGGTAGTCGGCCGGGGTGGCGGTTACATTTTCCGCGCCGCCTTCATAATCGGTGTAGATCATGTTGGCCCCGACCGCCTGAATCTGGCCGAGCACATAATGCTTGCCGGTCAGGCCGATCGTGACCACCAGGATCAGCGAGGCGGTGCCGATCATGATCCCCAATGCAGTCAGAATAAAGCGAATCTTGCTGGTGGCAAAGGTGTCGAAGGCAAAGCCGGCGATCTCAGAAAAACACAACCCGCTATGCGGCGAAGCCGTGGCCATAGTCCCTTCTTGTCAGATGAGGAATCAGCCTAAAAATAGCACTGGAAAATCAGAATCTGAAATCCCGTCCTTGCAACTGTGGTCGATTTTATCATCGGCCGGCTGCTTCCGAAGGTGGCGCAGACTTCGGCCGAGGAATGCAAAATCACCGCATATATCAGCCGGTACCGCTGGGCCCCCTGCCCGGGTCTTCTTCACCTCCTGTGCGCGACGCCAACCCGCCGCTTGCTTGGTCGCGCCCAGACGGCTCGGTTTTAGCGCCATGCTAAGATGTTCGGAGTTCACGCCGCCGACATTGCAATATTGGTTTATCGCCGCCAAAGGGACTTGGCGTGTTCAGCCTATACCCGGCCGTTTTTGAGTCAATATCGGATGACGATCTTTTTACCCAGGCTTAGCCGAACGAGCCGTTTGCTGGTCCCGTTCTTAATACTGCTTTTCATCCTGCAGTGCGCATGGTTTATCGCTACGCAATCTCTCACCAACGACGAGCCTGAACATATTGTGGCGGGAGTAGAAGCCTGGCGTTTCGGAGAGTTCGAACGCTGGCATGACCAGCCGCCCCTGGCGCGCCTGCTGTTTGCCTTGCCCATGCTTGGTCAAAATCTGAGCTACAGTGCCGCGAATGGAGGAATTCACCCCCTAGCCCCGGCTCCGCTGGTGTGGCAGTACAGGGCGCGGGCAATGAATGTCTTGCTTGGGATCGCGCTGCTTCTCCTTCTTTGGAATACAGCGCGCCGCCTGTTTTCGGCGGCGGCGGCGAATTTTGTCCTTGCGCTCGCTGTATTTTCCCCCGATTTCATCGCTCACTTCTCTTTGGCAACCATCGATGGCGCCGGCGCCCTGTTTCTCTTTGCCGCGGTAGTACAGTTCATGCGTTGGCGTCGCCGTCCCTCACGACCGCAGGCCGTCTTGCTGGGCGCTGTGTTGGGGTGCATGTTGTTGTCGAAGTTTAACAGTCCGCCTCTATTCGCGCTGATTCTGGCGCTGGTTCTCGTCCTTATTCCGGAGGAGGGGATAAATTGGCGCCCACGAAGCTGGCGCTGGGGGCAGGCGGCACTGGCGCTGATGGCCGCCTGCGCCGTTGTCTGGGCGGGCTATTTCTTTCATATATCGCGCGTTACCTTTGCCGGCCAGATGGTGACGATCCATTTCGCCGGATATACCCAAATCTTGCGCTACGAGATGCCTACCCTTGCCGTTCCGGTTACGGTGTTCCTTCCCGCCTGCGAATGGCTGACGGGCTTGGGAATGGTGATGGTTCATAACCTCGAGGGCCATCGCAGCTTTCTGCTTGGGCATTATTCGGCGGCGGGTTTCAAGCTTTATTTCCCGGCGGCAATTCTTTTTAAGTGGCCTCTGATCGTGCTTTTGCTGGGGGCCGCCGGCGTCTTCCTGGCGTTTCGCAAAGTGGAAACCTACCGGGAACTTTTATGGATGGGGATATTTCCGGCAGTTTACTTTGCATTCGCCGTGTTGGCGCGTATCGACATCGGCGTGCGACACGTCCTGCCCGTCTATCCCTTTCTTCTATTGTATGCGGGATGCGTCTGGGAGTGGGCTCACGGAGTACGCTGGGCGAAGCCGGCACTGGGAATCCTGCTGTTGGTTCAGGCTGCCGATATTGCCCGTTATGCCCCCGACTATCTTGCTTATTTCAACCTGCTGGTGAGACCCGGCCAAACGTGGCGGATTTTGAGCGACAGTAACACCGACTGGGGGCAGGGCATGCTGGCTCTGCGAAAGTACCAGACGGAACATCCCGGTGAGGTGCTTCATCTGGCTTACGTGGGCGAGGTTGACCCTGTAACCTATGGCGTTCGTTATGTTCCCTTGCGAGAAGAAGATCGCCCGAGTGGAACGGTGGTCGTAAGCTCTACGCACTTATCGGGACAACTGCTGAAAAATCATTATGCCTATCGCTGGTTATTGCAATATCCGGTGAAAGCCGTCCTGGATCACGCCCTTTACGTCTTCGAAGTGCCGGAAAATGGCGGCAAGCCGCAACCCTAGCGACAAGCGACAAGCCTCAAGCACCAAGCCACAAAACAACCAGCAAAGCGCTGCTTTGGTTTAACTTGAGGCTGGTTGCTTGCGACTTGTTACTTGTTACTGCCTTTATTCCACCCGGCAGATTTGCACCACTTCGTTCCGGTAAGGACAGTCTTGCTTTACCTGCGCGGTTGCCGGCAGCACCGCCCAGGACACGTCGTAGCGGGTCTTTAGTTCCTGGAACTGCTCGCGGCTGAAGTGTTCAATGTCCCGCTGGGCATGTACCTGTCGCTGCCATTCGGTGGCCAGGGCTGGGAACACCATGACTTCTCCCGGATCTTTCTGGTTTTCGGCCAGCAAACTTCTCTCCGCTAACGCCCGGAACCCGTAACCTTCTTCAGCGGGCAGCGCCATGTAATTGGGATCGATAGCAAAGACCGCGGATTTGGGAGTGCTTGCTTTTGCCCACAGAAAAGCCTTTGCCCACGGGTTCCTCAGGCTCGCGCCCGGCCATTCAATGTGGTTGCTGTGCTCAAACAGGCTGCGTTGCGCGTAGAACATGCCGATTGCAAGGGGCACAAACAGAATCAGCCAGCGCCAACTTCGGTTGCGCATCAGGAATTGTCCAGCCAGGCCGCCGCCCATCAATAAGAATAGAAAGTAGAAGATGTGTAGCCAGCGCATGGGCTGAAAGGCAGCCAATTGCCTAAGGCCGGGGAACGCCAAAATCAACAATGCGACCGCCAACTGGAACAATGCGAAAGCCGTTACCCGGGTCGCCAAGTGATGGAGGACGCTCATCCGGTTCTTCTTAGCGATATGTGCAAACCACCAGACTAGGGCGAGCGGGACGATCAGCCCCAGCCACTCATACCATGCCCACATCAGGGGAAAGCAGTAAGTCCTTGCCCTCACCGCCTCGTTCCATGCCTCCGAGGGCGGTTGCAGCAAGCCTATGGGCAAGAAGGCAAAGAATCCGGGGATGCCGAACGGGACGGAGTTAACCGGCCGAATGACGAACAGCACCAGGGATATACCAAATAGCGCCATCAGCGGATGCATCAGCGCCGCAAAAAGCAACCACCCCGCGGTGCGCCGCCAGCGTTTTTCCAGACAAGCAGCTAGCGCCAACAGAATGCCACAGGTTGCCGGCCCTCTGGGATTCAGGTATTGGTCCACTGGATAGAGGGCCGTTCCTGCAATCGGCATAGTCAAGAGCACGGTCAGCAACAGCAAGGCTGCCCAGCGCCCGCACTCGAGCTCAAAACACACGGCGGCTAATTTCCAGCACGCCAGCAAAATTCCAAATAGGGAAAGAACATGCCAGAGCAGCAGAGCCCATTCCAGCGAATGCAGCGCCCGGGCGGTTGCCGCCACGGCCGGAACAAACAGTGCAGCCTTCATCTGCTCTTCGAAAAACGTGCCATTGAAGGGGTAGGTTGACGGATCGAGGTTCTTCTTAATGGCGGCGAGATAAACCTCCTGGTCTTCCACGCCAACATGGTAACCATGAATGAGGAGGGCAAGGATGGTCAGCAAGATAAGCAGGATGACGGTTTTGCCTTTGACCGGCGGCAGGGATTGCCGGCCGTCCTTTGTTTTGAGCGAAACAAATCCGACCTTTGCAACCTGGGCAGCGCTTTCCGGCTTATGAATTGCAGTTTCCATTTACGGTGCTACACCTTAGAGCAATCACAAACATAACGCCGGCTACGCTGGCATGGCCGTTCCGATTGTGCTTCGGATAGTGGGCCGCAGGACTGAATCAATCAAGGCTAGCCGGGAATGTAGCGCTCAGCCTCCGCAGCTGTAACCGAGTACCCGCGCGATGGTAGCAAGGTTCTTATGGCGGCACACAGTAAAGTTTTGTAATTACTGGATCGGGGTTTTGTAACTATCAGATCAAGGCGGTCAGGTCTGTAATCCGCCGTCCCCATAATTTTGTCAGCAGCCGCAGGTAGTGCACTCCCACCTTAACCGAAGCCTTACTAATCCCGCCCTGGCGCGTTCCGAAAACGAACGGCACCTCCGTGACCGAGCGCACCTGGCCGCGAACCAGAATCTCCAGAAGAATTTTAAATCCTTCCGGCTGCACCGCGAGCGCCTCGATGCAGCGGCGGCGCAGAAGAAAGAAGCCGGACATGGGATCGCTGAGGTGGATATGGGGCCGCAGCAGCGGCAAAGCGGGCCAGATGGCCATGTGGGAAAGCCACTGGCGCAAGCGGCTCCAGTTGTGGATAGAGGCGCGGGGGAAATAGCGGCTGGCGATGGCCAGATCGGCGCCCGCCTGGATCGCATTCCACAAGTCGCCCAGCAACTCCGGCGGATGCTGCAGATCGGCGTCAATGACGCCCAGGATCTCTGCCTGGCTATGGCGCCATCCGTAAGCGATGGCCCCCGAAAGCCCCCGTACCCCCTGGCGCAAGAGCCAACGTACGCGGGGATCCTGCGCGGCGATCCCGCCGACGATCAGGTCGGTTCCATCCTGGCTGTCATCGTCCACTATCACTAGTTCGTAGGCAATGCCGAGCGGATCGAGAGTTTTGCGGACCCGGTCCAGCACAGTTCCAATCGTCTCCGCTTCGCGCAGTGTCGGGATTACTATGGCCAGCTGGGGAAAAGGCAAGGGCTGCGCGGGCGGCTGGGCGGACTGGTTGGAAACGGACTTCTCTACACAGAGAACAGGCTTAGCCCCCGGCATGGCCTGATTCTAACATCGGGCCGCGCCGCTCCCAAGGCGGTGTGATAAGGTTTCGGCAGTGAAACGAAATTCCCGCATCCGCAGCCTGCCAATTCTGGCGATGCTGACGCCGTTGGCCCTTTTGGTACAGGGATACCACCCCGGGGTGGAGGATGACGGCGTTTATCTGTCGGCTATCAAAAAGGATCTGCAGCCGGCACTTTACCCGTACGATTCCGATTTTTTTGCGCTGCAATTGCAGGCCACTGTCTTCGATAAGCTGGTCGCCGCCTCGGTCCGGCTCACCCATCTGCCCCTGGGGTGGACGGTTTTTGCCTGGCAATGCGCCGCCATTTTTCTGGTGTTATGGGGCTGCTGGGAGATCAGCCGCCGGTGCTTTGCGGAATGGTATGCGCGGTGGGCGGGAGTGGCCTTGGTGGCGATTCTGCTGACGCTGCCCGTAGCCGGCACGGCGCTGTGTCTTACCGACCAGCATCTTCATCCGCGAGCGCTGGCCACCGCCGCAAGCCTGTTTGCCGTTGCCGCCGTCCTGGACCGGCGCTGGCTCCGGGCAGGACTGCTGCTGGCCATCGCTTTCGTGATTCATCCCATCATGGCGGCGTTTGCCGTTTCCTACTGTGTATTCCTTGCCTGGAAGCCCTGCGGAGAGGCTTGGCCGGCGGCTATGGCCGCCGCCTTGCCGCTCAATTGGATGCTGGAACCGACTTCCGAACCCTGGCGGCAAGCGGCGCGAACGCGCGACTATTTCTATTTTTCCGGCTGGCACTGGTACGAGTGGCTCGGGGTGGCTGGGCCGTTAATTCTGCTGTGGTGGTTTTCCCGCATTAACCACGGCGAGCATTCCGCGCGGACCAGGGTCGCCTCCCGCCTGGTGTATTTTGGCCTGTTCCAACTGGCGGTGGCTCTTCCGGTCATGTCCTTTTCCGCGCTGGACCGGCTGAAACCTTGGCAGCCGATGCGGTTCCTGCATCTGGTGTACTTTCTGTTCGTCTTGATTGCCGGCGGGCTGCTCGGCCAATCCGTGCTGCGTACCAGGCTATGGCGCTGGGCGCTTCTCTTCGTCCCCCTGGGTGCGGTGATGTTTTACGCGCAGCGCGAAACCTTCCCCGCCACCCGGCACTTGGAGTTGCCGGGTCTGGCGCCAAAGAATAAGTGGGTCGAAGGCTTCAACTGGATCCGGCAAAACACCCCGCGGGACAGTTTGTTTGCCCTCGATCCGCACTACATGAGCCTGCCGGGGGAGGATTTTCACAGCTTCCGGGCTCTGGCGGAACGCAGCGCTCTGGCCGACTACGGCAAGGACGCGGTGGTGGCGACCCAGGTGCCGCGCCTGGCCCCGCGATGGCAACGCGAGTTCCAGGCGCAATTGGGTTGGACAAAGTTTCAGGCGCCGGATTTCCGGCGGCTAAAGGAAATTTTCGGCGTGAGCTGGGTAGTGGCGCCGGCGCCGGGCGTACCCGGCCTGGATTGCCCTTATCGGAACCAAGCCTTGTCGGTCTGCCGTGTGCAATAGGAAATAGCGTTTCCCGTTTCCCGTTCCCCGTTTTCCGAAAAACACCTACCACAGAGACACAGAGCCACAGAGAAGAATTTGGGATTGTGGATTATGGACTTGGGATTTTCGCCAGACTCGCCGGACGCGTTATCGGGGGTTCAAATCCGAAATCCAAATTCCTAATTCCCAAATTCTCTGTGGCTCTGTGTCTCTGTGGTAGGTGTTTCTTGCGCCTAAACGTGTGCGGCCGGCAACTTGGCGCCGGGACTGGAATAGTAATGCGGTTCCAACTTCCTGCCCTTGGGGCTGAAGATCCGGAAGCGGGCGACGCCCAGTTTTTCCAGCGCAAATTTGAGGCTGGTGGCCAGTACCCCGAAGCCGTATTTCACGCTGCGGCGGAAGTTGATGGAAGAGGCTTCCGCAAAGTATTTGGTGGGACAGGAAACCTCGCCGATGCGAAAACCGAACATTACGCACTGCGCCAGCATCTGATTGTCGAAGACGAAGTCGTCGGAATTCTCCAGCAGCGGCAACGTGGTCAGCACCTCGCGCCGGAAGGCGCGGTAACCGGTGTGGTACTCGGAAAGCTTGGCTCCCAGCAGCAGGTTCTGAAATGCCGTAAGCAGCCGGTTGGCGATGTATTTGTAGCGCGGCATGCCACCCCGGAGCGCGCCTCCGCCCACGATCCGCGACCCGAGCACCACGTCATACACGCCATAGGCGATCATGGCCGCCATGGCGGTCACCAGCAAAGGCGTGTACTGATAATCGGGATGCACCATGATCACGATTTCGGCGCCGGAAGCCAGGGCCTCGCGGTAGCAGGTCTGCTGATTCCGTCCGTAGCCGTAGTTGCGCTCGTGGACAAACACCCGCAGCCCCAGCTCGCAGGCGAGCGCCACCGTGTTATCGGAGCTGCCATCGTCCACCAGGATGCGAATGTCCACCGTCTCCGGCAGTTCGGCGACGGTGGCGCGGATGGTTTTCTCCGCATTGTAGGCGGGCAGAACCACCGCAATGGACTTGCCGTTGATCATAGTCCGGAGGTAAGGGTCGATTATCCCATTAGCGGCGCGGTAACGCCAAGTTGCGAGGGACTATGGGAAGAGAGAGGACAAGGGACCGAAAGCCTTTTCACCGCAGAGGACGCTAAGGACGCAGAGGAAATCTATATCCGTTGTTTTCGTCGTTCTCGTTCCTCTGCGTCCTCTGCGTCCTCTGCGGTGAAGGGCTCTCCTTTTCAGTCCGAAGCTTGCGCTTGCGCCATTGGGGCCGCGGGCTGAGCCGGGGTCGGACGCAGCGCCGCCAGTTCCGCGGCGGCCATCTCCCGCATGAGGAACTTCTGGACCTTGCCCGAAACGGTCATCGGGAAGGAATCCACAAAACGTACATACCTCGGGACCTTGTAGCGGGCGATCTGGCCCTTGCAGAATTGCTTGACCTCGTCTTCGGTCAGTTTCCCGCCGGCCTTCAAAATCACCCAGGCCATCACTTCCTCGCCGAATTTGGGATCGGGAACGCCGATCACCTGCACGTCGGCAATGGCGGGGTTGGTGAGCAGGAACTCCTCGATTTCGCGCGGCGAAATATTCTCCCCGCCGCGGATGATGATGTCCTTGATGCGTCCGGCGATGCGGATATAGCCGTTTTCGTCCATGGTGGCCAGATCGCCGCTGTGCAGCCATCCGTCAGGATCCATGACTTTTGCCGTGGCTTCGGGGTTGTTGTAGTAGCCGTTCATCACCAGGTAGCCGCGGGTGCACAGTTCGCCGGTGACGCCGCGCGGCACGATCACCCCGGTCTTGGGTTCGATGATCTTGA
>Ga0326727_10005375_pt1 | contig 36747 bp, 35 predicted proteins | sample MB2enrmetagenome_FD_207643 | JGI IMG/M metagenome (GOLD analysis project Ga0326727, IMG submission 207643) | Lab enriched peat soil microbial communities from McLean, Ithaca, NY, United States - MB29MY | ecosystem: Environmental > Terrestrial > Soil > Wetlands > Peat | place: USA: New York... | reverse complement strand
GTGAGTTGCATGGAAAGCAGATGCACTAACTGGCTCCAACGGCTAAAAGACCGGGCCTTGCGGCCGGTGCTGTGCTGGGCTTCCAGCTTCGCAAAATGATGTCTCGGAATAAATTTGAGCATCTGATGAAAGATTGTGTTACAATGGGCCATAGTCCGAAATCTCCTTTCTGTTTAGTGAGTTATAGCTAACCCATTCTAACAGATCTCAAGAGGTTTTCGGACTTTTTTTACTCAGCTAACCGGACAACACTGATGTCTGAATAAATAGCTGAAATTTCTCCTATATTGAAGCAGCAACCCATATTCTTTCCTAGGAGATATTTCCATGTCACCTCATGAGGACTCTGAGCAATGGAGTTATCGAAAAACCGGGCTTCCTTCACGTTTCAGATAGTTCTGGGATCCATCCTGGTCCTGTCAATTCTTTGGTTCTATCGCTCCACCTTGCTGATCTTAGCAAATGCCCTTACCACCAGCGAAGACTATTCCTTTGGGCTGCTCCTCCCATTGGTCAGCTGCTATATTGTTTATTTAAAATGGCCGAAAATCAGCCAATCTGCCTGGCAGCCGTCTTGGCTGGGACTGCTAATCATATTTCTGGGATTCGGGCTCTATATCTTTGGCGAGTTGGTGGCGGTGTTATATTTGGGTCCCATCTCATTTCTGGTGGTGTTAACCGGCCTGCTATTTCTCTTATGGGGCTGGGACTTGGTGCGATTGCTGTGGTTTCCACTCTTTCTGCTCTTTTTCATGGTCCCCCTGCCGGCCATGGTCATCAAGAACCTGACTCTCCCCTTGCAGTTGATCTCTTCCTGGCTGGCGGCGGGTTTACTTCACCTGATCGGCATCCCCTTACTCCGGCAAGGCAACGTCATCGACCTGGGGGTGCGGCAACTACAAGTGGTAGATGCCTGCAGCGGACTGCGGTATATCCTTTCCCTGTTTTCCCTGGGGATGATCTATTGTTATTTCTATCAGCGGTGCCTCTGGAAGGCTGCAGTTCTTCTCATCTGCCTGGTCCCCGCCGCCATTTTGGCTAACGCCCTGCGGGTCGCCGCCATGGGGCTTTTCCCGGCGCTGCAGGAAGGATTCCTCCATTCTTTTTCGGGCTGGCTCATTTTTGTGTTCTGTCTTGGGTTAGTAGCTTTGCTTAACTGGATTATGAATTACCTGAAACCCCCCGCTGCTTCTGGCAAGGATCAAGGCGCCGCTCCCAGCGTCGCCACTCCTGCCGGATCCAGTCCTTCTAAAAGCCCTTACCTTATCGCCGCCCTGATCTTGATAATTATTTGTGGCCCCTTAACCTTGCGACTGAGCCACGCCCGGCCGGTGCCCCTGCTTCAAACTTTTGATAATTTCCCCATGCAACTGGGTCCCTGGCAGGGCCACCGCGAATACCTGGATGCCGCCATGGCCAAAGCGGTGGGGGCAGATCAGTATCTGGAAGCCGTCTATGCAAACCCTGGCCATGCATCTATATCTGTATGGATCGCTTATTTTGAAACACAACAGAAGGGTCTGGACCAGAGGCTCCATTCGCCCATTCATTGCTTGACCGGGGCCGGTGGGCAAATTCTTGAATCGCATATCATAGACCTGTCCCCCGGCCATCCGGTTAGATACTTACTGATGAAGTATGGTGACTCCCGTCAGATTGTCTATTTCTGGTACCTGCAACGGGGCCGCTGGCTGTCTAGCGAATATGACCGGTATTTTTTTATGGGGCTTGATGGCCTGGTAAGACATCGAAACGACGGCGCTATTGTCCGCCTTATTACCCCGATAGGATCGGATTTGGAAACTTCACGACAAGAGCTCACCTCTTTTGCAAAGCTGCTGCTTCCGGTGCTGCATCAATTTATTTCTGATTAATTCTTTGCGATTGATTTTTAGTCTCCTCAAACATATTCCCCCTATGCCGGATTTCCCAGATTAATCTTATGAATTTGAAAATTACCTTTTATCCAGAAAGTAAGTTCGGCGGTTTTTCGGATATAGATGGAATCATTAACTTCTATATCAGAGTTAATTCACTTATTGAGACTTCGTCTATTGTTCTAGATCTTGGTTGTGGCAGGGGAGCGCTAGCTGACGACAAAATACCTTTGAGAAAAAACCTTCGTATATTAAAAGGAAAATGTCAAAAAGTTATCGGTATTGATGTAGACGAATTTGCTAGGATGAATCCATTCATTGATGAATTCTTGCTAATAGAAGGGAATTATTTCCCATTACCTCGTCACCATATCGATATTATAGTTTGCGATTCAGTATTAGAACATGTAGAAGACCCAGAATTATTCTTTTCTGAATGCCATAGAGTATTAAAGCCAGAAGGTTATCTGTGCCTAAAGACTGGAAATGTATTTAGTTATCCGGGCATATGTGCAAAATTGATTCCTAATAAATATCATACCGCAATTTTAAAAAAAATTCAGGGTGACCGAAAAGAAGGAACAATTTTCCACGTGTTCAACAGATGTAATACAATAAAAAAGATCCGTAATATGCTCAGTAAATATGGTTTTGATCATTATGTTTATGGATATGAAGCAGAGCCATCTTATTTATATTTTTCTAAATTATTATATTGGTTAGGTACAATCCATCAGAAATATGCTCCGATGATAATTAAACCGGCTATTTTCGCCTATGCGCGGAAGTTATCTTAATCTTTAACTATGGGAAAATTAAGGGGGCCAATTTGCGCCCATGATTTTAATTTAGACCAAAATTTCAGAGCAATATAATCTTATTGGAATTAAGGGGTTAATTAATATGGGTAATAAGCTTTATAATTTTAGTAAAATCATTCGTTTGAATTATAACATCAATAAAATAATATATTCTTATGAATTTATAAAATCATTTATCATATTTACTTTTATTGGCATTTTAGTTTTAATAAGCTTCAACCCTCGAATGACGGTAGGCAGAGAATCGTTTCCCAATCTCTTGTTGCATGAATCCTTTGATAGCCTTAATTCTGTTGCTTTACATGGCGGAACTTACAAGGGTATTACTATTGTGCCTGGCAAAGTTGGCAAGGGAGTTCTTATTCAGGGCGATAACACCCTTGCCTATCCCGCGGCCAATCACTTTAACTTTTCGAAGGGAACCATGGAATTCTGGGTTAAGCCGACCTGGGACGGGGGCACCACCACCTCCAGGTGGTTCTTTAATATAAAGTATAATAACCACCAGAGCCTGGACATATGGTTGGGTCACGCTGCTGATGCCAATGGAGGAACCTCCCAGAACCTTTTTTTCGTCCAGTTCACCGACCACGGTGATAATTCCCGGCGGACTTTCTTAGCCGGTGTACCCATACCGGTGATGCAATGGAAGCCGGGGGAGTGGCACAAGGTCATCATATACTGGGATTTTACCCTGCCTGATGACCCGGCTGCGGGACACCAGAGCTATCTGGTCTACCGGACAGATGATAAGTTCTCCGACTGCGTCTGGGTGGCGCCGGTGGGGCTGGAAGCTCCCAGTGCCGATGCCCGGATCAGCCTCAGCAAAGCGAATTACCCGCTCAATGCGGTGATATCCGAGCTTAAGATCTACGACACCTCTCTTTTGCCGGTGGTGCCTTTCCCGGCGTTTCAATTCAACCCGCAAAAACCGGAAACTGAGGCTAATTTCCGTAAGCTCTTTGCCAATGATGGCTTTGCCAGCCCCTTTAAAACTTACAATGATTCGCCCAATGATTGCCCTAAACTGGCTGATGCGGTTTATCCAGAGAAAAAGGTCTTGTTTTTCAAGACCCCGGCCTTTGAAAGGGTCTATGAAAACCGGGTCCCCCAAGCGGCGGAAATTGGCACAAACTTTAATTATCAAGTCCCCCCGGGGGAATTTGAAACCCTGTTCTTTAACGTGTATTCCAGAATTCCCCTGAACCAGGTGGTAGTCAATTATACCGGATTTACCGGGGCTAGGGGGTCAATCCCTCAGAAAAACCTGGACTTGCGGGTGGTGCAGAACTGGTTCCAGGCTGGCACCGGGGTTGCCGCCGATCAACTGCCGCACTATGTCCCCGAACTTCTCCTGCACAATGACCTGATACGTTATGAGCTTGATCCGCATCTCTCATTTTCTAACATCCCCTCCATCCCCCTTCTTGACCATGTAGAAACAAAAATCGCCCCCAACACCACGCGTCAATTCGCTCTAATTATCAAAGTGCCGGAGGACACGCCCGCAGGTAATTACACCAGTACCATCACCCTGCAAGCGGGGGGGATTCCGGCTCAAATAGTAAATCTTAATCTCGAAGTCTTGCCGTTTAGTTTAGTCGACTCGGGAAAACGGCTTACCATTTTTCATTCAACGTCTCCTTCCTATCTGTATGCGCATAGAAATCCCGCCTATCGCTGGGAGATCTTCGCCAAAGAGCTGCAGGATATCCGCAATCATGGATTTAATGGATTGATCCTCTGCACTTCAAACGATGGGATGGAATTCCCTACCATGAAAGAGTTTGAGGTTAGAAAGAAAAAAGTGGAGATGGCCAGGGCCGCCGGATTTAAGTGGCTGGTTCTGGAGCAGGTTTTTAATCCGGCCAAATTTACTCAGGAAATAACCCCGGCCTATAAGGATTTGCTGGTCCAAAACGGTTTTGAACCATTCTTTAGTTCTCTATATGAACCAAACTTAAATGATGCAAATGTCGTGAGGAATTACCTTACCATAGCTCACCTTATCCATAGTATCGGCGCCAAAGTAGTCGGTGGCGGCGGGCGGTTTATCTATGATAGGCTCAATAATCCGCATGACCCCATATATAACGCGTTTCCTTTAGCTACCCCGGAACCATTTGACTGGGGGGTTTATTTTGCCTACAGTCCGGGCAAAGCCGCGCAGTACTGGGTTGATATCATGCGAGGGAAAAGAAGCAAAGATCCAAACGTCATAGAAACTTCTTATTTTAGCGCCCAGGATGAAAATCCCCAATGGAATAGATATCTTTGCGGATATTTCCTTTGGGTCACGGGCTTTGACGGCTGTTCTCCGCATGCTTATCAGGCCGTGGCCGGAACGAACTGGTATAATGATTTCGCCTTTCGTCCGTATGCTGACAAATCCTTTAGACCTCGCCCCGGCCCCCTGGCGTATCCCAGTAAAGAAGGACCGGTTCCCACCTTCCAATGGGAGGCAACCCGGGAGGGAATTAAGGATTTGAAATATCTGGCTACCTGGAAGTTCTATAAAGACCGGACGGCCAAGGTAAACCCTGCTCTATCCCGGCAATCGGAGACCATAGTAAACGAACTGCTGGAGCACTACAAAGATCGGGATAATACCTGGAATCCGGCGTTCTTCCGAGTTTCCCTGGCCCAATATGAAGCGGACCGCCAAACTATCATAAATGAAATTAAAAAACTTTATAAATATTGAGGTTTTGGGTATATTTGTTGCTAGAAGTTGTTTTGATTAGGGTGCGCTCCCTTGAGCATAAAACGCCGCATCATCTTTGGGATAGCCTCCGGGTGGGGCAGCAAAGCCATAAGTATCCTGCTTAACCTGGTACAGATTCCCCTGTTATACCGCTACCTTCCGGTTGAAATGGTGGGGGTCTGGTTCTTGATGATTGGGGCCCAGATGGTGGTGGGGTTGTTTGATTTAGGGTTCGGCCAGACCCTCCAACGTCGCATTGCCTTTGCCAAAGGGACCTGCGGCTCCGACCCCGATATAAAATTAAGCGCGGCGGCCGGCCAGGAAATATCTGATCTTTTGGCCCTGGCTCGCCGGGTTTACTGGATTCTGACCGTGCTGGTAGCCCCGGTTCTGGTTCTGGGGGGCATGTTATATTTCTCCAGGTTGGGGTTAGCTCCGGCGACGATGCCAGGGTTGCAGAAGGCCTGGATAATTATGGCCATCGGGTATGCCGCCAATATGTGGGCCTGGTATGTGGAAGCCACCCTTAACGGCCTGGGCGATCTTGGTTGGTCCAGTCTGATCACTGGCATAATCCGGACCTTTGAATTCTTAGCCATCTGGCTGGCCCTGGCCCTGGGTTATGGTCTGTGTCTTTTGGCCCTTATTTGGGTCTCCAGAGGGATTTTGACCAGAATCGCCGGCTGGCTGGTCATCCGCTTCCGCCACCCTTGGCTTGCTTCCCAAAAAGGACATTGCCGGCCTCAGGAATTCAGATCCATGATTTCTCCGGCCTTGCAATGGTGGCTGGCCGTGGTAAGCTATTTCTTTCTGGCAGTGATCAGTCGTTATTTGATTGCCGCGATTATGGGAGCCAGTTATGTGCCAGATTATGTGGCGGCCTATACCGCTCTGGTAACGGTTCAGGGAACCTTGCTTAACATTGTTACCATTGCCCTCCCCTTATTTTCGCAGAAATGGCAGGCGGGGCGCATTGACGAGATGCAGCGCCTGATTTTGGGGCTCATGCGTCTTTCCTTGGGATTATTAATGGTCGCTTACGTCTTTATCTGCATTTATGCTAAAGATATTTTCGAACTATGGCTGGGAGTGGGGCATTTTGTCGGGTATCCGGTGCTGATCGTGATGGCCGTGACGATGCTTATTGACGCCCATCAGGGAATGCTGATGACCATCTGCATCGCCGCCGAGCGATTACAGTTCTACAAAGCGACTCTCTTGGGCGGCATCATCAGCTTGCCGTTATCCTTTTGCTTAATCAAGTCATACGGGATTCTGGGTGCTGTCCTGGCTATTTTGGTGGCGGGATTATTGACCCAAAATTGGGTTATCCCCTGGATATCGTTAAAATTACTTAGACTAAACTTCGTTACCATTTTAACGAAATTAATTACTCCCTCTTTGCTGCTCGGATTAGCGGTTGGTATTCTGGGTATATTGATAAAATCATTTGCTCTCAAACCATTGGTTGGGTTGCCTTTATATGCTATATGTACGGTATTAATTTTAGGTTGCGCAATGTATAAGAGGATATCAAGCAATGTTGTCTACCTGTTTAAAAGGTAAGGCATTGGCAGAGGATACGATAATATGTCGATGACAACATACCTGGAATTTTTTACCTTTGGCACTATTGTAATAGTGACTATCAGTTTACTAGGTTTATTGTTATTATTTTTTAAACCATATTGGACTTTTCTTTTCGCTACTTTTATTTCATTAGCTTCTTCTTTTGTAACCAATACACAAACCAGGATTGAGGATATCGGGCCATACGGTAATGTATATGATGTTTGTCTTTTCCTTTCTCTTTTAGCCTGTCTCGTCGATGTCTTTATCCAGGGAAGGACCTTTAAATTTCCGAGAATGGCCCTGGCCCTTCTCATAATTCTTATCCTGGGTTTCTTTAACAGCACCTTTTCCCCCCTCGGTCTGAGTTTTTTAATCCTACGAGCGCTCCGCTGGGCCATAAACACCCCGTTGCTCTATATCATTGCCGCAAATCTGGTTTTTGATGAAAAACGGGTGAAATTGCTCCTTTTAACCCTGGTTGCCGCGACATTTTGCGCCGAAGCCCAGCATTTCACCCTGGCAGCATCGTTGAACGTAAATAATTTAGCCGCCGAAGACCCCGAGTTGTTCCGCTCCTCCGCCTTTGCCTTCGGTGTCCCCGAACTCTGGCTGCTGGCCGGGCCTTTCCTCCTTGCCGGCCGCCTTCCCAGACCCTGGCTGCAATTGGGAATGGGCAGCGTCTTGTTGGCCGGCATTTTCATCACCCAGTCCCGGGGGGAGACCGCAGCCTTCTTATTGACCATTGTCGCCTATCAAATCTGGTTTTTGCAGGGCCCCAACGGGCTTCGCTGGAAAAGGCTTGCCCCCTTGCTAAAAATTGCTTTCCTTTCCGGATTTTTGTTGATCATTTTCCATTTTACCTCAATGCCTCTCAATATCTGGACTAAGGTTGATAGGACTATAAGTACGTATGATACTGAAAAATATCAAGACCCCAGGTACAATGATGCTATTGTAGAGGGAACTGATTTTATCCAAGGGAATATTTATACTATGCTTTTTGGCAGAGGGCTATGCTATTTCGAAGTCTACCGTATAAAACCTGCCTTGAGAAAGTTACCTAAAAAAATTGGATTTGGACATGTGGGTTACATTACCTATCTCTCCCAATTGGGACTTGTCGGCTTTTTCTTTTATGCTCTTTTCTTTCCAGCATCCGTATTCCTTAATGCCCGGAGAGTCTTCCAGGACCCCGACGGCCCCCCGGTAATTATTCATCTGGCCGCCTTGGCTGGGGCTTGCTTCCTGTATTATCCGATATTATTTATCTTTTCCAGTAGTTTTCTTATCACCCATATCTATCCCGGCATCCTGGCCGGGGCTATTTGGAGGATTTCTTTACCGGAGTCCGTGGTCGCTTCAGCAGTAACCCAACCTCTCCAGGAAGGTGCGGGCCCATCCGCTTTTCAAGGAGCCCGAACCATTTAAGCTTGTATTTATCTAAAGATATTTATTTACTTCGTATGAAGATAATAAAATTGGCACAAGATAATTAATGAATCTGGAACATAAAAGAACGATTAGCGTAAGAAAATGTCAAAAGAGGTAAACTAAATTAATTTCTTAAGAATCGTCAGGATAATTAATTATTATCCATATGAAAGATTATTTTGGGGTAAGTATGCGAATGGCTTATTGTAGCATATGTGGTTGCGATAGAGAAGTTATAACCATTACATCTGTTGATAAAGTTTATAATTTAATTAAATGTATGAATTGCGGCTTGGTATTCCTGAATCCCGAGCCTCCTATAGGTGAATTGGAAAAAATTTATTTAGAAGAACGAGATTTTTATTTCCTGAGGCAGAATTTTTATTCTGTTACCAGGCAATTGAAATATAAAATTGCTTCGTGGCGTTTTAGTGGGTTTGGGCTAAAAAAAACCCCTTTAGATATATCTAAGAGGTTTATAGCTTGGTTAATCGAAAAAACCAGTGGACATTGCACCCCATATACCATGGCAGTACCTTTGCTGATGCCAAAAAAAGCTGCCATATTAGAAATAGGATATGGTAATGGTGCGTGGCTCTTGGGCATGAAAGCTTTAGGATTTTCCAATCTTTATGGCATAGATATTAATGAAGTGGCAAAAGAAAAATTAACCGAAGCCAAAATCCAGGTAAGGACAGGCGATATCCTATCAGTTGATTTTCCCGCGGAATATTTTGATCTCATCAGGCTTGAGTTTGTTTTAGAACACCTATCTAGTCCCAATGAAAGATTAAGTAAAATTGCTCAATGGCTGAAATCATCCGGTAAGATAGTAATGTCTCTTCCAAACATCGAAAGTCTAACTTATGATTTTTTTCGGGAATTTACAGTGGCTTTGCAGTTGCCGGAGCACATATACCACTACTCTTACCACACCATAACCATGCTGGCAGACCGCTGTGGTTTGAAGGTTATTGAATATAGGACGATGCCGGCTTGGAATCAATTTGCCGCTTCATTACAAAAATACTTAGGCAACATTAATAAAGCTAATTTCTTTACCAATCTAATGAATCGTAAACTAATCTGTATTATAATACAGCCGATTTATTCTTTTTTAGTTTCAAAAAACAAAGGTGACTTTATGTCTTTGGTGATGGGCAAGAAATGAAATCTAATATAATTAATGTTTAAGTAAGACGTCTGAGCAGATATTATAATGAAGATAGCAATTATTGGAGCCCCTGAATTTCCTGATGGTGGCGCCGTCGCCCACCGGCTTTTCATGATGGCTCGGGGCTTGGCTTCCCAGGGGCACGAAACGTATCTCCTGGTGCCGCATAAATTCTCCCCCGGGGAATTGAGGGAAGACGTTGGGGGCGTAAAGCTGATCTGGGGTGGGTACGGGGTCAAAACAGATACTGAAACGTTTTTCCATAAAATAAATAAACGGTTGCTACTAATTAAAAGCCTTTTTAAGGTGCTTTCCAATGGCCTCGACTGGCTGATATTATATGACCTTGGTTTGGACGGCTTGCCCTTTTTGTTATTGGCTCGCAAATATCGTTGTTACGTGGCGGCAGAGAATTGTGACGTTCGCATAATTTTATATAATTCATTTAAAGATAAGTTAATTAAATTTTGGTACTACATCGCCTCGCGTCACTTATCGTCTCGCTACGATATAAATTTTGCGATAACCTCATACATCGAAGCGAATTTGCGCTCCCTCGTTCCAAACGTTCCCACGCTGATAATTCCAGCCATAATTGATGTGGAAGAATTCCATTCCGCAATAAGTGGGGCATACAGGATGATTTTCTCATTACTTATACGGGCAGCCTGCAACGGATTCATGGGTTGGAAATTCTTCTCAATGCGGGTCATAAATTGATTCGCTCGGGAAAAAGAATTAAAATAATAGTTTGTGGCCGATTTGTTTATGACCTCCGCAAGAAAGAAATAATGAAACTGATGGATGAATATCAGTTACATGACCAGGTGGTATTCACCGGTTTTCTCTCTACCGCTGAAGTTGTGGCAGCCCTGTCCGCCGCTGACCTCCTGGTGGCGCCGCAAATTGATCACGTGGCCAATCTGGCTGGATTTCCGCAAAAGATAGCCGAATACCTGGCCATGGGAAAACCCGTGGTTGCCTCGGCCTCCGGCGATATTCCCCGGTATCTCCGGGATAATGACAATGCCCTCCTCTGCAAGCCCGGCGATCCGGAGTCTTTAACCCGGGCCCTGACCGAATTGCTGGATAATCCAGATTTACGGCAGAGATTATCCCGGAGAGCTCGGGAAACCGCCTTACAGCACTTCGATTGTCGCGTCTTAGCCGGTTATATTGAAAGCAAATTTCTAGAACTCCGGCAATCCTCAGGTTGATTGCCCGGATTCAGGCTCAGAGGCAAATTAACGGGTAAGTTTTTATGGATTACTTTATCTGGAGAAGCACTCCCGGCCATACCCTGTCTTCGGTATTGCGGGATATAGCACAAAATCCTGGCTGCCGGGTAACGGTGGTATGTTACGAAGATTTTAACCTGAATTATGCCTCATTAAAAATGGAATTAAACATAACTATTCCATATAACTAGGATAATTAACTAATTCGGGGATCTTTAAAGTGCTTGCTAGTGGTGAAAGCCAAAAAGAGGTGATCCGCGTCTCGGATGAAAGGGTCACGCGATGAATATTAATTCATTATTTAACTTAATTAAATCAAACAACATCTTGTATTTTCTTGCCTATCCCATTATATATATTAGAAGACTAATTTTAAAGGTACAGTATAATTTATTCGATAAATATTATAATAAAATATTTTCAATAGTTAAAGAGGGAAGTCTTGTGGTCGATATTTCTGATTTCGAAGGTCTTTTTGAAATGGATTCCCGTTCCAATTTTCTAAGATTGATATTTAAATATCAATCATACGAAAAGGAAATCGTGGATATTGTTAGAAAGCATATTAATCCAACAAGAGATGTAATAGATGTTGGTGCAAATATAGGTTTATATAGTATTTTATTCTCAAAACTTATTTTCAAGGATCATAGGGTTCTGTGCATAGAGCCTTCCCCAGCAGCTATTAAATATTTGCGCAAGAACATAGAGCGAAACAATTCAGTGAATACCATTATCTATGAGGGTATCGCTACAAAGACAAAAGGTTATTACAAATTTAATATAATTCCAGGAATGGAGGAATATTCTAGTTTAGGACCTATAACCCATCGATGGACGGACGGTAAAAAATACGAATCCATCGATGTAAGCGGAGATACAATTGATAATCTAGTTATTAATTATAATTTAAATCCAGGATTTATTAAGGTTGACGTTGAAGGTGCGGAATATTTGGTTTTTAGCGGAGCAAGGGAGACAATTAAAAAATATAGACCAATTATTCTTTCAGAACTTTCAGATAATATGATGACAAATCTTGGGAACAGCTCAGAAGATGTTATTCAAATGCTAAGAGAATGCAATTATGAAATAATTAATGCTTTAAATGTTAATATTTCTATCCGATCACCATTTAACGGAAATATTTTAGCAATCCCAAGTTAAGAATACATTATATTTAAAGATAAGTAATTATTTCATCCCGGTAGTGTCCAACAAGGAATTTGTATAAATAGATTAGATTTAGAACCCCATGTTGAAAAGGAATAATTGCGGGAGAAATTCGTTATTTTTATTGTGAAAATTGCCAATTTAAGGAGCATTGGAAGAAATCTGGCTGGCGGCTCCCGAATTTTGGCCAGGCGGCGCTGCACCTTTTGCCGGATAGGGGCTGGACTGCGCCGATCGACGGCAGTATCCAAATTATGATAGCTTTTGGTTTTTATTTACCAACAGTTATTTCCAAATGCATATAGTTGCCGGCATATTGGCAGGAGCAGTATGGAGGATATCCAAATCGGACGTTTTAACCGCCAGAATCTCTGCGTTTGCTTGAGCTTCATCATATTTTTAAAATAGGCATAATTTCTGGGGATAGGTTACTTTCGATATGAGGGTATTGGTTACCGGATCAAACGGGTTTGTGGGCAAGAACCTCTGCCTTGCGTTATCCCACCATGATGATGTAAAGTTGTTTGGTTATGAGGTAGACAGCCCGGTAGAAGACTTGGAAAAGGCGCTGGGCCAGGTGGACATACTTTTTCACTTGGCGGGGGTGAACCGGCCGCAAAACGTTGAAGATTTTGAAATCGGTAACGCGGGCTTCACCAGGGATATCTGTGCCAAACTGGTCTCCCTGGGGCGCGCTCCCAAGCTGGTCCTTTCCTCTTCCATCCAAGCCGCCCTGGAAAACCCGTATGGGCGGAGCAAAAGTGGTGCTGAGGAGGCGGTACGGAGTTATTGCCAAAAGACCGGGGCAACAGGCGTAATTTATCGCTTGAAGAACCTCTTCGGGAAATGGTGCCGTCCCAACTACAACTCAGTAACTGCGACGTTTTGCTACAACATTGCGCATGACCTCTCCATCCAGATTTCAGACCCCAACAATGTCCTGGACCTCACCTACATTGATGATGCCGTTGAGGCCTTTTTGGAGGAACTGGCCGGCGTCGGTACGGAGCCCGGTGGTTTCCGATTCGCCGACCCCTTGCCGTCTCACCAGATTACCCTCGGAGAATTGGCCCGCCTGATCCAATCGTTCCATGATCATCGCAAGACATTGTTATTACCGGATTTATCGAATAGATTTATTCAGGCGCTTTATGCCACCTACCTTTCTTATCTTGAGCCTGCCGATTTTGCCTACTCGCTGTATATAAAGCAAGATAACCGGGGAGCCCTGGCCGAATTTATCAAGGCGCCCACCTCCGGGCAGATATTTATTTCTCGTACTAGGCCTGGAATTACCAGAGGGGATCATTATCATGATACCAAGACCGAAAAGTTTGTAGTCCTGGAGGGTGAAGCGGTTATCCGTCTCCGCCCCCCGGGCAGCCGCCAGGTGGTTGAGTTTACGGTGCAGGGTAATCAGTTCCGCGTGGTGGATATCCCCCCGGGATACGCCCATACCATTACCAATGTTGGTAACGACGAACTGGTCACCCTTTTTTGGGCCAGCCAGGTGTTTGACCCGGCCCATCCTGATACCTATCCGCTCCAGGTCGAGAGGGAATCTTGAAGGTAGTTACGGTTATCGGCACCAGGCCTGAGATCATTCGGCTGTCCCGCGTTATGGCCCTGCTGGATAGGCAGGTGGAACACGTAATTGTTCACACCGGCCAAAATTATGATTATGAGTTGAATCAAATCTTTTTCGATGACTTGGAGTTGCGACGGCCGGACTTTTTTTTGGAAGCAGCCGGCGAGACCCCCGCCGAGACTGTGGGCCGGGTGATTGCCCTTTCAGACCGGGTGCTGGAAAAAATCTGTCCAGCCGCGCTCCTGGTGTTGGGCGATACCAACTCCTGTTTAGCGGCATATGCCGCCAAACGTCGCAAGATCCCAATATTTCATATGGAAGCCGGCAATCGTTGCTTCGATCAACGAGTTCCGGAAGAAATCAACCGGAAAATCGTGGACCATATCAGCGACATAAATTTGCCCTATTCGGATATTTCCCGGGCCTACCTCCTGTCGGAAGGGCTACCGCCTGACCGGGTCATCAAGACGGGCAGCCCCATGTACGAGGTGCTGAATTATTATCTGCCCAAGGTCCTGGCCTCGAAGGTATTGCCGAGTCTGGGCCTGCAAGAGCATCATTATTACCTGGTGAGCTGCCATCGTGAGGAAAATGTCGATAACGACCGGATTCTCCGGAGCCTTGTGGAGGTCTTGAACCGACTGGCGCAAACCGGCTATCGCGTCATCGTCACGGCCCATCCCCGGACGCGCAAACGGATCGAGTTGTTGGGGGGCCTGCGGGAACCCGGAGTGGAACTGCACAAACCTTTCGGCTACTGCGATTACGTCCAGCTGCAACTAAATGCTGCCGCGGTGTTGTCCGACAGCGGAACCATTACCGAAGAGAGTTCCATCCTTAACTTTCCGGCCCTTAATATCCGGGAAGCCCATGAACGCCCCGAGGGAATGGAAGAGGGGGCGGTGATGATGATCAGATTGGAATGGGAATCAATCCAGGAGGCCCTAAAGGTCTTAGCCACGCAACCGCGCGGCGATCAGCGCCTTCTCCCAATGGTAAGTGACTATCAGGTGCCGAACGTGAGCGAGAAAATTTTACGGATCATTCTCAGCTACACCGCCTATGTAAACCAAGTGGTGTGGCGGAAAAATTAGGATGGCGGAATTATCAATCAGGAGTCGATCTTTATGGATATGGTGTTTTGGAGAACCACCCCTGACCACACTCTTTGTTCGGTGTTCAAAGAGTTAGCCAAAGATGGCAACCGGCGGATTACTGTCGTATGCGTGGAAGATATCAGGCCTCATCGGAAGAAGATGGGTTGGCGGGTGCCAGATTTTGGGAAAGCCGAACTGCTTCTTTTGCCTGAAAATGGATGGACTGGATCGATTGATAGAGTTATAAATAATAATATAGATTCTATTCATATCCCCCAACCTTTCTTTAAACATGCAAAAATGCGATATGCGTTACTTAACATAATCAAACGACGGTTAAAATATGGGCTTATAACTGAAATGCCGGTGAATCAGGCCTGCGGCATCAAATGGCTTCCACGAGTGATATATTTGCAATCTATAACGAAGCTTAGTTTATTGTGGTTATTACGGCACAGTTTGTTTTTGCTTTATATGGACGGTGAAAGAAGGGGGTATACTTATTTTAAAAAATTGGTGCAGTCTACTGACCAGATTTTTCCTTTTGGATATTTTCCTGAGGTCCTGGAATTATCACCTGACCTCCAAGCACCGCCAAAAGTGAATAATGAGGGTAAGGTGGAATTGATCTATCTCGGCCAGCTAATTCAGCGGAAAGGAATTAATTTACTTATCAAGGCGTTGTCTAACTTGGAAAAATATCCATTGAACTATCGTTGCCATGTGGTGGGGGCCGGGCCGTATAGCCAAGAACTGGAAAACCTTTCTTCTTCATTGGGCTTGCAAGACAAGGTGGCTTTTCACGGCCCCCTTCCATATACCGGGGTTAAATCGTTACTTAAAAAGTGTGATATTTTAATTGCTCCGGGTTTGAAACCGGAACCCTGGCCCATGCCAGTTAGCGAGGCCATCCAATCCGGACTGGCCGTCGTGGTGAGCGACAGTATCGGTGGGGGAAGCGACCTGGCCAGAGCCAGTGGGGCCGGCTTGGTCTTTCCCTGCGGAGAGGTGGATTCTCTGGCCCACAACCTTTACAAATTCATCGCGGATCCCCACGCCCTGGCCATGGCAAAGGAGAAAGCGACCAAATTTGCCTGGAGACTCAGGCCGTCTGTTGCCGCCCAGTATCTGTTGGATGTCATTAACTATACTTTGGGCGAATCCTCCGAGCGACCCGTAGCGCCGTGGCTGCAGTCGGAAATTTATTAAAGATTAGGGGAATATTGTAAATGAAGATATAGGCCTTAAGTGGAACCCTTGCTGGAGAGGTTTCTGTGCCAGCATTATGGCAAAATTGATAGGTTCAAAAAGGCTTTCTTCCCCGGCATCACCAAAAACCGCCTGTCGGGGGTAGGGGCTATTGACCGGAGTCTCAAGGGGAATCGTTTTATGAAGGCCACCGGCTATTGCGGGCCGTCTTGGCCGGAACTGGTTCGGCAACTGGCCGAAGATCTCACTCTTTATGAAGACTGGAGAAGATTCAATGGGCATTTTCGATGGTATGCGCATCATGGTTACTGGAGGTACCGGCTCCCTGGGAAGGGTTTTAGTTAAGCGGCTTCTGGGGGAAGAAATGGGAATCCCGGAAAAGGTCATCGTCTTTTCCCGGGACGAAGCCAAGCAGCACTATATGAGGCTGGAGTATCTGCAAAAGATTGTCGCCACGGATGAAGTGATTTATAAAAATTTTCAGCAGAAATTGGAATTCCGCATCGGGGATGTGAGAAACTTCTCTTCCGTGGCCTCGGCACTGCGGGATGTTGATGTGGTATTCAATACTGCGGCCATCAAACAGGTCCCTACCTGTGAATATTTCCCCTATGAAGCAGTGCAAACCAACGTATCCGGACCAGAAAATATCATAAGTGCCATCAAACAATATAATCTCCCCGTAAAAATTGTCGCAGGCATTTCCACCGATAAGGCCTGCAAGCCGGTCAACGTCATGGGCATGACCAAGGCCATTCAGGAACGTATTTTTATCAATGCCAATGTCACTTGTAAAAATACCAGGTTCATTGTAGTGCGTTATGGTAATGTCCTGGCCTCCCGGGGGTCGGTTATCCCTCTGTTTATCGAGCAAATCCGGAATGGGGGGCCGGTCACCATCACGACCCTGGACATGACCAGGTTTCTCCTTACCCTGGACGAAGCGGTGGACACGGTGTTTGCGGCGGTTCAGGAAGGCCTGCCGGGGGAAACCTACATCCCCAAAAAACCTGCGGCCTATATGAAAGACGTCGCGGCCGCCCTTATCGGCGACCGGGATATTCCGTTGGAAGTCATCGGCATTCGCCCTGGGGAAAAGATTCATGAGATCCTGGTCAGTGAAGAAGAGGGCTTCCGCACCATAAAGCGCGGCAGCTGGCTGGTTATCCTGCCAATGCTGCCGGAATTGCGCGGGGCCACCGCCCCGTCTGATTTTCTGGGGAAGGAGTATGGCTCCAAGGACGAGGTCCTGTCTCCGGAGGGGACCAGGTCCTTGCTGAAAGCCAAAGGGTTTCTGGATGAACACCTCGTTTTCGATTCCTCGGAGCATCTGGCATGAAATTATGACTATTCTGGGCATCAGACCCGAAATCATCCGGCTCAGCCTGATTATAAAGGTACTGGACCAATATTGCGACCATATCGTGGTGCACATCCGTGATGTCACCGAGCGACCAGAAACCATAGAATGTGGATCGAATATCCTTACGGGTAGTTCTCCCGATCAGATCTTGCAATTGGTGCAAATGGTGACCGCGGCCAATTCTGGCTGGAATCCGCCCCGGGAATATCTGGCTGAGCATGTGGCTATGACGGTTAGTCGGATATTAATGGGCTTTCGCCTTCCAGATCTTGCCGAACAAGATTGGCAGGATAATAGCAAATAATTCGAATACCATAAAAGCCACCCTTTGGTATGCGGCCATGAGAATTGCCTTCTTCGGCGCCTTCACCTCCTTTGACTACTTTCAAATAGGGGGAATTGAATCCTTTGCCAGGCGGTTGGCCACGGCGCTGTTAAAAGACGGCCACCAGGCAGATTTTGTGGTTTACGGGAGTCCCACCTCCCAATCCCGGATTGTCGGTCCCGGGATTGGCCTTTATTATTTTACCAATTTCCGGGACGCCTGCGCCGCCTTGCTAAAAGGCTACGAACATGTACTCACCCTCCAAATTTGTGCCTCAGACCGGCTTCAATACCTCCGCTTCCGAAGACTCAATGGCTCCATGGTGCGTTTTCATAAGATTTACTGCGGTTGGCCTGACTCCCTCCTTAAACGTAAAGTCGGCTTTCTGGATGCCCGTCTCTTTCCCTTTAATGGCCGGGTCTTCTGCATTTCTCCGCGACTATTCAACGACGTCCACCGATGGTCTGACCGGGCCGTATTGTTGGTCCCTCCAGTGTCGGAACAGTATTTTCTTAGCCCGGGTGATAAGCCAACCCATGATAAGCTCCGACTCACCTATATTGGCCGAACCGAATCCGGGAAAGGCATCGAGGAAGTTATCAGCCTCTTTACCAAGTTGAAAGACTCTCCCGGGTTACACTGCAAAATTCACGGCTTTCATCACCGCAATTTGCAGGCCTCGGTGCAAATTCATGGGTGGCTTCAACACCAGAAGGGAATCAGCTACTCTTATACTCCTTTCGAAAGCTATTGCCAGGAGGTAGAAGATAATCTAATCCGGATCTTGAAAGATACGGATATCCTGTTGCTACCATACCGGAAGCTGAGCAGCACTATCGATACCCCGATGCTCCTGCTGGAGGGCATGGCCTCCCTCTGTGCGGTGATAACCCCAGCCGAAGGAAGCATCCCTAATATTTATGGTTCCAGTCCATTTTTGTTCACTGAAAAGCAAGATGTTGCCGCCATCATTAACTTGGCCCAGGCTTCACCAAAGCACTTGGCGGACGAACGCCAGAGAATTTTCGGGCGCAATGCCGAGCTGGGTTTTCAAGCAACTAGGGTGGCCGCTCGACTGTTGGAGGCCATCGCATGACTACTCCTCAAGCTGGACCAAACCTCCTGAAGGCCGAGCCTAAAAACCAGACGCCTAGAGCAATTCTTGCTTTTGCACCCTATCCCTCAACCGGAGAATTCTTAGAAGAGTTATTTTCCCAATTGAAGCGGGAAGGCATTGTTTATGCAGTCATGCGCAACTACGAGGGACTCCCCGAAAAACCGGGGAGAGATATTGACCTTCTCACCACCGGCTTTAGCCAATTAGTCGCGGTCTTGAAAGATTCCTCCCGGCAAGCGGGATATTCTCTTCGGATATTTAGAAGATATGACGGTATGGTTAAGTTCCACCTGGTGCGCTGGCGCCAGGAAGGCCTGGAAGTGCTGGAGATTGATGTTCAATGGTCCATCAGGTGCAAGGGTATTACCCTGGTTTCCCCCAATTTGCTTCCCACTTTCCGGGTTCTCAAAGGAGTTTTTTTCATTCTTCGCCCGGGAGCCGAGGCTGCTATCTCTTTGACAAAAGAGTTAATGTATCATGGGGCTGTCCCGGCAAAATATAAACCCCAGCTTGCCGCCATGGCCCGCTCTGATCGAGAAGGTTTTATCACCGCTCTTAAAGAATGTTTTGGGGACGGCTTAGTGACAAAACTTTTTGATCTTACCTGCCAGAGTGACTGGCAGGGGATCGAAGCCCTGGTCCCTCAATTGCGCGGGAACGCCATACTGCGAGCCATAAAACATGCCCCTTTTGGTCAGATGTGCCGCTGGCTATCATTTTTGCGGTGGAATTTAATGAAATTCTTCCGGCCTAGTGGCAGGTTCGTGGTCCTCATCGGGCCGGATGGTTCCGGAAAGTCCACAATATCGAAAAAACTAGAGCGATATCTGCAACCTTTGTTTCAGGGAAGCTGTTACTTTCACGGCCACTTTATGATCATCCCACGACTAAGGGACCTGGCCAAACTCTTGGGGTTTAAACCTTCCGAAGAAATTGCCGCTACGAACCCTGATTCTGGAGGGTTTGGTGAACGGATGATAAAATTTGGCATCCTGCGGTCCATGCTTTATTTAACCTATTACTCCCTGGGCTACCTGCTGGGTTATGGGGTGATTTTTCTGAGGCGAGGCCGGGGAGAGCTGATCATCTTTGATCGCTATTATTATGATTATCTAATCCAGCCTGGCATGTCGCTACCCTCGGGGTTGATAATGATGGTTTCGAACCTATTGCCCAAGCCTGATCTATTGATCTACCTCCATAACGATCCTCAGGTTATTTTCTCCCGCAAGCCGGAGCTAACCATTAAAGAACTGGTAAGGCAAAGCGCAGTGTGTTATCAACTCATTGACCGGCTACCCCAGGGATGTTTAGTGGAAACTACTGGCACCCCTGAAGAAATTACAGAAAGAGTTGCCAAAATCCTCATTGATAAGATGTTCGCCGGAGGGAAAGAATCTTTCTCAAATCCAACTCTTCCCTAAAAAGGTTCTGATCTGCTATGAAACGACCTCTCAAGTTGCTTTTCGTGCTGCCGGCTTATGAACCCGCCTGGGCTCTGGGGGGCATAGTTCGTTGCATGAGTAATCTCTGCAGAGGACTGGCGAGCTTGGGGCATGAAGTTACGGTGTATGCCATCAATGTTGATGGCCGGGGGTCTATTTTGCCCATCCCTTGCGGTGAAGTAGTTGTTAATGGCGGCGTCTCCACTTATTATTTTCCATCCTCCTTTGGTTCTAGCAGTTTCTTTGATTCGCGGGCATTGGTTGGGAAGCTGCGCAACACTATATGTAAGTTTGATTTGGTCTATGTTTCGGCTATCTGGCAGTGGCTTGGTCTATCGGCTGCTAAAATTTGCGCGCGACATCGGGTTCCCCTAATTATTGGACCTCATGGCAGTTTTATTAAATCTTTGCAACCTTCTCTCTCTTTGAGAAAGAAGATCTTTTGGCATTTTTTCTTAAAAAAATCTCTATCCCGAGCTTCTGCTCTTCATTTTACTACTGTTCAAGAGCGACGGCATAGCCTCGATTTATTAAATAATTTTAAAAGCTTTGTTATCCCAAATAGTCTTGATTGTAATTATTTCCGTCCTCTAAAAAAATCCCGCCACCCTTTCCGGGAACGATACGGCATTCCATCCAATGTTCCTCTCATCATCACCGTGGGGCGCGCCGTAGTCAATAAACGCATAGATTTACTTATTAGATCCCTGTCTGCCGTCCCCGAAATCAATCTTTTAATTGTGGGGCCTGAACCAGGCGACGTGAGGAGACAATGGGAAGATCTTGCCGAGAAATTGCAACTATCCCGCCGCATCTTTTGGGCCGGTTATCTGCAAGGGGAAGAATTACTCGCGGCTTACTCCGCCGCGGATATTTTTTCACTAATCAGCAGCGGGGAAAATTTTGGCATGGTGGTGGTGGAAGCCATGGCCTGTGGCTTGCCAGTGTTGCTTAATCCCGAGATCGGCGTGTGCGATGAACTACGAAACAAGCAGGGGGTTCTTGTAGTGGATCAAGATTCGGACCGCATCGGTGACGCTTTAACATACTTTGTTCGCCATCGTCTCTCATGGGCTTCTTGGCGGAAAAATTGCAGGCAGGTGGCAAAAGAAATTTTTGCTCATGATAAAGTCGCCGGTTTGATGACTCAAGCCTGTGAAGATGTGCTGACCGGAAACTTCGCTCCTGCATGCCGCTGGGTCATTCCGGCAAGATGTTAATATCCGAACTTATGTCATACATTAATGATTATTGCGGTAGAGATTTTCGGGATATATTAGAAATGGTTAATAGCACAGGGTACATTGTCAGTTTAAAATTTTCCCCTGGATTGAAGAAAGAATTTTTATTAATCGGGGAAAATTTAAAGGCAAAAGGCATCAATATTAAATATATTTTGTCGAAGGAATATGAATTTCTTGATAATAACTTAGACAGCATGGTTTTCTTAACCAAATCGACTAATTTAAAAGAGATGTTAGTTGATACATTTAAATTCTTTTCATCTAAAAAAATTAATGAATTATTTTCTGAGGATAACGTTAAGTTTATTTTATTTTATAATAACCATATCCTAAATAGGCCTTTGGCAAAGTTTCTCAAAATTAAATTTAAGAACGTAATAACTATTTTGTATTTTCATGATCCGTATAAACCAGATAAAAGTTCTTATGGTCTTAGTAAGGGTCTTTATATATCATTAGCTGAGTTTATAGTAAAGCGAAGTTTACAATTTATCGATCATGTCATCCTTGCTTCAAAATATGGATATGAATTATTTTCAAAATATTATAATAATTATTGGGGGGGAGTTCATATTGCTCCCTTACTGGTACCTAGTATAACTCTCAATAATAAACATAACAGGGAGTTTTTTTCTATTGTTGGCGCTTACCACTCTGCTACCGGCCATGATTGTTTTATCAGATTAGTTAATTATATTGCAGAAAAAGAAGGAAATTATAAATTTGCTCTAATTACTTCCAGCAATATCTCAGAATTATTAGTTAATTTGTCAGAGGCAGGCAAGAAAATTATAAAAATTGTTAATCGTAAGATAATTAATGATTCAGAAATTAACCAGATAATTGCCGGGAGTTATGCCATATTCAGGCTTGACAAAGAAGTTACTCAAAGCGGCGTCATTCCCGTTTCCTATATGAACGGTACCCCGATAATCGCAAGAGATATTCCTGGCTTAACTCAACATGTCCAACATGGGCATACAGGGTATATAGTTCCGTTTCAATGTAACAGTATAGATCTAACTCACGCCATGAATCACGTTATCAACAATTTTAATCACTTATCGATAAATGCTCGAAATAATTATGAGGAAATATGGGCAGAACATAATTTCGATAAATATTATCGTTGGTTGTTGGAAACAATAAATTGTCAGCAAAATTAATTATAAATTAAATGAGAAATAAAAGTAGCTTAATAACAAGGCTACTTTCAAAGAATGGTTATTCAGCCTAAAACGATAAATTTGCTTACCATTGATGTTGAAGACTGGTTCCACACTACCGCCTTGGACCAGTATCTTGGCATTAGTCAATGGGATAATCTAGAATCTAGGGTGGAGGCTAATGTTCGAAAGTTAATGGAGATGCTGGAGGCTCATCAAACGCGAGCCACTTTTTTTATCCTCAGCTGGGTAGCGGAGCGATTCCCTCGCTTGGTGCAGGATTTAACTGCCCATGGGCATGAAATCGGTAGTCACGGTTACCGCCATCGGCTCGTTTATGACCTATCACCGAGTCTTTTTAAGGACTACTTAGATCGATCTAAAAAAATCCTGGAGGATTTAAGCGGCAAGTCTATTTTGGGATATCGCGCCACCAGCTTTTCGATAATAAAGAACACGTTATGGGCTCTGGACTTGATCAAGGGTGCGGGGTTTATCTATGATTCCAGCATATTCCCAATCCGGCATGATATCTACGGGATAGATGGGTATCCTCGTATACCTTTTGCCCATACCAATGGTCTCATTGAGATCCCGCCGTCTACAGTGAATTTCCTGGGCAGGAATTTTCCCGTAGCTGGGGGAGGGTATTTTCGCCTCTATCCCTACTGGTTAACTAAAAAGGCCATCCAAGGCATTAATCGGGCTGGCTATCCGGCGGTGGTCTATTTGCATCCCTGGGAACTGGACCCTCATTGCCCTAGAATTAGACATATCGATTGGCGAACCCGTTTTCGGCAATATATAAACCTGAAAAATACCAGGACCCGATTGGATAGGCTGCTAAAAGATTTTTCCTTTTCACCAATTAGAGATCAGTTGGACAATATAATTAGCATTGTGAAATAATAAAGGATTGTTCCAGACTTAGATGATTGCTATAATTATACTGGATCGGTTTGAAATAACGGCTCCTAAGAGTGGTCGGCTAAATTTATTTCAATGCATTAACTTTGCAATTAGATATTCCTATCTTATTTTAATTAACCTCCCATTTTTAGGAAAACCACAGAGACATACCATGGAATTTTTAACAGATGCATATCGACAAATTTACCATAAGAAATTTCCTTTGGGACGTAGAATTTTTTATTATTTATTTGGAAGAAAGTTAATTCATATATATTATTATAATGACGTCCCAGTGGGTTTTGCTCTTTTCAGAACCGGGCCTCCTGGAAATATTCATTTAAGTTCTATGGGAATTCTAGAAGGTTGCCGTGGTAAAGGTTTGAGCAAACCATTCCTCGAGGAGTCTTTGACATATTGGAAAAAAGAAGGGTTTAGGAGTACAACATTGTATGTAGACAATACAAATTACATAGCATTAAAAACCTATAACTCTTTGGGCTACTTATCAAAAAAAAATATTATCAATAAAATATTCATGTTAAAATCCTTATGAAATCGATGTTGTTACACTTTGATTCCTTCATTCAGCTGACTTCCTGGAATGGAGCGGTGTTGATTGAACAATTCAGTATTTTTAAATCTTTGGAACGGGTATGGGGATCAATATGCATGTCCTGCTGCTAACTCAGAATTTTCCCCCCGAAATTGGTTCTGCGGCTGCTAAGATGTCGGAAATGGCGCGCTATCTAACCCAAAGGGGGCATCTAGTTTCTACTGTCTCTCAGATACCCTGTTATCCTCCCGGAGCCGTTTATTCCGGTTATGATGGGGCCTGGTTCCGGCGAGAGATAATGGATGGCTTCAGAATTACCCGAACCTGGTCTTTTGCTCCCCCCAGCCGTGATCGGTTTTGGCCTGTCTTGGCCAATTTCACCAGTTTTATGGCAAGCGCGGTAGCTGGTATTCTCGCTGGCCCTCGTCCAGATATTATTTATGTTTATTCACCACCGCTTTTTTTGGGGCTCACCGCCACAGTGACTAGCAAGCTTTGGCGGTGCCCCTTCGTTTTCTGGGTCAACGACTTGTATCCTCGTGCCGCTTTATCATTAGGCTACCTGAAGGAAAACTTTTTTTATCGCCTAGCATGTGTTATGGAAAGGTTTATCTACCGGCAGGCGGCCCGTATCTTCGTCTACTCACGCCAAATGGGCCTTGAAGTGATTGCCGACGGAGCAAGTCCAAAAAAAGTTGAGCTGCATCCCCTGTGGATTGATACCGAGGTCTTCCGGCCTGACCCGGAGGGCGGTGCCCGGGTTCGGCATCTCTATGGTTGGGAAGGAAAATTTATCGTCCTTTATGGAGGCAATATCGGCCTGGCCCAGGGACTTGATGTCCTCGTCGAAGCCGCCCGAATCCTGCGCGGAAATCAAGACTTTCATTTTGTCATCATGGGCACCGGGGTGGAGAAAGAAAACCTGGGAAAAAGAGCCCGGGATTACGGCCTCACGAACTTAGAATTTATTGGCCACCAACCCAAAGGAAAGGTGCTGGCATACTTTTCGGCGGCGGATGTCCTCTTTGCCCACTTGAAAGCCGCACCCCACCGGGTGGGAACGGTCCCAGAAAAAATGTTGGCGTATATGGCCTGTGGGCGCTCAGTGATTATGGCGGCCCAGGAAGGGGCGGCGGCTGATGTGGTCAGAGAACACAACTGTGGGGTGGTAGTGTCTCCTGACAATCCCGAGGCGATAGTGCGGGCGGTATTGGCTCTCAATCGGCACCGTCAAAACCTTGATGCCATGGGGGCCCGGGGCCGGCAAGCGGCGGAATTGTATTTTGCAGGCCCTAAGGTGCTTATGGCCATGGAGGCCAGCCTGAGCAAAATCGCCAAGTCTCAACCCATTTTGCCAGAATAATGCCTTTTAAAGCAATGTCAGACGGCGGAGATAAATCTTTTTTGGCCTCGGCTAGCTGCTATCCTGGGTTTGTAGTGCTCCTGTGCACAGATACCACCGTGTATCTTTCCGGGCCCGCTTCTCTCTGGGAATTAGACCAAAGGAGTAATACCCCCAAGAGGCTGGCCCGCCTCCCCTTTCCCTGGCCTCATCGGCAGGCGGCGGGCTGGCGATATCTGCGCCGCCTCGCTCGGCTTGATCTTCGAGGATTGATTCAAGTTCCTGGTGGAAACCTTTTGGGGATAATTCAAAAAAAAATTATCTCCATCCAGCGAGATTCAGGTGAAACTCGATGCGTCTTCCAGGTTAGCGATGGGGGAAGACCTAATGGTTTTGCCCTCACATCCACTGGGCATCTCTTCGTCGGGGAATATTGGGGCAACCCCCGGCGACAATCACTCCGTATCTGGGCCAGCGACAATGCCGGGGAAAACTGGGAGTTGGCCCATACTTTGCCCGCTAATAGCGCTAAGCATATCCATAATCTAGTATGGGACCCGTTCCGCCAGGGGGTGTGGGTCTTGACAGGTGATGGCGACAATGAATCCGCCTTGCTTTTCAGCCCGGATGAATTTAAAACTGTCAATGAAGTGGTGCGGGGGGGGCAAATTTACCGGGCTTGCCGCCTCTTCTGCCTTCCCGAAGGCCTCTATTACGGGACTGATACAGAAAGAGACCAGAATTGGTTTGTTCATTTGGAAGTTGAGCATGGGAGGGTTCATAAAATCATTCCCCTGCCTAGCAGTTGTCTAAGTTCAGCATATATGGCGGGGCAATATTTCATCTCAACTGCGGTAGAACCAAGCAAAGTTAATTATTACCGTAAGGCTGTATTGTGGTCATCTTCAAATCTTTATAATTGGTCGAAGCGGGTCGAGTTTGAGAAAGATTGGTTGCCGGGTGAGTACTTTTATTTTGGCATTATAGTACTCCCTCAAGTTCAAAAATCCTTTTCGAAAGTTATATTTTCGACTTTGGCGCTTAAGAAACATGATCTGACAACTTTTATAGCTAACAACTTATAAAAACGTCTCTTTTCCATTAATTATGATATCCATTGTTCGATTCACCGGAAATGAAGCTCAGTGGGATAATTATGTTCAGGCGCATCCCAGGGCATTGGTCTACCATCAGATAGGCTGGAAAAGAGTGATAGAAAATACTTTTGGTCATCAAGGCCATTATTTCCTGGCCCTGAAAAATGGCAATATCAAGGGAATTTTGCCATTATTTCTCATGCAAAGCCGGATTTTTGGATCTCATCTCATCTCCCTGCCCTTTCTAGACCGGGCCGGCATCCTTGCTGATGATGACCATATCGCGGCCCTGCTGTGTGATAAGGCTATTGCTCTGGCCCGGGAAGAACAGGTTGATTTCTTGGAAATAAGGAATGAACATCCCCTTGACCATAACGATCTGAAGACCGTGACCCATAAGGCAGCTTTTGTTCTTCCTTTACACAATGGTCTGGAAAATATTTGGAAAAAAGGGCTAAAAAAGAACGTCAAAAACAAAATCAGGATTGCCTTAAAAAATCAAGTGGAAATTAAAATAGATGATACTATTCAATTTGTCGAAGATTTTTATAAGGTTTATTGCATAAATATGAAATTTTTAGGGACGCCGGTATATCCAAAGGAATTTTTCCTGAATATGCGGAAAGAATTTGCTGAAAATATCAAAATATTCCTTGCATTTTCTGAAAATAACTTAATTGGAGCCAAAATTCTTTTCTTTTTTAAAGATACTCTTTACTTTATAATTCAGGCTTCTCTTAGAAAATATGTAGAGTTGCATCCCAATAATCTCCTTTATTGGACTGCCATCGAATATGCCTATAAACATGAAATGAAATATTGTGATATGGGCCGGTCAAATATCGATTCCGGGCCATATAACTTTAAAAAACAATGGGGGCCAGAGATTTATCCACTTTATTGGCAATATTATTTATATAAATCCAAACAGATTCCTCGTTTAAACCCAACCAATCCTAAATTTTCATTGGCCATTAATATTTGGAAACGGCTTCCCTTATGGTTGACCCGATTAGTTGGCCCGCTTATCTCCAAACATATTCCTTGATATTACGAAAATATTGAATAGAGTAATACTTGGTTGTGGCCTTTTGGGTTATTTATAATTAATATCGCCTCCCGCCTTAAGCCCTTTGATCATAGAGAATTAGAAATCACCGATTTGAACAAGGTTTATTTGCAGCAGGGGACCTTACGGGTGGAAATTCTGGGGCGAGGCTTTGTCTGGCTGGATAATAGAACTCATGAATCCCTCCTGGAAGCCTCAACTTTTATTGAGACCATTGAAAAGGGCCAGGGCCTAAAAATTGCCTGCCTGGAAGAGATTCCCTACCGCATGGGATATATCAATGCCGAGCAGGGGCGCCGCTTGGCTCGACCTTTGCAGAAAAGTGGCTATGGCCGGTATTTATTGCAAATGATAGCTGATTAAAGGGTAGCGCCATGACTGATTCCAAGACGCCAGCCATTTCTGGCATAATCTTAGCCGGCGGCATCGGCTCGCGATTCTGGCCCTTAAGCCGCTCCAAATACCCCAAGCAAGTGCTCAGGCTGCTGGGCTCGGAGTCCCTGATTCAATCGACGATTGAGCGCCTGCTGCCGCTTATCCCCCTGGCGCGGCTGGCGGTGGTGACCAATGCAGCCCAGGCGGACGTCATTAACTTGGAGATATTACGCAAGGGGTGGCAGGGAATCCGCCTGATTCTGGAACCGGAGGGACGGAATACCGCGCCCGCGGTGGGTCTTGCCGCAGCCCTTCTGGACGCGGGCGATCCCCAGCGACTGCTGGCGGTCTTTCCGGCGGACCATTTTATCCGGGATCAGGCCAGCCTGTTGGCCGCCCTGGAGCAAGGCGCGGTGTGGGCCCAGGCCGGCTACTTGGTGACCTTTGGCATTCCGCCCAGTCGCCCGGAAACCGGCTATGGCTATATCAAGCAAGGCAGGTCCTTGGATGAGGCGGGCACAGGTTTTCACGCCACCAGTTTCATCGAAAAACCGGACATGGCCCGGGCCCAGGCCTTCCTGAATGAAGGCGGCTATTACTGGAACAGCGGCATTTTCTTATTTCGCCGGGATGTCCTGTTGGCCGCGTTTCAGCGCTTTTTGCCCGAAGTTTATCAGGGGCTGACCAGCCTCGGCCCGAATTACCGCCAGGAGTCCCTAGAGGCAGCCTACCGAAAATTCCCCAGTATCTCTCTGGACCACGGCATCATGGAGCGGGTCGATAACGTGGCGCTGGTGCCGGTGGAGATGGGTTGGAACGACGTGGGCACCTGGGGGGCCCTGCAAGATATCTTTCCCCGGGATGCCCAAGGCAATGTCATCCTGGGCCGGGTTTTGGACCATAACAGCAAGGACTGCACTTTTTTTGCCCAAAGCCGCCTGGTGGCCACCATCGGCTTGGAGAATGTCATTGTGGTGGATACCCCTGACGCCACCTTAGTCTGCCACCGGGATCGGGTCCAAGAGGTCAAGGAGGTGGTGGAGGAGTTAAATCGCCAGAATATGGTGGAGTCGCTGATTCACCCCACCGTGGAGCGCCCCTGGGGGCATTACACCGTGGTGGAGGAGGGACCGGGGTACAAAGTCAAAAGGATTGAAGTACATCCGGGGAGCCGTCTCAGCCTGCAAATGCACCAGCACCGGGCGGAACACTGGGTGGTGGTGCAGGGCACAGCCCGGGTGACCATTGGCACCGATATCCGCCTGGTCACCAGCAACCAAAGCGTTTACATCCCCTTAAGAACCGCACATCGTCTGGAAAACCCGGAGTCAGAACCGCTCCGCCTCATCGAGGTCCAAACCGGCGACTATCTCGGCGAAGATGACATCCAGCGCCTGGATGACGATTACTGGCGGACATAACCGCAGAGTTTACCTTATCTATCAATATGTTCCCGTCATCCCGAAGGCCCTGGCATTGCCTTCGGAAAAATTTCAACTCCCTGGTGGTTAAGCCAAAATAATTATCCGCAAACCTGATATCCCTATTTAATTTCCTTCTTGTTGTTCACCTTCATAGAGCCCAGTAGCTCCCGGATATAGCGGACATCCCGCTCAACCAACTCCCGGAGAATTTTAAGGATGGCTTTTCGCTGCTCCGGGCTGAGGGTGATCCCGGCCCGGTCCTCCTCCTCATTAAGAAGTAGCACCACGGGGTCGATGGGCACAAATTTGCCACCGCCGGTAGCTACCCATTCCTGAGTGCCACCTTCAATAAAAGGCTTGCCCTCGCCTAAGATTAGCCAGTTTAAATTTATGCGATAGACTGAAGCTATTTTGCTAAGATGATCAGATGTTGGATTGCTCGGCCCATCGAAATAGGTTTTAAAAGTGCTGACCGGTATGCCACAGTTTTTAGCAAAAACCGTATACTTTCCGCCTACAAGTTTATTAACAAGGAATTTAATTCTTTCCTGGATATCCATAAGCGCATGAAAAAATATTCAGTTTATGTATTTTTATCTTGACAATGTTCATAATAGGAATTATCTTGAATGCAAGTTAATCGCACGTTACCGCGAAAAAGCTGACAAGTCAAACAGAGAACTCGGACGGAAAAGGAGCTTTGAGGGGGTAAATGGACCAGGGTATGCCAAGGACATCTTTTGAGATGCTGGTAACCACTTGAGTTGTTTCGGATATTTTTGATCAATCATAGCGAGGCCAATTGATATGGAAGCCATCACCCAATCGATGCTGGGGATGTTCTTACGATGCCCCCACCAGTTTGAACGCCGCTACCTCCGGGGGGAAATCATCCCCCCGGGGATTGCGGCCCGCCGCGGCTCCGCCACCCATAAGGCCGCCCAGCTCAACCATGAACAGAAACTCCACACCAAGGAGGATCTGCCCCTGGGCGATCTCCAGGATGCGGCCCGGGATCATTATGTCCGGCTGGTCAAGGAAGAAGGGGTCTTCCTTTCCAAAGACCAGCTCCCGGAGAAAGAAAAGCTCTTGTCCGGTGGTTTAGAGGCAGCGGTAAGGCTTACCAAGCTTTACCGGGAATCCCTGGCCCCGGCCATTCAACCAGTCTTGGTGGAGGAAAAGCTCACCCTGGAGGTGGGCCTGGATTTGCCCCTCCAGGGGACCATCGACGTGCTCACCCTGGATAACTGGCTGCCGGACCTCAAGACCGCGGACAAGAGCAAAGGGGCAGGGGAAGCAGACCATTCCCTGCAGCTCACCTTCTACGCCGGCCTGGTGGCCCAGCATACCGGGCTGTGGCCGACGAAGGTGAGCCTGGAGGTCCTGGTGAACCACAAAGAACCGAAACTGCAGAGCCTGCCCACCACCCGGGGTCCGGATGATTGGGGCAACCTCTTAAAGAGAATCCAGCTGATGCTGGCCCAGATCCACACTGGGCTCTTCCCCCCCTGTGACCCCAGCGCCTGGATCTGCAGCCCCCAATGGTGCGGCTACTTTTGGACCTGCACCTACGCCATCAAAAGGAGATAACTTCCATGGAATCGCCTCAAGAACCAGGCCCAGCCGCCTTCACCGAGGTGGAGCCCTTTACCGGCGAGCCGGAGACTTATCCGGCCGGGACATCTATCCCCCCAGTCCCCCTGCTCCGCTCCCACACCCAGTTTCACACCGCCATGGCGGTGCAGCGGCCCCGGAACCTGGACAAGGTGGTGGCCGCGGTGCTTAGGGAAGCGGAATTTGCCGGGGACGCCTTCTATTATTCCTTTCCCATGGGGGGCAAAAAGATCGAAGGCCCCAGCATCGGCCTGGCCATGGCCGTGGCCCGGGAGTGGAGCAACTGCGCGGTGCCGGTGGAATACTATGAAACCGCCACGGAATGGGTGTTCACCGCCCACTTCGTGGACCTGGAGCGGGGCTTTACCGTGTCCCGGGTCTTCCGCAAGAAAAAGGGGAAAGGAGCCTTTAAGAAACTGGAGGACGACCGGGCCGAGGACATGACCTTCCAGGCGGCCCAGAGCCGGGCCATCCGCAACGTGGTCCTGGCGGGGGTGCCCCGCTGGCTCACGGACCAGGCCAAAGAGCGGGCCAAGGACGCGGTGCTCAAGGGGATCAGCAAGGAAGGTCTGGCCGCAGCCACGGAAAAGGCCCTGAAATTCCTGGCGGGTTACGGCATCAGCGAAGAACGGGTGCTGGCGGTTATGGGAAAACCCAAACATGAGTGGGTCTCAGAGGACATCGCCAGCTTGCGGGGCATGGCCTCCCAGCTTCGAGACGGCCAGACCACCGCCGAGCACCTGTTCCCCCTCCCAGCGGGACCGGAAGCACGGCCCTCAGCCGAACCCAAGGCCAAACGCCCCCGAGCCCCCAAGGCCGAAAGGGCCCAAACCCCCTCCCGACCCACCAGCCTCCTGCCCCCGGCCGCCACCCCGGAGGACCTGGAGGCGATCCTCCAGACCTGCCTGGAAAAGGAGATTGTTTTGGAGCTGATTCTTCAAAAATGGCAGGTAAGCCGTCTGGAGGAGTTGGATGGCCCCCGGGTCCAGCAGGTGCAGGAGTGGCTGAAGGGCCAGTAGCCTGGGGAAAGGCTGGCCCCCAGGCTTCTTGAAAGCTTCGGTATTTGGACCACGGATTAGCCGGGGTGGTCCTGAGCCGCAGGGGGAGGCCGGTCCTTAGTGATCTCTTAGAGACCAGGCGCTAAGGCCCCCAGGCGCCGTGGCTGGCCCGCCCTGGAAGCCCGGGGAGTCAGGCCCCGTCAATCAGTTATCATTATTGGACCGGTCCCCTGGACCCAGGGGCTCTTTTGCGGTTGGAGCCCTATTAGTGGGGTCCCCGGTGGTGGGGGGCCGCAGGGGGAATCTGGGCTTGGTGGGCCCTGAATAAAAATTTTCGCTCCCGCATCCTCGGCCCCCGGATTCTTGGCCAGGTATCTCTGCCAGGCCTCTTCTCTGGTCTCCCCATCGTTAAGAATTATAATGGCAACCCCCCCTTTTCCCTGGGCCCTCTCCAAGCGTTCCACTCGTTTCTTGAGACTGCTCATCAGAATACCTTTCTTTCTAAGGCGGAGACCCTGGCCTCAAGGTCAGCCGTTTCCAGGACCTTACGGTAAGCCGCCAGGATATCCGTCAGCGCTTGCCCCTCTCCGGGAGTTATTTCTCCATTCGCCACCGCCTCCAGGATTGCCCCCAAGGCCTTGGCCAGGTCTTCGGCACCCTTGATTTTTGGTAAGGTGAAATTAATGGGGCGATCCTTGCGCGGGGGCAACACCCTCTCCAGGCAGAGGCGCAAGGCCATGGGATTTCCCGCTTTGGCCAATTCCACTACCTTGCGGGTCAGGACCTCGGCCTCCCCGTCCAATAAGGCCTGGCTGGCCAGAGTCGCCTTATTCAAGGACCCTTTGGGCCGGCCACCGGGGTTCCCGGATTGTCCGCGTTTGAACTTGCTCATAACTGGGTTGCCTCTTCTTACCAGCTTAATATCCTTGGTTCCTTCGGCCCAGAGCCTAAAGGAGTTACTTGGGCTGGACCGCGTTATTCTTAACTTATAGGCGCCCAGGGAACAAGACCTCTTTCCGGCCTTAATCTTTGCCTCCAGAACCTGGGACCGTGTACCGCCCCGCCGGGTCCCCTGTCTAGAAGGCCTGCCGCCCTCTTTGATCGCCTAGGCCAGCTTCCTGGCCGCCTTGCCCAGGGGCTGGCTCTTAAGGTTCGGGGAGTCCGGGGTTTCCTGCCTGGGGCGGCCGGGCCTTCCCCCCCGGCTGGATCATTGCTTGCAAGAGCTCCAGGAGATTATCCAGGGCCTCGGGCTCCGTGTCCCCGTGGGCGCTGGTCCCGGGGATTTCCCGGCAGTGACTGGTATAGACGCCCTCCTCCAGGTCCGGGGTCAAAACCACGGTAAAGCTCCGGCCCGCCACTCGGACCTTTTCCTCCTTGGGGGCAGCAAACTTTTGGACCTCCCCCCGGAGTCCCTCGATGATCTCCCCCAGGGCCAGGGAAAAGACAAACTGGCCGCCCCGCAAAACATCCGTGATCCTTGACAGGTCCCGGTCCACCAGGAAGAGGGTGTCCCCATCGGTAACCAGGCGCAATTCCGCCAGGGGGGCCTTGGCCTCCGGAAAGTTCCTTCTGAGCCAGACCAGGGCCTTCCGGATTTTCTGCAGGCTGATGCCCTCCTCCCGGAGCCTTTTTGCCACCTTCAAGGCCACCAGGTCCCTGAAGGCGTATTCCCGCCGGGACCCCTTGCCGGCCGCCCCTTTAACCGAGGGGCGCACCACCCCGGTGGTGGCCCAGTGGTCCACTTGACGTCCGGAAACCCCGGTCAACTGCACCACGGCCTTCCTGCCAAAGATCAGGGCCGTCTTCAATAGAACCTCTCACTCTCTTGGCTTATAAATCCATAAATGTATTTTATCATCCTGGTAAATTTGCCGCAAGCAAAATTGCGGAGGAGGCGGATTGTCCAGGGTTGACCGGGCTCTGGCCTGTATTTTTCCTGTATTTTCAGGAAAAATCATCCCCCTTCCTTTCCCCCTGGAGGTGAACAATTATTCCGGATAGCACCTGGGGCAGGAAATTTCCCCGGGGCCAACCCCTTTAAACCACCGGGGGCCCGATATGGGTGGCACTTATCTGCTTAATTTGATTGGCTGAAAAATGGTTTTTTTAAATTATAATCCTTCATTAGACCATTGCCAACCAGTCCTTGAATTCATTAAAATATTAGCTGTGGTCCTCAGCTGCAGCCTTTTAAAAAGGCTTGGTTTTTAAGAAGAATGGGTTATTCTAGATATATTTCCTCTGAATTTCGAGGAATTGGACCCGGATTGTCCCAGGATTGAAAACGCCCACCGTCTGACCCGATTACGCCGGGAGGTAAACCTTTTGAAAACCGAAGGTGGGGTTAAGTTATTATTACCGCAGGTTAGATTCAGTCCTATCAAGGAGTACTTTAATAAATCCAGATTGTTATTAATATCTTACTTATGGGGTTTATCTAACGTTTATTCCAATTAATGGAGATTTACTTGAAACAAGTCATTCAAAGCTACAAAAACGGCAAAATTACCCTCGGCGAAGTGCCGGTCCCGGTCTGCAAGGCCGGGGGGGTGTTGGTGCGCAATGTTGCGTCGCTGATCAGCGTTGGCACTGAAAAGTTGATGATTGAAATGGGGCAGAAAAGCCTGCTGGGCAAGGCCAGGGCCCGGCCCGATCTGGTGCGCCAGGCCTGGGCCAAGGCCAAAAAGGAAGGGTTTCTCAGCGTTTATAAAGAGGCCATGAACCGCCTGGATGAGCCGCTCCCCCTGGGCTATAGCGCCGCCGGGGTGGTCCTGGAGGTGGGATCGGGGGTCGCGGGATTTAGGCCCGGCGACCGGGTGGCCGTGGCCGGAGCCGGCTTTGCTTCTCACGCCGAGGTGGTGTGGGTGCCGGAAAATCTAATTGTCCCTATCCCGGAGGGGGTCGAGTTCGAGGCCGCGGCCTTCGTAATGCTGGGGGGTATCGCCCTGCACGGGGTGCGAGAGGCGGCCCTAACCCTGGGGGAAAGGGCGGTGGTCATTGGCCTGGGGCTGCTGGGATTGCTCTGCGTCCAGTTGCTGAAGGCCCAGGGATGCCGGGTCATTGGGGTTGATTTAGACCGGCAAAAATGTGAACTGGCCAAGGAAATGGGGGCTGACCTGGCTCTGGTTCCCGGCCAGGACGAGGTGGAGGCCGCCATCGCCAACTTTACCGGCGGCCGGGGTGCCGACGCGGTGCTCATCGTCTCGGCCAGCAAGGACAACCAGCCCCTGTTGCTGGCGGAAGCCGTGGCCCGGGAGCGGGCCCGCCTGGTGTTGGTGGGAGTAGCGGACCTGAGCCTCACCCGCAAAGCCTTTTGGGAAAAGGAGTTGAGCTTTTCCGTTTCCAAGGCGGCTGGGCCCGGAAGCATTGCCCCGTTATACGAAGCCAAGGGGTTCGATTATCCCATAGCCTATGTCCGTTGGACCGAACGCCGGAACCTGGAGGCCGTTCTCGATTTGCTGTTCCAGGGTCGGGTGCGGGTTAACCGGCTCATAACCCATCGGTTCCCCATCCAGGAGGCCCTGGCGGCCTATGAGCTGATTTTGGGAAACCAGGAGCCCTATATCGGGGTAATCCTCTCTTATCCGGAGTTTGAGGCGGTCAGCGCGGAGCCGACTGAAGCGGTCCGCAAAGTGTGGTTAACCGCGCCGGCGGCCCGCCCCGAAAGCGCCGCGCCCGGGGCGGTGGGCCTAATCGGCGGGGGCATGTTTACCAAGAATATTTTGCTGCCGGCCCTGAAAAAGGTGCAGAATTTGCATTTGGTTGGGGTGGCGACCACCACCGGGGTCACGGCCCAGCATATTGCCAAAAAATTCGGTTTTGCCTATGCCACCACGGACTACCGGGAAATCCTGGGGGACCCTACCATCGGCAGCGTCCTCATCACCACCCGCCATAACCTGCACGGCCGGCTGGTGCTGGAGGCCCTGGCGGCCGGCAAACACGTATTTGTGGAAAAGCCGTTATGCCTGACGGAAGCGGAGCTCCAGGAGATTATTTCCGCCTATGACGGCACTCGCCTCCTGATGGTGGGATTCAACCGGAGGTTTGCCCCCCTGGCCCAAGAAGTCAAAAAGTTTCTCGCCGGCCGCCGCACTCCCCTGGTCATGTCCTACCGGGTGAACGCCGGCTATATTCCCCCGGATAGCTGGGTGCATGACCCGGAGGTGGGCGGGGGGCGACTGTTGGGCGAGGTCTGTCATTTCCTCGATTTCCTGCACTACCTCTCCGGCAGCCCGGCGGTTCAGGTCAGCGCCGTCGCCCTCTCCGGAGCCCTGGGCCAGTACCGCCGGGATGATAATTTTATGCTGTCCCTTACCTTTCAGGATGGCTCAGTGGGAACCATCATTTATACGGCCAAAGGGACCAAATCGTTTTCCCGGGAAAGGTTTGAGGTCTTTGCTGAAGAGTCGGTGGCGGTAATAGAGGATTTTCGGCGCGGCCTGTTGGTGCAGGGAGGCCGCAGTCGCAGCCTTAAAAAGCTCTCCATGGACCTGGGCTATCTTGGCGAAATGGAATTCTTTGCTCAGAAGGTTCAGAAAGGCTCAGATTATGATAAAATTTTTAAAGAATATATTGCCTCTTCTGAGGCCACTCTCAAGGCGGCCCTGGCCCTGAGCACCGGAGAAACTCAAAAGATAAAATTTCCGGCCTGAAGCGAAAAAAGGATAATGATCAACCTCTTCGGTCTCCAGATGTCCCTCTGGTCGCTGTTGCTGCTCTCCGGCGATATGGCGGCCTTTTTACTGGCAGTGCCCCTGGGGTTGCTCATGATTACCCAAGGGAATATAGATCCCTGGTTCTTCCTGGACACCTATAA
>Ga0326727_10005374_pt1 | contig 36750 bp, 32 predicted proteins | sample MB2enrmetagenome_FD_207643 | JGI IMG/M metagenome (GOLD analysis project Ga0326727, IMG submission 207643) | Lab enriched peat soil microbial communities from McLean, Ithaca, NY, United States - MB29MY | ecosystem: Environmental > Terrestrial > Soil > Wetlands > Peat | place: USA: New York... | reverse complement strand
AGCGCGTTGACCACGGCCACCAGCGGATCCCACTCGAAGTAGAGGCGCACCGGCGCGCGCAACTGAATCTCGGTTCCGCCGCCGATAAAGAGGTTCAGCGAGGTAAAGAGCAGCAGCGCAAAAAACAGGAGCAGAAAGAAGATCTGCGAGATCCTGCGCCACATCGGCAACCTGGAACGGGCCACGAATCTCCTCCACACGCCGCGCGCGCGTGCAAGCCGTACAGGTGGAATGATTGGCGCTCAGGCAAGCGTCCGACAGTGATCTGCATCACCGATTGGCGGTTGGGGGGGCCGGCGTTGGCCCGGACGCAATCCAAGAGAGCGAAGTCCAGGGCTGTGAGACGGCGCCTGCAACAATGCTAAAGAGTGATACCTTTCTTGCCCACCTCCAAAAGCAACTCCTCAGCCCACCGATACCGGGATCGCTCCTTGAGCCAGAGAGCGGTATCTTTGGATATCCACTCCGCACACTCCAAAATGCTGGAAAGAGCAATGTAGGGCTGATCTTTGAATCCCGTGTATATCTCATTGTGCGAGGTTAAGATCGGCTCATGGTGCGCGATGCGATTGCGCAAGCGGCGGATCACTTCCAGGCGCAAATGAATGACGCTCCGGGGAGCCGTAGCATTGGGGAAAGCCTTGTGCAGACTGGGCAGCCAAAGTGTCGTGTGAAACCTCTTGGTGAGGATGTTTGGCCAGAATCCAAATGTAAGCTCGGCAATCACCTTTCCGGGCAACGCCGTGGGCTGGAGCTTTGCCTTGGCTTCTGTAACCATGTCGGCCATGACGGCGGTCAGCGAGAGCGACTCCCCGGTTGTGGACCACGGAAGCGCGACGCCTCCGTCATACCAAGTCGGCGTCCCAAGGTCGCGGCGAAGCGTGTAATGGATACTGTTCCTTACGGCCACTTCAAGCCCATGCAGGAAACCGAAAAGCGCCTCTGAGACGGCTATATTCTGCTCATACAGTCCCAAAGCTTCGCTCATATCGCCTTTGGTTGCAGCGAGATAGCGAGACAGCCTTTCTTGCGAGATCACCCGGTCGACGCTGGCAAGGAACTCAGCGGTATATGTGAACTTTGTGGTTGACATCAAGACGATCTACGCCATCATTATGGCACCCAGCATGGGGCGCATGTATTGAAGCGCTTGACTGGATGCACCGTATCCATCATACTCACTAATGAACGCTGCTGGAGCCATCCCTGCCGCGAGGCACATGACCAGGGCTAAGGACGGAGAAGAGAGGGAAGGGGGACCTTCCCTCTCTTCTTTTTTGCTGGATTATCGTCGCCTTCGCTGGGTTCTCGGTACCCCCGGTCTCGATTCTGAGACCTCTGAGTTGAGGTATGCCGCGAAATCGCAAAGCGGTTTGCCGGGCTATCCTGTAAGAGCAGCGCATTCGCAATCGGGAACAGGGACAGATGAAGCAAGCAGAAACCAGAAAAGTCGAGTTGTTCGATACGAGCCTTCGGGACGGGATGCAGCAGCCCAATATAGACATCTCCGTGCCCAATGCCGTCAGCCTTCTGCAGCGCATGGGCGCCTTTGGCGTCCACTATGCCGAGATCGGCTTTGCCGGCGCGAACAAGTTCGTGGCGGATTTGACCGGCGCGCTCTCTTCGGTCGATACGGGAGCCATGAAGCTGGCTCTCTTTGGAAGAACGCGCGGGCGCGGCGCCAAGGTCCAGGATTGGCCCGACGTGCAGTTCATCGCCGCCCACAAGCGGCGCGTGCCCGTCGCGGTCGTGGTCGTCAAATCCCGGCTGCTCGATGTGATGCGGTCGCTGGAGACCACGCCGGAAGAAAACCTGCTGATGGCCTCTGAGACCATCCAATGCCTTCAGGACCACGGCCTTGAGGTCATCGTGGACCTTGAGCACGCCATGGATGCCATCTGCGGGCGCCGTGAGAACGGCGAAGATTGCGAAGCCGATTTCAGCAAGCGCAGCCTGGACTACTTCCACCAGATGACGGAACAGTGCGTGCGCCAGCGAGTAAGCCGGGTGATCGTCTGCGACACCACCGGCGGCGCCAACCCAGAAGAAGTCGCCGAGGCGATCGGCGGCCTGGCTCGGAGCTACCCCGAGACCGGATTCGGATTTCACGGCCACACGGACCGCGGACTTGGAGTCGCCAATGCCCGGGCCGCGATTCTTGCCGGCGCAGTGCAGGTTCAAGGCACGCTGCTTGGAACCGGCGAGCGCTGCGGTAACGTGAACCTGACGACCGTGATCGGCAGCATGCAGCTCCGGGGCGAAGCTGAGTTTGTAACTCCCGAAAGGCTCACGGGGCTGACCAGCCTGGCGCAGTCGGCTTACGCGGCCTTCACGCTGGAGGCGCCGCACGGCGCGCCGATCGTCGGCCCCGGCGCTTTTGGCACCTGGGCCGGCATGCACGGCAGCAGCGAACGCAAGAATCCAGGAGCCTACCTGTGGTGCGATCCCGCCAGAGTCGGCGCCAGCCCGGTGATCGGCGTCAACGCCCAATCGGGGAGGGCCAATATCGTTCTGCTGTCTGAGGCGCTCGGCGTTCCGCTCAATTCCGCGCAGGCGCAGGCGTTGATGGACGCCAACCAGGCGATGATTGAAGGCGGCGGCTTTACGGCCAGTGAAGTCTCGTTCCGGCTGGCCTGCATGAAGGTTCTCAAGACTCTCGAAGATCGCTTCAGCATCAAAAGCTGGAGAGTTTTGGACGAATCCGACGAAACCGGGAACAGATACGTTCAGGCTTCGATGCTGTTATCCATTGGCGACTCCGCCGTGGCTACAACCAGGGCAGAGGGCGCCGGTCCAGTGGATGCGCTCACCAAGGCCATGCGCCGCGAACTGGAGAAATGGTACCCGGCTCTCGCGCAGATGCATCTGGGCACCTTCAGCGTTACGGCCCTCGACGTCTCCGCGCACGACACGGCGGCCTATGTTCGCGTCACGGTCAGCTTCAACGCGGACAGCCATGAACCGTGGATGACGGCGGGAGTGAGCAGCGATCTGAACCAGGCCGCGCTGATGGCCATTGTGGATGGCTTCCACTATTGGTTGCTGAAGACCGCCGAGTAACCGCGCCTGGATCTAATCTCAGCAGCTGTCCGCCTTGCCTTTGCGTAACAGTACGTGTTACACTCTGGCGGTGATCAGGACATTCCGGCACGGCGGCATCGAAGAGTTCTTCAGGACCGGCTCAAAAGCGGGCATCCAGCCGAAGCATGAAGCGCGGCTTCGCATCCTGCTGACCACCTTGAATCTGGCATCGACGCCGGTCGACATGAGGCGGAGTGGCTGGGACTGGCATCCGCTCAAGGGAGACCTTAAAGGCCACTGGTCGGTGAGCGTCAGCGGCAACTGGCGGCTGACATTCAGCTTTGAGGGCGAGGATGCGATTCTCGTGGACTACCAGGATTACCACTAGGGGGCAATGATCATGACGATGATGCACAACCCGGCCAGCCCAGGCGAACTGCTGAAAGAGTTCCTCGGCGCGAGAACCGCAACCGAGCTCGCCGAGCATATCGGCGTGGCGCGCGCCACCGTCTCCCGCATCCTGAATGGCCGCACAGCCGTGACCATGGACCTGAGCATCCGGCTCGGCGAGGCTCTGGCCCTCTCTCCCGACTTTTTCTCGAAGGCTCAACTCCAGTACGACCTGTGGGTCGAATCGCAGAAGGAGCGGCCGAGGATCAAGCCATTGGCCGCCTGATGAGAGCGAAGGAATCCCGGGGCTGGTTGAACAGGTTTCACAGCCGATTGATGAGCGAGGCGATGCATGCCGCGCCGAAGCCGTTGTCGATGTTGACCACCGAGACGTTGGGCGAGCAGGTGTTCAACATGCCCAGCAACGCCGCCACGCCGCCAAACGACGCGCCATATCCCACGCTGGTGGGCACGGCCAGCACCGGCGCATCCACCAGTCCGCCCACGACGGTGGGCAGCGCGCCCTCCATACCGGCGCAGACGATGAGCACACGGGCCGATTGCAGCGAGTTCTTTTGCGCCAGCAGGCGATGAATGCCGGCCACGCCGACATCGGCGATCAGCTCGACCGTGTTGCCCATCAGTCGCGCCGTCACCACGGCCTCTTCGGCCACGGGCAGGTCGCTCGTTCCGGCGCAAACCACGGCGATGGTTCCCTTGCCTGGAGCGGCCGGCGCCTGGGTGAGCGTGATGGCGCGGGCGGTCTCGTGAAACTCGGCGCGAGGCTCGACTGCGCTGACCGCATCGAACATCTCGCGAGTGGCGTGGGTAGCAAGCACGTTGCCGCCGTGCTTGGCCATGCGGGCAAAGATCGTTGCCACCTGCGCGGCGGTCTTGCCGGCGGCAAAGATCACCTCCGGCATGCCGGTGCGCAGCGCGCGGTGGTGGTCGAGCTTGGCGAAACCAATATCCTCGAAGGGCAGACCGCGAAGGCGGTCGAGCGCCTCGGGGACGCCGGTCCGGCCCTCGCGCACCTCGTTCAGCAGCGCCTCAATCTTTGCCCGATCCATCAGCTCTCTTCCTTTCCCGCGGCGTCCGCGTAGGCCCGTATGGCCCGCTGCATCACCTCTTTGAGTGGCACGGAGCGCAGCGTGGCCAGCAAACGGCAGTCCTCGTACTCCGGCGACGCGTTGGCGATCTTTCCGCTGGGCCAGCGAGCGATCTTGATGCGCACCTCGCCCCATTCGGTTCGCACCGTGACAAACTCGCGCGCCAAAGCCAGCTTGTTTTCGAGCCTCCAGCGCAAGCCGATGGTGGTGGTCTCGCGGAAGAGAAGATCGCGCAGGCGAGGCAGGAGGTTGGGCCGGCAAAGGACGGTCAGTTGCACGCCGGTCCGCCCCTTCTTCATCTGCACCGCGACGCGATAGACATCCCACGCGCCGGCATCGAGCAGCAATTCGCTCACGTAGGCGAGCACCTGAGGGTTGGAGTCGTCGATGACGGCTTCGATCACGGCGATCGGTTCAGCCGCGGCGGAGTCATCGCCGACGCCCTGGGCGGCTTCATCGGCCGCTTCGCCCACCAGCAGGCGCAGCAGGTTGGGCTCTCCCGGCATTTCGCGTCCGCCGGCTCCGTAGCCTGTGGCCTGGATGCGCATGGGCGGAAGCGGCTGGTAGCGCACATCGAGCATCCGCAGCACCGCCGCGCCGGTGGGGGTGACCCGCTCCATGGGCTTGCCGGCGGCATAGACGGGCGCATCCCGCAGCAAGGCCAGAGTTGCCGGAGCCGGAACGGGCAGCGTTCCGTGCCGGCATACCACGGTTCCGCTGCCCACATTCAGGGGCGACGCAAGCCAGCGATCGACTGCGAGCGACTCAGCGCCCGCGGCCGCGCAAACGATGTCGACGATGGTATCCACAGCGCCCACTTCATGAAAATGCACGCTTTCAATGGGGATGGAATGGATGGCGGCCTCGGCCTCGCCCAGCAGTTGGAAGGCGCGCATGGAGCGCTCTTTCACGGCGGCGGCAAGCGGGGCGGAGCGAATGATCGCGAGAATTGCAGACAGGGGCCGGTGAGCGGCCTGCGAGTGCGCATGTGCGCCGTGTTCATGCGGAGAGTGCGCGGAGTGCGGCTCGTGGGTGTGCGGCTCTCCCACCCTTTCCGCGGAAGGAAGCGGAAAGGATGGGGCACCCAGTGAATGCTCTTCGTGCGCGTGAGCCGGATCGGTTGCCTGCCGCTCCGGAGTGAGTACGTCCACCTTGGTGGCGGCCAGACCGCCGCGGCTCACCTTGCGCATCTCCAGCCGTGCGCCCACATTCAGCGCGGCGGCAGCCTCCTCAAGGCACGAGAACGGAACGCCCGCATCCACCAGGGCGCCCAGCAGCATGTCGCCGCTGATGCCGGAAAAACACTCCAGATAGCCAATACGCATCGCTTTGTGATTCTAAACGGTCGGCCGCGAATCACGCTTCATGCGCCGCGCCGCGCCAGGACTTCCGCGGGCAGAATGGCATTCATGGAGCCGGAGCGGAAGCCGGCGCAATCCAGGGTTACGTACTGGAAGCCAGCCTTCTTGAGCGCCGCGGAGATTGCATCGAGCATCTCGATGGCCAGGGCGCGGGGCAGCTCCGCGCGGGCGATCTCCACCCGGGCCAGCTCGCCGTGATGGCGCACCCGCAGTTCGCGAAAGCCCAATTGTCGCAGGCTCTCCTCGGCCTTCTCCACTTGTTCGAGCACCTCGCGGGTCACGGTCCGGCCATATTCAACGCGCGAGGATAGGCAGGGGGACGCGGGACGATCCCAGAGCGGGTAGCCGGCGGCCTTGGCGAGCGCGCGCACCTCCAGCTTCGTCAGTCCCGCCTCCGCCAGGGGCGCCAGCACGGCGTGCTCCTCGGCGGCGCGTTGGCCGGGACGAAAATCCCTCGTGTCGTCGGCGTTCATGCCGTAAGCGATGCGGGCAAATCCGAGCTTGGCGCCCAGCGCTTCCATGGTCGCAAAAAGTTCGTCCTTGCAGTGGAAGCAGCGGTCGGCGTCGTTGCGCGCGTATTCGGGCCGGTCCAGTTCCTCAGTGGCGACCACCCGCAGCGGCATCTGCAGCCCCTGGGCAAAGGCGCAAGCCTGCTCCATGTCGCGCCGGGCCAGGCTGGGCGAGTCGGCCAGCACGGCGAGCATCCGGGAGCCCAGGATGCGGTGCGCCGTGGCCGCCAGAAATGCGGAGTCCACGCCGCCGGAGTAAGCCACCATCAGGCTTCCCAACTCCTCCAGCCGCGCTTCCAGGACGAGCAGCTTGGCCGTCGCGCCGACCAGCGCGTCGTCCGGTGCATTCCGCGGGAGTTCCTCTGCCGGGAGATCGGTATGTGCGGTTGCCGCCATAGGGCAGATTATAGCCCCGTGCCGCCCCTCGGCGGCGCCGCCGCTTGCCATTCAGCCAAGCAATCGACCCTATGCCTACAGACACGATGGCCCGGCATCGCTTCCGGGCCGTGAATGCCTTGCTGTCACTCGTGAACCGTGGCTGACGCGGCCGCTCTTGTCATATCCGCATGGGCATGAGCACGTACCGGTACCTGTACTCCGCATCCGGATCCTCGGGCCGCATCTGGCCAGCTGACTGCGAATCCTTAAACTCCAGCCGCACCTCGCCCTCGTTGCCCAGCGCCTTCAGGAAGTCCAGGATGTAGTTGGAGTTGAAGCCGACCATGATGGGATCCCCCGAATAGGGCGTATCGATGGTGTCTTCACTCTCCCCGGATTCCGTCGAACTGGAGCTGATCTTCAGTTCATTTCCCTCCAGGCGCAGCCGGATGGCGCCCGACCGCTCGTCGGCGAATTGCGCCACGCGCTGGATTGCCGCCGACAGCTCGCTGGAGCGAACCACCGCGAACCTGGTGTTGTCGCGCGGCATGACCGCTTCAAAATTCGGGAATTGCCCCGACAGCTTGCGGGTGCTCAGCGTGCGATGACCGAGGCGGAAGAAAAGCGTGTGCTCATCGTCGGCGAACTCCACCTTTTCGACCTCGGTGGTCGAGAGCAACTGCTGCAACTCCTGCAAGGCCTTGCGGGGAATCAGGACGCGCTTTTCGCCGCTGATGCCTTCCAGAATCTCATTCGGCTTCTCGACATACGAGAGCCGGTGGCCGTCGGTCGCCACCATGGCTAGCGACTCCGCCTTGATTACCAGCAGAGCCCCGTTCAGCGTGTACCTCGACTCCTCATTCGAGATGGCGAAGATAGTGCGCGCAATCAGGGTTTTCAGCGCCTGAGACGAAATCCCGGTAGCGGCGATAGCGGGGAACTCCGGCACCTGGGGGTAGTTCGCCCGCGCCATGCCCACCATCTTCGTATTCGAGCGTCCGGATCGAATCTGCACCCAGTGATTCTCGAGGAGCTTGATTGAAATATCGCCCTCCGGCAGCAATTTGACGTAGTCGTAGAGCTTGCGCGCCGGAACGGTGCAGGCACCTGGCTTCTTCACCTTCGCTTCCGTGCTGGTGCGGATTGCCTGATCGAGATCAGTCGCGGTGATATTCAGCCGCTCGCCTTCGACCTCGATCAGAAAGTTGGACAGAATCGGAATGGTCGTCTTGCGCTCCACAACGCTTTGCGTCGCGGTGAGCTCCTTCACTAGATCCTGGCGGCTTACGGTAATCTCCATCACTGCCCCCTGCGCGGCACGATTCTCCACCCTAGTCGCTGCCACCTGCACCACCCCATCGAGACTGAGCGGCTACGGGAAAAACCCCACTTCAAGACTTTCCACGCTGGCCACACTCTACAACACTATGCGGTCAGTTGGAAGTGCCGTCTTTTCTTCTTCTTGATTGTATTCATCTTCACCTTCCTCCGGGCGTGGAAAACTGGGATGCTTCTCTGGATTCCAGCGCCTATTCTCCCCGGATAGTTTCTCGGTGGATTCGTTTGTGGTGTTTGGGCGGCGAGCATCCGGTTTGGAGTCCGTCTGCTGCGCCGCGTGCGGATAGTGAGGAAAAGGGTAGGAGATTAAAAGAAAAGACAGCAGTACCCGTAGTTGCGGGAGGAAAAGTGGAAATGCCAGCGAAGCGATTGCAGGAGAACAAGTTCAGACGCTGGCCGGTTTTCCAAATCGAGGTTGTGCATCTCTGCACTTTTGGAAATTTAGCATTTGAGGAGGCAAGGATACCCTTGTTTCCCACTTCTGCCACCGGCGCCCGAAAAGGGCCTGTGTAAAGTGGGTGGCTTATGTGAAAAGCGCGCCTTTGATCGCACAGGGCAAGAGCTTTGAGACGGCTAGTCTTTCACAGGAGACGAGTCTTGCACAGCTTGCACAGGGCAGGATGGGAAGGAGGGAATTGTCTGTGAGGGAAGGCAATTCCCGGACTTGATGGAGAGCGCGGTGGTTTCCCATTCCAGCAAGAAGTCTGAGGGGATGTTTGGGTTTAAGGAAGCACTGGAGCGATATCGCTCTTAGACTCGGTTGAGCGGTGGGGTCTGGCAAATGAGTATCGATATCCGATGCCTGGAAGATCAACTCTTGCACATGTCGGCAGAAGGAGCGCCGGGGCGGGAGTTTTGCGAGGCAATCTCCGAATTGGCGAGAACCGGGCGCTTTGCGCAGTTGCACAACGTGCTGCCGGGCATTGTGTACGAGGAACTTTGGGAGCGTTATCGGCGAAGCCCCGATGCGTTCGTGACTGAGTGGCGGCTGTTGGCTCAGGATATGCGCCAGGGCTTTATCCAGCACGCCCGTCAGCGGCTTACCTCACTGACGCGGCTTCAGCACTCCGTGAGCGGCGTGAGCACTCCGGCATGGCAGGAGATTCAGCGCGCCTTGGATGGACAGCAGAACGATCTGCTGCGGGCGGCCTTTGCGCTGGAACTGCTGGAACTGGTGGAGCCCGCGGTCTTGCGAGCCGCGCACCTGCGCGAATGCGTGGTGGCCGAGCCCAGCTCGGAGGAGGCGGACCGTTATCTGGATGAGGCCACGCGCTGCTACTTCTTTGGCCTTTTCACCGCCTGCGCCGTCATGTGCCGTTCGGTGCTCGAAGAGGCCATCAAGCAGAAGTTGCCTGCCGCCTTGACCCGCCTGATCGGCACCCGCTATCGCAACACTGCCACCCTGGGCAATCTACTGCACGAGGTGAACAACAACCTGATCCTCACCGGCTTCGACCGCGATTTTCCCAGGGTTGCCAACAAGGTGAACGACGCTGGCAGGAAGGCTGTGCACCAGGGCCTGCTGTCGGAAGATGAGGCGCGCGCCTGCCTGCAAGACGCCCGCCGAGCCCTGCAAATCCTGTTGCGGCAGTGATGCCGGACCTGGCGGATGCCACGTGCTCTGGAAGACAAAGCTTTCCCCTTCATGTGGTTCGCGATTCCGTGTTCCCCGACCACATATACTGAACTTTCCATGTCTTATGCGGCCGCCATCGATCAACTCAACGCCATGGTCCCGGAGCTTTATAGCCGCGCGGGCCAGCCGCGGCGCAAGTTTTCGCTGGACGAGATTGGCATTCTGCTTGGGGCGTTGGGCAACCCGCAGCGCCGCTTTCCCTCGGTGCTGATCGCCGGGACTAACGGCAAAGGCTCAACGGCTTCCACGCTGGCTTCCATCCTGACGGCCTCCGGGGTCAGCACCGGGCTCTACACCTCGCCGCATCTGGCGCGCGCCAACGAGCGCATCCGCCTGGGTCGCGTTGAGATTGGCGACCATGCCTTTGCCGGCCTATTCTTTCGGGTTCTCGATATTGCGCGGCAACTGGTGGCGGAGGGCCGGCTTCCGCAACTGCCAAGCTATTTCGAGATTCTCACCGCGCAGGCGCTTTTGTACTTTGCCGAGGCGCGCGTAAATATAGCCGTGCTGGAAGTGGGCCTGGGCGGGAGGCTGGATGCGACCAATGTCGTCGATCCGCTGCTCAGCGTCATCACCGACATCTCCATCGACCACACCGAGTGGCTGGGATCGACGATCACGGCCATTGCGAGGGAAAAGGCCGGCATTCTGCGCCAGCGCGGAACCCTGATTACCCTTCCGCAGCACCCCGAAGCCAACCAGGTCCTCGACGAGGTGACGGCTGAGTTGGGCGTTCGCCAGGTGAGCGCGGCGCCGTATTTGCCTCCCACGGGCGCCGGCGCGGCCGGTCCCTATTGCATTGACGCTCTTGGCGCCACCATTCGCGTGGATTCTCCCCTTGCCGGCGCGCACCAGCATCGCAACGTAGCGCTGGCCATCGCCGCCGCAGTTGAGTTGGCTTGCAACCATGGCTTTCCGGTGAAACCGGCGGCCATCGCCGAAGGCATTCGCAAAACGCGCTGGCCGGGCCGGTTGGAGCGCATCGGGCGAGACGGCGTGGAGTGGATTCTGGATGTGGCGCACAATCCCGCCGGAGCCTGGGCGCTGCGCGCCGGCCTGGGTGGTGTACTGGCAGACGCTGAGGCAGAGCGAAGGCCGCGGACGCTCATCTTCAGTTGCCTGAACGACAAACCCATAGCCGAGATGGCGCAGATTCTCTTTCCGCTCTTTGACCAGGTGATCCTCGCGCCCATCCAGACAGCTCGCGCCGCTGCCATGGACGCCCTGTTGGCGGCAGCCGAGGCCACAGGAGTCCGCGCGCAAGCCGCCGAATCGGTCAGCCAGGCCGTGCAACTGGCCGCCGGGCAGACCGGACAGCGAGGCGTAGTGGTCGTGTCGGGATCGGTGTACCTGGTGGGCGAGGCGCGTACCTTGCTGCTCGCCGAAAGTGGGGCGCAATCGTGAGCCGGCGGCCCAATCCCTTGCCTCGGCTCTACCGTTGGCGCACCAACCTGGTCCACATCCCGGCCATGACCGTGGTCACGGCCGTTTGCGCTTCGTTGTCGATCCTGGTGTCGGTTGTGGATCGGCGTGGCCGAGCACAGCACCGCATTGCGCGCTTCTGGGCGCGGGCCATGGTAACTCTCTCCGGCTGTTCGCTCACCGTTCGCGGGGCAGAGAACCTGCGCAAGCATCCGGTCGCCGTCTATGCTTCCAACCATACCTCCTACATGGATACGCCGGTTATCTTCGCCGCGCTGCCCTTCCAATTTCGCATCTTGGCAAGGAAGGAATTGTGGCCTATCGCATTCATAGGATGGTACTTAGATCGTTCCGGGCAGATTCCGATCGATATCGCGAACCCCCATGCCGCGCTCTCCAGCCTGGGCGCCGGCGTCAAGGCGCTGCGCTCCGGAATGCCGCTCTTCGTCTTCCCGGAGGGCGGCCGGACATCCACCGGCGAACTGCGGCCGTTTCAGTCCGGCGCGGCCTACCTGGCCATTCGCGCGCAGGTTCCGCTGGTGCCTCTGTCGCTCGACGGAGTCTTCGATCTGCTCCCGATTCATACCCGGCATTTGTATCCCGGAAAACTCACCGTAACCGCGGGCGAACCGATCGAGACGAAGGGGTTGACGCCGCGCCAGACCGGCGAGTTGACAGCGCAACTCCGCAATGCCATTGAGAGCCTAAGGCAGGCGCAGAGTGCAATGGACCAGGATTCCGTTGAGCAAACTGCGCTTCGTGGAGAGATTTGACTTCCCCGTGCAGACGAGGTGGGTGCCCCATCCCTTTCGAGTTGTCGCCGCGGCGACCGAAAAGGGTGGGAGTCCGCGAGACCCCTATCGTTGAGATCGCATCTGCGACTACACTGGTGCTTCCATGCCTGTTCGCATCGCCATTCCCGAGCCTACCAGCAGCGACCCGGCCTACAATCAGCGGTCGCTGCCGCCGTATCTTGCCGCGCTTCATGCGGCCGGCGCAACGCCGATCGTTATCCCGCTGCACGAGCGCCAGGATCGCGTGGCCAAGCTGCTGGCGGGAGCTCAAGGGATACTGCTTCCCGGCAGCCGCTACGATGTGGACCCGCAAAGATATGGCGAAGATCCGATTCCCGAGTGCGCCGAAGCGGACCCCGCCCGGACGGCCGTCGACGAGTTGCTGCTACAGGATGCTTTCAACCTGCACAAGCCAATCCTGGCCATCTGCCACGGCGCCCAGACCTTGAACGTCTGGTGCAACGGTTCGCTGATCCAGGATCTGAAGACGCTGGTCGATCATCGGCCCGGCCGGGAGGTGGTGGAGGCGCACCCGCTGCGGATTGCGCGGGGGTCGAGGCTGGCCGGACTGCTAGCGCGCGATGAGCCGGCTGAGCCTCAAGTGAACTCGAGCCACCATCAGGCGATTCGCGTTCCCGGAGACAATCTGGTGGTTACTGCGGTTTCTCCGGGCGATGGAGTCATCGAGGCGGTCGAGCTGGGGTCGCCCGGCCACTTCGTTTTGGCGGTGCAATGGCACCCGGAGAGAACTTACGCCCAGGAAGCCCTTTCCCGCGCCATCTTTGCGGCGTTTGCCGCGGCGGCTGAGGCCTGGGAGCCGCGGCGAATTGAAGATTCGGTCGCGCCGGCGTGAATCTCTGGGAAGAGTGTGGAAAATGAGTGCTGGATCGATCCCGGCAGGCGAGCGCCTCAATGTTCTGTTGGCCGAAGCAGGCCTGGTCCCGCTGGACTCCGCCGTTGCCGGTCGCTTCGAGGATTATCTTTCGCTTATTCTTCGCTGGAATGCCCGCGTCAACCTGACGGCGATCCGTGACGAAGGCGGCATCCTATCCCGGCACTTTGTGGAGTCGATCGCCTGTGCCCGCGCACTTCCCGCCGGCATTGCGACTTTGCTAGACGTTGGCTCAGGCGCGGGGTTTCCGGGAATCCCGATTGCCCTCTACCGTCCTGAAATCTCCGTCACCCTGGCTGAGTCGCAGGGCAAAAGGGCAGCCTTTCTGCATGAGGTTGTTCGCGTCCTTGGAATCTCCGCAAAGGTGCATTCCGGTCGCGCAGAGACGCTTACTGCAAGGTTCGACTGCGTGACCCTGCGGGCCGTTGACCGGATGAAAGTGGCGGTTCAGGCGGCCACGCAGTTAGTGTCTCCCGGCGGGTGGCTGGCGCTGATGACCACACGCGGCGAGCTGGAGGGGCTGAAGGCAGCAGCCGGAGCGGAGTTTTCCTGGCCAGGCACGATTCAACTGCCAGGCGGCGCGGAGCGGCTGCTCGCGCTGGGGGAGCGGACGATCAGTTGGCCAGCTTGATAATGGCGAGCCGGCGCACGTCAGCCAGGTCTTCGCTTGCCTTCACCATGAGCCGCACGCCGGTTCCCTCCGCGTAGCGCGGGGCTTCGTCGAGCAGTTTGAGCGCGCTCTTTGATAGATCGCTCTTCCTGGTGGCCGCCACTGCCCTGTCGCCGAGGACGAATGCCACCCGAAAGCAGCCATCGCACGGACCGAGATAGACGATAGTTCTCTTCTTCAGCTTCATGCGCAGAGACCAGCCATACTTGGGGGACGATGACTTCCACTCCTGGTCCGCGACTCCCTGTTCTGCCAGCCAATCGAGCAACTGCTTCCACACCTCGGCGGTCGAGCCCAAGGCGGCGGAGACCTCCTCGCTGGTTGGCTGTGCAGACTTGCCAATAAATGCATTCGGAATGTCCATGTCGCTCCTTGCAGCCGGAAATCGCAGTTTCAAGTGATCTGAATGAGCACGGCGCTGAGGGCGGGAACGTAGCATTCTAGCTGCGTGCCGCTCGGCACCAGCGTGAATGCGGCCAAAGGAAAGAAGCCTCCGTCAGGATACACAATGGATTCCTGGATGGTCACGCCCGAGGTTGCCGTGAGATCCGGCGCCGTGGCTCCGATGGAGAGCTGGTTCATCGAGATCAGGGTTGCGGTGGTGGCGCTCTGCGGCAGTTGCGCGGTGAGCTGGAGGTTTTGCGTGAGGTCCTTGTTGACGACGACCAGGTTCAGACCGCCTGATGGGGTTTTCACAGCATATGCGGTGGCGTTGAGCGAACCGGCGGAGAGCTGAGTCGTCAGCAGCGAGCCTGCGCCGGCAAGCGTGAAGAACAGGATTCCGTAATACTCCGGCCGGACGTCAACGATCGCGCCGTTATCATCGGCGATGGGCGTGTATCCGGCGCCGTATCCGCCGCCGTGGAGGTTCACTCCGCTGGAACTGCACTGGGCGCAGTTGAAGAGGAAGTCGAGGACCCAGAGCGAAGAGGCGTAGGAGTCGCTGACGCCATCCGAGCCGCCGCTGTAATAGGAGTTGCACTCGGCGATGCGATACGGAATGCCGATCGTCTGAGCGCCAGTCTGGAGTTTCGGCAAATCAGCGGTAAGAGTAGTGTCGGGTGTGATGAGGAACTGGGCGGTCGAAGTGGGGAGTTCCCCGTCAGCTCGATAGTAATGCTGGGTAAGCAGAGTGATTTCACTCTTGGTGACAGTTTCGCCGAAGGGGATGGTCCAGGTGGTGATGTGAGCCGGGTCCGCCGAAGCGGGGCCTGTGAAGGCTACGCTGGGCGTCGTAGCCAGAATCGCCGTGCGGAACTGGCCCCAGAGAGTTTCGAATTGCGCGAGCGACCAATTGCCCGCAAAGTAGCTTCCGGAATACCCGTAGTTGTCGCACTCATTGCCGATCTCGATGCCCAGCAGGGACGACCCGAGCTGCTGCGCAGCATAGGCGACCTCGGCGGCGGCTAGGGCAGGCGTGGTGGCGCCGGTGGCGGCTCCGCCGAGATTGATGCCGTAGAGGCACTTCCACCCTGTAGCCTTAACAAATGCCGCGAATGCGGCGACGTCACTGGGAGCAATCTGCCCCGCGGTTTGCCCCGCGCCATTCGGAGTCCAGACGTTTTCGTCAACAGAGTTTCCGCCGATGCGGAGCACGCTCGTTCCCAGGCGCTTGAAGAGGGCGACGAGATCGGTGTTCGAGGCGGTGAATCGTGGGATATACAGTGAACTCTTCTCGTAAGAAAGCCCCGCGAAAGCCGGACCGATGACCCCTGCGGTTGTGGAGGAGACCGTCAATGAGGCCTGCATCATGGGTCCGGAGGGTGTTGGCTGGGGATTGGACTGGGTGGATGTAGTCGTTGTAGTGGTTCCCGCGCCGCCGTTCGACGAACTGCATGCGGACAGGAGCGAGCCCGCGGCCATAGCGGCAGCGCCCTGAATGAGTTGCCTGCGCGTGAGTGAAGATGAGCCGGCGATCCGCCGCTCTGCTTGCAGGCTTGTGGGTGATTTCATGCAGGAATTCTACCTCTTGGGGGTGGGAGAAGCGCACAGAATCGGTCATTTCATCGAAACATTCTAGCGGATGGAGTCTGGCCGGGGAGCCTGGCCTCCGGCCGGGGAGGATGTTCGATCGGGAGTGAGCCGGGAGCGGTCCTGGCGGGACTTTCTGTCTTGGTGGAAGAGAATATCGCGCAAGGCTGCCCTGCCTTGTTCCACGTGGAACCCCTCGGAAGGCTGGGCCAGAATGGAAAGCCGTTCCACGTGGAACAAGCTCGCCTTGGCCCAATTCGGGCGCGGGTTCAATTCGGAACAGCTTGGAACCGCCAATTGAAAAACGATCAGTTCCTGCCCCCCAAGTCGCCGGTTTTCCACCGCAACCCATTTTTCCAGCCCCTCCAACCTCCAGCGCATGTCCAGACCGCAATTCCTCTCCCGTCAATCATTTGCCCGTCCCAAACCGCACCTGACCCAGGGCGCTTTCCACAGCTTTGCCTGGTTCTCCACAGCGCAAGCCCCAGCGCCCAATCCACTCTTCCCTTTACTCTCAATTGCCATGGGAAAGATCCTCGGCGTGGTCAACCAAAAGGGCGGCGTTGGCAAGACTACTACTGCGATCAACCTCGCCGCCTGCCTCGCCATCGAAGGCCTCAATGTTCTCCTCGTCGATTGCGACCCGCAGGCCAACGCCTCCTCCGGCCTCGGCCTCCAGCGCGACGACAACCGCCACTCCATCTACGATGTGCTGATGGGAGACGCCCATGCGGTGCAGGTGATCCTGCCCACTGAGATCGATCTTCTCTGGGTGCTGCCCAGTTCTAAGAACCTCACCGGCGCGAATATCGAACTCGCCGCGGCGAGTGATCGCGCCCTCCGCCTGCGCCGCGCAATCGAGCCCATCCAGAACAACTACGATCTGATCGTCCTGGACTGCCCGCCGGCGCTCGACTTACTCACCCTCAACGTTCTGGTCGCCGCCAACTCCCTGCTTGTGCCCATGCAGGCCGAGTACTTCGCGCTGGAGGGCATCTCCGAGCTGATCTCCAATCTCGAGCGGGTTCGCGCCGCCTTCAATCCATCCCTCGTCATCGAGGGCGTTCTGCTCACCATGTACGACGACCGCACCAACCTTGCCCAGCAGGTGAGCGAGACTCTCCGCGAATACTTCCAGGAACGGCTCTACCGCACCGTGATTCCGCGCAACGTGCGGCTGGCCGAAGCGCCCAGCCACGGAAAGCCTGTGGCCCTCTATGCTCCGCGCTCCCGGGGAACCGAGGCCTATTTCGAAATGACGGGGGAGTTTCTGGCCCGTAATCGGATCGAGATCCCGCGCAGCGCTGAACCCAAGCCCGTTGAGTCCGTCAAGCCGCCTGCAGTTCCGCCCCAAGAGGTCCGCTTCTGGCCGTACTCCTGACCCCCGTCCGGATCAAGCCCGGCGCACATACGCCGGAACTCCGGCAAACGCAGATTGGAAGAGCCCTGGCGCCAGTTGCCGGGATAGAGGATTTTGAAACATGACCGTCGCCGCCATCGATCCAAAACGCCGCGCCTTGGGCAAGGGCTTGGATTCCCTTCTCCCGCGGGTGCCTACTCCCGCCTCCGCCGCCGACACAGAGGGCGGCAAACCCCGCGAGATTCCCCTGGATCAGATCGACCACAATCCATTCCAAACCCGCTCACACATGAATGAGGAGCAGTTGGCCGAGTTGGCCGGTTCCATCACATCGAACGGGGTAGTCCAGCCGGTGCTGGTGCGCCCGCTCGCCAACGGCCGGTTCCAGCTCATCGCCGGCGAACGCCGCTGGCGCGCCTCGCAGCTCGCCGGCAAGCAAACCATCCCGGCCATTCTGCGCCAGGTCTCGGACGAGCAGGCGATGGAGATCACCATCGTTGAGAACCTCCAGCGCTCCGACCTGAACCCCATGGAGCAGGCCCGCGCCTTCGACCGCCTCTCCCGCGAGTTCCATATGACCCAGGAGCAGATGGCCGTGCGTACCGGCAAGGACCGCGCCTCGGTAGCCAACTTCCTGCGCCTGCTGCGCCTGCCGGCCTCAGTACAAGCCCGCGTCGAAGCCGGCGAGCTCAGCTTCGGCCATGCCCGCACCCTGCTGGCCTTTGAACACCCCGAGGAGATCGAGAAGGCTGCGAAACGAGTGGTTGACCTTTCGCTTTCTGTTCGCCAAACCGAGACCTACGTCCAGGGCCTGATGCACCCCGAGCGGGCCAAGAAGAATCCCAAACCCGAGACCCCCATCGATCCCAACGTTCGCGAGGTCCAGCAGCGGCTGCAGCGCGCCCTCGGCCTGAAGGTCCACATCGAGGATCGCAACGGCCGCGGCAAAGTCATCATCGAATACGCCCGCCTGGAAGACTTCGACATGCTGCTGGAGCAGTTGGCAAGGGAGTGACGCGGTGGACTCAATTGAGCGTTGCTAGGTTTGTCCGCACTTAGCCTGGCAGCCGTGTGGACCGGGACGCCGGGATCCGCCGAGCGGTTGAGGTCATGCTCGACTGGATACGAAACCAGGGGCCGGGCAGCTCAAAAGGACCGCAAGAGCAGGAATTGGCGCCCGTCCGCAGCCAATCCGCGGATCTTCACGAAGTTTGCTCTTGACAACTGTCCTCATCAACGCTTTCCTTGTTGTATTCCCGGTCAACGCTCCCCCGCGCTCCGAGTCAGGGAACTCTCTCGGCTGCGTGGCTTGGCTTGAACGTGGAACAAACGATTTCGCGGTCCAGTCCCGAATACGAAAGGAACCATGATGTCCGATCCGAACCAGTCTGGCCTCTCCGACAAAGCCGCCGGCGGAATTGCCTACGTCACATTCATCCCTGCGCTGTTCTTCCTGATTTCTCCAACCTACAAGCGGAGACCCGAAGTGCGTTTCCACTCCTGGCAGTCCGCTTACTTGTGGGTCACAGGGTTGATCGTGTGGGTCGTTCTGAGCTTTTTTGGGAAATTCCCTCCGTTAGGCGGGTTTTTTGCGTTTTCGATCAATATGCTGATGATTCTTTTGATCAGTGCGGTGGCGGCTTTTCTGTTTTTCAGCCTTTGGCTCATCGCGACTATCAATGCCTTCAAGGGCAAGCGCTTCAAGATCGCGGTGATTGGGAACATGGCAGAGAAGGTGGCGCACATTTAACCGCTTGAGGAGCAGTCGCATTCGCGGGAACGGCCTCCACGCAGAAGCAGTTTTCGCCGCAGGCGGCTGACCCCCGCGGGTGGAGTTATTTCCGCGGGTCTTCCCCGTCACAAGCCTGGGTGAATTACGACAGCAGTTCGATCTCAACCCCAAAAGGAGCAAACATGCCCGAAGAAACTCCACAAACCGGCCTTAGCGACAACGCCGCCTCCGGCCTTGCTTACGTCACCGTCATCCCGGCGATCATCTTTCTGGTCGTTCCGCCGTACAACCAGAAACCCGTCGTCCGCTTCCACTCCTGGCAGTCCATTTTCCTGTTCATTGCCTGGATCGTGATCCACATTGGGTTCATGATTGTCGGCAGGATACCGATCTTTGGCTGTTTCATTGGCATCTTGCGGCTGCTGGTCGGCCTGGCATTGTTCATCCTCTGGCTGATCGTGATGATCAAGGCGTTCAACGGCCAGCGGTTCAAGATTCCGTTCATCGGCGATCTGGCCGAGAAGCAGGCCAACGGGTAGCGCCCCGAAGGCCACGACAACTCGATCGACGGCCTCCATGCGGCGGCCGCACTCTTCTTCGGCACGTTACTCGCGGATCGCGACTCCCCCCGCGTTCCACTCTGTCACGAAGTGGGGTAAACCATCACAGAAGTCTGAACTCAATCGCAAAGGAGCCACCGTGTCCGATCCCACTCCCGTCGTTCCCACCCCGCCCGCCCAGTCGGGCCTGTCAGACAATGCCGCCGGCGCGCTGGCCTACGTCACGGTCATCCCGGCGATCATCTTTCTACTCGTCGAGCCCTACAACAAGAGCTCCTACATAAAATTCCACGCATGGCAAAGCGTCTTTTTGACAGTTGCCTTTTTTGCGGTCAGCATCGTTGCTATCATTCCGATCCTTGGCTGGCTGATCGCGATCATCGGCATACCGGTGCTGCTGATTGCGTGGATCATCTGTCTGGTCAATGCCTTGCAAGGGAAGCGCTTTAAGCTGCCATGGATCGGCAACCTGGCTGAAAAGCAAGTCGGCGCTTAAGGGTTCCGGCTGGCCCCAGGATGATTGAAATCGCACCGCAAGCGCCGTTCAAGCGGCAATGCTCTACCGGCGCTTGCTTCCCCTGCCGCCGCGCGTCTTCTTCTTGAGCGCGGCGCCTTTCTGCTTGGGCTTCTTTGCCTTCGGCAGCTTGGCTCCCTTAGGCCCCGCCAGCGGCAGACCCTCTTCCACAATCGAGAACTGCAAGCGGCGTTCCTGGGCCAAAATGCGGTCCAGAATCACCTGCACCCGGTCGCCGGCGCGGTAGCGGCGTCCTGAGCGCTCGCCCACGATCTCATGCGTGTTTTCCCGCCAGGTGTAGCGATCGTCCCGCAGTGTATCGATGGGCACGAGCCCCTCGACGAACAGGTCGGTCAGCTCCACAAAGAGGCCGAATTTGGCCGGGTTCAGCACCAGCGCGGCAAACTCCTCGCCCACCCGGTCCTGCATGAAGCGAACCTTCTTCCACTCCACCAGTTCGCGCTCTGCTTCGGCCGCGCGGCGCTCGGTCAGGCTGGCTTCCTCGGCGATCTGCGCCAGCTCGGCCTCGGGAATGGGCGGCTCGCCGGTGAAAGTCCCTCGCTCCTGACGAGTTGGGTGCCCCACCCTCGCCGCGTTCTTGTCGTTGCGGCTAGGGTGGGAAGACGTGCTACTCGATTGCTGCCCTTCGCTCGGATGATGCCAGGGTGAGCTCTGCCGCCCGCGCGCGACTTCGCCCGCACCGCTCACACCGGCCCGGAGCAGCGACTTCGTTATGCGATGGACGATCAGGTCGGGATAGCGGCGGATGGGCGACGTGAAGTGCGTGTAGGTGGGCGCAGCCAGGGCAAAGTGGCCCTCGTTGATCTCGGAGTAGCGGGCCTGCATCAACGAACGCAGCATCAGGTAGCTCAGAATCCGCTCCTCCTGCTTGCCCTCGATGCGGGCGGCCAGCTTCTGATACATGCGCGGCGTGACGGGAATGTCTTCGGGCGCCTCGTGCATGCGGGGATTGCGCCCGCGCCCGTGCGCGTCGCGCCGCTCGGCGCGGGTCTGGAAACGCTTGACGGGCAGAGCGCCGAGGCCCAGCGAGTAGCCGAAAGATGCGGCCAGCTCCTCAAACTGAACGACGCGGCGCGGGTCGGGCTTTTCATGAATCCGGTAGAGCGAGGGCACGCCCAGGTCTTCCAGCCAGGTGGCTACGCACTCGTTGGCAGCCAGCATGAACTCCTCGATCAGGCGGTTGGCCCAGGTGCGCTCGGATTTGGTTACGCCGCGCATCTGGCCCTGCTCGTCGAACTCGATCACCGGCTCGGGCAGGTCGAAGTCGATGCTCCCGCGCTCCTCGCGGCGCTTGTTCATCAGCCCGGCGAGCCGCCGCATCCGTTCGAACTCCGGAACCAGAGCCGCGTGGCGCGCACGGGTCTCAACGTCCCCTTCGAGGATGGCGTGGACCTCGGTGTAGGTCATCCGCGCGGCGGAGCGGATGACGCCCTCGACGATCTCATAGCTCTCGATACGGCCCTCGGCATCGAGCTGCATGATGCAAGTCAGCACGAGCCGGTCCTCGCCGGGGCGCAGGCTGCAAATGCCGGTCGAAAGCTCCTGCGGCAGCATGGGAATGGCGCGATCCGGAAAATAAACGCTCGTCCCGCGCAGCCGCGCCTCCAGGTCCAGGTCCGTCCCCGCGCGCACGTACTCCGCCACGTCGGCAATGTGCACCTGCAGCTCGAAGCCGGCGCCGCGCTCCCTCACCAGAACTGCGTCGTCGAAGTCCCGCGCCGTCTCGCCGTCGATAGTGACAATCGACAGCGAACGGAAGTCGCGGCGGCTGGCGGCTTCCTGCTCGTCGAAATGGGCCACGCGGCGCGCCTCGGCCAAGACGTTCTCCGGGAAGACGCGCGGCAACTGGTGCTTGCGGATCATCATCTCCACATCCACGCCGAAGTCGTCGGGCGAGCCCAGCACTTCGATCACACGGCCGATGGGCGGCCGGGTGGGCGTGGGCCAACTGGTGATCTCCACATCGACGACCAGGCCCTCCAGATCGTCATGCGGTGTGGCAGCCGCGGCTTCCGCGCCCAACACCCGGTGCGGCGCGGCGGACTCGACGGGCAGCTCCTGTCCGGCGGGAATGAGGATGGGCTGCGTCATGCGCTCGTCGAAGGGGACTACGCTGTGAGGCGTGCCCGGGGATCGCGCGTAGTGAAAAGTGCCCACCACGGTGGGGTTGCGCCGCTCCAGCACGCGGACGATGCGGCCCTGGCGGCGTCCATCGGCCTTGGGCGGGTCCACTTCAACCAGCACCTGGTCGCCCTGCATGGCGCCGTTGATCTCGTTGGGTGGGATAAAAATATCTTCTTCGCCCGATGCCTGCCGCGCATTCGCCGCGCCGGACCTTCGGTTGGGGCGCACGAATCCGTAGCCGTCGCGATGCAGGTCCAGCCGCCCGGCGGCCAGGTTTTCGCGCGTGCCGGAGGCAGGCCGGGGAATGCTCCAATGCTCGCGATCCAGCTTGACCAGCTCGCCGCGCGCGGTCAGGCGGGCCAACTGCTCCAGCAGCAGACGCCGCTCCCGTCCGCCGCCCAGGTTCAGCTCGCGCACCAGTTGCTTGTATCCGGCCTTTTGACCGGCGGAGCGGGCGATCCGCGCCACCAGTTCCTTATCGGTCATACGATAAGAGTAGGCTATTGCCTCCCGTGTGCCCCTGATATTCAGTCATTCGGAAGGTTTTGCCCCCCGGATACTCTTTCCTTTCTTGACTGTTTTCACAGGCGCGTACACGGTAATCGCGATTTGCGCTTTGACATCGCCAGCGGCTCGAATCGCCTCGGGGCCAACTGCGGACCAGTAGTAGCTCCCCCATTTCGGCGCTTCAATGCCGATATCGAAGCTTCGCGATTTGGCCCGGTCCCAAAGTTCCCGCGCGGAGGGGGGCAGTTTTTGGATCAGCCGGCAGAACCGGATGATTCCGATTTCCGGTGTTTTAGGTTGCTGGACCAGATCAACATAGGCCTTGAACAATCGGAATTCCGTTCCCAGGTAATGGACGTGAACTTTCGAACCCATCGCGGCCACTAGCGGATGCAAATCCGATTTCGAGAATACCTCGAGATCCACATTGAGAAAGCTGCTCAGGTCCAATTTGCTCACGCCCAAAAACGGTATTACTGCAACCGCAGGTTGGTTCACCCTCTTCATTTCAACCCCCAAAGCGGCGAGTACGGTTCCATGGCAGAATTACACTCAATGTTGTCACAATTGGCTACTGATCGCTCTTATTTGCCGTCCTCTCGCTAAACTGACGTGCAACGGCTTAGAATAGCGGCAACGCATTCTTTTGGCGGACCACAAGGGAATCGCATCCCGCGAGGAGCCGCCGACTGGGCCGCCGATGACACTTTGGCCGGCGGTCCTCACCTTCAGTTTTTTTTGGGCCCGCGGCAGTGGCCCCTGCCTTGGAAGCCCCGTCCCAGCAGGACAGAAAAGGAATCGTCGTGAGCGCAATGTGGAAACCCAACCAGCCCGGTACTACGAATCTTCCCCCCACCCCTGAGCCCCCCGTCCGGCCTGTGGCGCCGGCTCCTCCGGTCGTCGAACCCGTCGTAAACCGCACCCCGGTTGCCAGCGCCGAACAGGCCACCATCGGCAAGAGCCTGTTCATCAAGGGCGAGATCAGCGGCTCCGAGTCGCTGTTTGTCGATGGCAAGGTCGAGGGCAGCATCAACCTTGCCGGCAACCGCGTCACCGTGGGCCGCAACGGCCAAGTCGCGGCCAGCATCACCGCCCGCGAGATCGTCGTCCTGGGAAAGGTGCGGGGCAATGTCTCGGCTACGGACCGCGTGGACATTCGCGCCGAAGGCTCGCTGAGCGGCGACGTCTCGGCGGCTCGCATCAGCATCGAAGATGGCGCTTTCTTCAAGGGTGGCATCGACATTCGCAAGCCCGAAGGCAAGCCGGGGGCGCCAGCCGTCGCCGCAGCCCAGCCGGCCCCTGAGGCGCCCAAGCCGCCTCAGATATAGCTGAACCTCAGGTTTCCCAGAAGACACACGCGCCCCGGCAGCCGCGGGGGCGCTTGTGTCTTTTTGGGGTGGACTGGGAATGCCCGGCCGCTGGGGGATCGCGACGGCGCGCCGGTGGACGCAAAGGAGGAAAATGAGCCGGAAATGAACTCGCTATGAACTGCAGGAGTTCTGTCGTAAGTTTAACAAAATAAAATATATAGATAGAAATGAACTGGAAACGATCTCGACTTCGCTTATCCCAGCCCCACCCGCTTCATCGTCACCCTGGGCAGCGCCGATCCGGTCTTCTCCAACACCCATCCTGCCACCACCACCCAAACTAGAGTGCCGGCCAGCAGCTCGCCCAGGTCGGTCCAGCGGATTTGCGCGGGCAGATGCGACTGACCCAGATAGCCCAGCAGGCTTCCCAGCCCCCAAACCAGCGCCCAGACGGCAGCGCCGCTCACCAGCGCGGCCAGCAGGCAGCGGCCCAGTTCGGCGTAGTCCAGGCTGGCCAGCGAAACCATGCGCCGCTGGTGCAGCAGCACGGCGATGGTCGCTGTTTGCAGGGCGATTCCCAGGTCGGAGGCGATGGCCAGCCCCATCACGCCATACAAGTGGTAAAGCCCGGCATAGACAGGCCATGAGACCACGGTCACCACCGTGCTCGCCAGCATGGGCAGAAAGGTGTTCCCCGCCGCATAGAAGGCGCGCGCGTAGATGGCCTGCGCCGACCAGAGAAACAAGGAGACGGAGAAGACGGCGAAGTAGACGGCGCACTCGCGCGCGTCGGCTGAGGAAAATCGTCTGCTGAGAAAGAGCAACTGAACGAGCGGCGTGGCCAGAGCCACCATGCCGGAGGCCGCCAGCAACCCCAGCGCTGCCACGCGCGACACCGCGTCCGCCACGCCAGTGGCGAATTCGTAGCGGCGCTGCTGCGACCAGAGGCTGGCGAAGAATGGCATGGTAGCCGCGCCCGCGGCCTGCGCCAGCATGGCCATGGGCGCGGTAAAGAGCTGTTTGGCGTAATTCATCAGCGAAACCGCGCCGCTGATGGCCGAGGCGAAGTGACCGATGATCCAACCATCGGCGGTCACCAGTGAAACGCCGGCCATGAGCGGAAGCGACAGCCGCACCCACTCGCGCAGACCCTGGTCGTGCCAGTCGAGAATCGGCCGGTAGCGCGTGCCAGCCCGCCGCGCGAAAAACCAGTTCAAGAGAAACGGCCCGAAGAAGGCTCCGGCCACCGTGCCGATGGCCAGCGATGAGACGCCGATGCGCCGCACCAGCAGCAGGCCGCCCACGATGGCGCCAAGGCCGTAGATCAGCGGTGTAACTGCCTGAGGGTTGAACTGCTTGCGCACCAGCAGCACGGCGCCGAAGACTCCGCCGGCAAAGAAGCACAACTGTGCAGGCAGCAAGATGCGCGTCAGGAGAACGCAAAGCGCGGCCGTACGTGCGTCGAAGCCACTGAACCACAAGTGGATACACAACGGCGCAAGGATCTCGGCCAGCACAATGGCCGCGCCCAGCACCAGGTACATGGTGGTCAGGATCACCGAAAGCGACCGCTCGCCTTCGGCCTCGCGGCCCGTTTCGCGATAGCGGGTAAGGATGGTGACGAAGGTGATGGAGGCCGCGCCGCCGACCAGAAAGTACGAAATCATGTCCGGGAGCACATAGGCGGCGTTCAGCGCGTCGGCATCCGTGCCGCGGCCAAAGAGCCAGACGATGTACTGAACGCGAACCAACCCGATGATCCGCGACAGGAAGGTGGACACCATCAGCAGGATGGTGGCCGTATACGCAGTGTGCGCGTGCGAAGGGCGCATCATCCCCAGGCCGCGCGCCCACCAGGACTGCGAGGCCGGAGAAGATTGAATCTGGGCCGATTCTGCCACTGGACTCGATTCTACCGGGCTGGCGCGCGGACGAAGCGCCGCTTGGCGAAGTATCCTGTGCGCATGACACAATGCGTGCGGCGGACCTTTGGTTGGGGATTGTCGATCTGGTTAGCAGCCGGCGCAGGCGCGGCGGCCCAGGCCATTCATGGGCGCGAAGGCATCACCCTGCCTCCTCCACCCGCCGCGGAGGCCATCCCCGTCGCCGACGACTACTTCGGAACAAAGATTCTCGACAGCTATCGATGGCTCGAAGACGGCAAGAGCCCTGAGACGCGGGCGTTTATCGATGCCCAGAATGCTTACACGGCCCGCTATCTGAAGCAGGCGCGCATACGGTCCCAGGCAGCGGACGATCTGGACGCGCTGGAGAACGTCTCGGCCGCGAAGATACCCTTGCAGCGCGCAAACAACTACTTCTTCCTCAAGCGGCTGGCCGGCGAGGAGCAGTCCTCCATCTACGTCCGCCGCGGCGGGACGGCAAAGGACGAGCGGCTGATCGACCCGGCGCAATTGAGCCGCGACCCGGAGACATCGGTCACTCTCGAAGATGTCTCCCGCGACGGGACGCTGGTGGCCTATGGGGTGCAGGAAGGCGGAGCGGACGAGACCGCCATCCACATCTTCAACGTGAAGACCGGCAAGACGCTGGAGGACGAACTGCCGACCGCGCGCTATTTTGGCGTCAGCTTCGCGCCGGATGGGGCCGGCATTTACTACTCGCGCAATAACCAGCAGGGAACACTGCTTTACCGGCACACGCTGGGCACGCGCAACTCCCAGGACTCGCTGCTCTTCGGTCGCGAGTTTCGCGGGGAATTGCTCGGCGCCGACGACCTTTTTTCCGGTGTGGTGACCGATGACGGCCGTTATCTGGTCGTCACCATCCATCGCGGCGTGCCGGCCCGGCGCGTGGACATCGTCTTCCGCGACCTGACCAAGCCGGGTTCCTTCTTCGAGGTGCTGGTCTGGGGACTGGATTCGCGCTTTGAAGCCATCTATGCCCACGGCGCGTGGTATGTGAAGACCGACTATCAGGCGCCCAAGGGACGCATTCTCATGGCCGACCCCGGCATCATGCCCGACACTTGGCGGACAATCGTGCCCGAGGGGCCGCTTGCGATCGACGACTGGTCGATTGTGGGCGGAAAGATCTACGTGAACCGGTTGAAGGACGCAAAGACGGAGACGGCGGTCTACACGCTGGACGGAAGGCCGGCGGGGAGAATCGCGTTCGACGGCATCGGATCATCCTCGTCCGTCGTGGGCCGGACGACGGATCGCTATGGCTTTTTCAGCTTCGAATCGTTCCTCATGCCGCCCGCCATCTACCGGCTGGATACCGCGACCGGCAAGCGCGACGTCTTTTTCCAGCCCAAGGTTCCCTTCGACTCCAGCCAGTATGAGCTGAAGCAGGTGTTCTTCAAGTCCAAGGACGGAACCCAGATTCCCATGTTCATCGCCGGGAAGAAGGGCCTGAAACAGGACGGAAGCGAGCGGCTGCTGATGACCGGCTACGGGGGCTTCAACATGAGCCTATCCCCTTACTGGAGCCCGATCTTTGCGTGGTGGATGGAGCAGGACGGCTGGTTCGCGTTGCCCAACCTGCGCGGCGGCGGCGAGTATGGCCAGAGCTGGCACGAGCAGGGGATGTTCGAGCATAAACAGAACGTCTTCGACGACTTTTTTGCGGCAGCCGAGTTTCTTATTGCCAATAAATACACGTCGCCGCAACGTTTCGCCATTTCCGGCCGCTCCAATGGCGGTCTGCTGATGGGCGCCGCCATCACCCAGCGGCCGGAGCTCTTTTCGGCCGTCTGGTGCGGCTATCCGCTGCTGGATATGCTGCGCTTCCAGAGGTTCCTGGTAGGCTCCTACTGGACCACAGAGTACGGCTCGGCGGAGAACGAAAAGCAGTTTCCCTACCTTCTTCAATACTCGCCCTACCAAAACGTGAAGCCTGCCACGAAGTATCCGGCGGTTATGTTCTTTACCGGCGACAGCGATACGCGCGTGGACCCCCTCCATGCGCGAAAGATGACGGCGCTGTTGCAGTCGGCCTCCTCCAGCGGGCGGCCGATTCTGTTGCACTATGGCCTGGCGGAAGGGCACAACAAGGGAATGGGCGTCGGCCGGCAGATCCAGGACGATGCCGACGAGCTTGCCTTCCTGTGGACTGAAACCGCCCAGCCACCCATCGCCAAGTAGCGAGCCGGCTCCTACCGGATTGGTACTCAGGAACACCGCTCCTCCGTAACCTGATGCCGTTGGTAATCCCTTCCGATAAAGGAGATGCGAGCCCTGATCCGCATGTTCTTACATGCGATCTCACTCGCTGTCCCTGTCTTGATCGGGTTTGGAGAGGCCGGATAGGCCGCTTTCGGCGCCTCATGCCGCCAGAAGTACCGCTGGGGAGACTGGGCCGGAGTGAAGATGCAACAGGCAGAGGTGGTGACCGGCAGACTGGATCGGGAGCAGGAAGCTGCAAGGCTGGCTGCGCTGATTGCGACTGGGATTCTCGATACCCCGCCGGAGTCCGGATATGACGCGATTACCCGGTTGGCCGCGGAGTACTTCCAGGCCGACTCGGCCGCGCTCGGTTTTGCCGACGAGAGCCGCATCTGGATCAAGTCATCCTGGGGCCTGCACGTTCGCGAGTTGCCGCGCAAGAATTCCATCTTCGACCTGGTACTGGCGGAAGACGGGCCGGTGGTGGTCTCCGGGTTCTCCGAAAGCCCTCAACTCGATGGGCCTCTGCTGATCCTCAAGCTGCTTGAAGCAACTTTCTTCGCCGCCGCTCCGGTGCGTTCATTCAGCGGCGAGATCCTGGGGGCGCTGACCATCTTCTCCCACGAGCCTCGCCACGGCTTGGCGCCGGACGAGCTGCGCATGCTGGAGAGCCTTGCCGACATGGCCGCCAGCCAGTTGGAACTGCGCAGGCTGCGCAAATCGTTCACCGGGAACAGGTCACGGAAGTCGCGCGCGGCAAAGGTTCGCGCCGGTTGGCCGTGCAGAACAGACCTGAGCCACGCTCTGAACGAGCGCCAGTTTGTGCTCTACTATCAACCTGAGATCGAACTCTCCACCCGCAAGATAGTTGGCCTTGAGGCGCTGATCCGCTGGGCTCACCCCGAACGCGGGCTTATCCCGCCCATGGACTTCATTCCCCTGGCGGAGGAGAGCGGTTTGATCCTGCCCATCGGCGACTGGGGACTCGCCGAAGCCTGCAGGCAGATTCAGAAGTGGTGCCGCGAGGATCCCCTCCACGGCTCGCTGCGAATCTGCGTGAACCTCTCTGCCCGGCAGTTCTCCCGTCAGGGGCTGGCCGATCACGTCGAGGCTCTGCTGCTTGAATCCGGCGTCTCAGCCCGTCAACTCGGCCTGGAAATGACCGAGTCCAGCCTGATTCCAAATACCGGCATGGCCATGGAGGTGCTGGGCGCCCTGCGCAGACTGGGCGTCTCCCTGCTCATGGACGACTTCGGCACCGGTTACAGCTCGCTCAACTACCTCCACTCCTTTCCCTTTGACGTGCTCAAGATCGACCGCACGTTTGTCAGCCGCATGACCCAGGGAGACCAACCGCTGCAGATCGTGCGCACCATCATCGAACTGGCCCGGGTGCTGGGGATGGACGTCGTCGCCGAGGGCATCGAAACCTGCGAACAGTATCGCCTGCTGCGGCAACTGGGCTGCCGCTTCGGTCAGGGCTTCCTCTTTGCGCGCCCCTTAAGCGCCGAAGGAATCACCGAGTTGTTGCGGCTCCCCGGACGCGTCCTCCCCGATCCAGAGGCCTGCGCGGTCGCTCAGGGCTGACCGCTGACACATTGCTTGTCGATCGGCACCATAACGATTGTATTGGCGCTCGGCGGGCCATTCTTGCCGCGTGCCGCGCCGACTCGGCGCGACGAAGGGTCAGCATGGGATTCGCAGTCGCAAGCCAATGAGGCGGGATCGATGGCCGGCAGTTTTATTCGGGAACTGGCGAAATGTCTTTCCCGATTCAGAAGGCGTTTGACCTTTTGCCCAAGAAATCCCTCAAGGTTGCCGTCCGGCTTCGCGATATGCTTCAAGCCATGCAACAAGCGGCCGCAGCCCCTCCCGCCCCCCCCCGCCACAGCTTCGCGGAGCTGCTGGCTGTTCTCGACGCGCCCCCCTCCGCGGCGGACCGCGAACCCGCTCCTTCTTCCCGGAGTTTCGCAGAGCTGCTGGCTTCGCTTGATGCGCCCCCCTCCGCCGCGGCGGAGCGTGAGCCCGCCTGGAGCGACGAGGGCCTTGCCGACGACTATGCAACCCTCAGCTACGAGCGTGCATTGCGCGCCCACGCGCGCCACCGCTCAGCAGATTTACCTATCGCAGCAAGCGATTTCTCCCTCACCCAGTCCGCCGAACCAAGGCCAAGCCGCATCCCCGAGGCCTTTCCTGCCGCTGCGCCCCTGGCCGGGGTAACGGCAACTCCGCAGACGGCCTCTTCCTGGCATGAAGACGTTCAACCAAGGGCCACCTTCGGTCTGCCGGCGGCTCTCAATCGGAATCTTAGGTCCGCCAGCATCACCGTCCGGCTCAGCGAGGCGGAATGCGCTCAACTGCGCAGGCTCGCCGCCGAAGCCGGCCTCACCGTTTCGGCCTACCTGCGCTCCTGCACCTTTGAGGCAGAGTCCCTGCGGGCGGAAGTCAAGGACGCACTGGCTCAGTTGCGTTCCGGCTCATCCCAGGCGAACCGCGCCAAAGGCGATCGGGCTGTGGCGAAGCAAGTCGCGGCGGATCAGGTCGATTCCGGGTCCATCCGTCGTTCCTGGCGCCATTGGTGGAAGCTATTCTGGCCGTGGGCACACTCCAGCCGCTGCATGGCCCGGGCCTGAACTGGGGCCTGCTCAAGAACCGCCTCGCCTCAGAACCGCCTCTGCCCGCTCCAGATCCACCTGCGTATCCACGCCGATCGTATCTCCGGGGGCTTCCGCCACATAAAGCGCAATCCCATTTTCCAGCAGCCGCAGTTGCTCCAGCCGCTCGGTCCGCTCCAGCGGTGAGGGCTCAAGCGCCGCAAACCGCTCCAGCGCCGCCTTCCGATACGCATAAATTCCCAGGTGCTTGCGGTAGCCGGCAAACCCCGCATTCTCCCGGTCAAACGGTATCGCCGCCCGCGAAAAGTAGAGCGCGCGCCCATCCAAAGCCGTAACCACCTTCACGGCATTCGGGTCCGCGACCTCATGCGCCGGGCACCGAACCGCCAGAGTGGCCACCTCCACCTCCGGTCGCTCAAAGAGCCGCAGCAGCGGCGGAAAAAACTCCGGCCGCAGCGTCGGCTCGTCGCCCTGGATGTTCACGTAAATATCGGCGTCGATCTGCCGCGCCACTTCCCTCACCCGGTCGGAGCCGCTCGGGCAGTCGGCGGAAGTCATCGCCACGGGAATCCCGCGCTCCCTGCAAACCGAGGCCACTTCCTCCGAGTCGGTAGCCACCACCACCGGGTCCATCAGCCCACTGGCCGCAGCGGCGCGCCAAACCCACTCCACCATCGGCCGGCCCGCGATTATACGCAGCACCTTGCGGCTGAGGCGTGTGGAGGCGAGCCGCGCCGGAATCACAGCGGCAATTCGCAACGTACTCATGCAGGCGAGTTTACAGCAATAGAGGCGCTTGGCTCATCTCCATCGCGATCAAAAGAAGAAAGCTCAGAAAAACGCAACGAAACAGCGCCTGTTTGCGCGCGGGGCGCGATCCCATACAAGCCCTGAAGCCCGTGCCCCTCTAAAGCGTTCCGATGCGCCGGTCCTGAAGAAGGCCCCTTGCTCGCATCAATGCTGGGAATCTCGCTACGCCGGAGAAGGCGAGCCCTCCGGGAGGTTCGGTCCGCCACGGCTCTCCGGCTTGAGTACCTGCTGCACGTCCTCGCCGCCCTTGTCCGTAGGTGAGGCCAGCACGGAGCGGATGGGAGGCAGCGTCTGGCCCTCGATGAGCATCTTCACCTCTTCGGCATCGATGGTCTCGCGCTCCAGCAGTGCTCCCGCGATGCGGTGCATGGCGTCCGAATGGGCTTCGACAATCGCATGAGCCGACTGGTAGGCCTCGTCGATCAGCCGCCGCACCTCGAGGTCGATCTGCCGCGCAGTCTCTTCGCTGAAGTCCCGGTGCTGCGCGATCTCGCGGCCCAGGAAGATCTGCTCTTCCTTCTTGCCGAAGGTAAGCGGGCCCAGGCGGCTCATCCCGTACTCGCAGACCATGCGCCGGGCCAGGTCCGTGGCGCTCTCAATGTCGCTGCCCGCGCCGGTGGACATCTGGTTGAGGAATATCTCCTCCGACACGCGCCCCCCGTAAGCAATGGCCAGATTCGCTTCCAGGTACTCCCGGGTGTAATTGTGCCGGTCGCCGGGCAGGAAGATGGTTACGCCCAGAGCCATTCCTCGGGGAATGATGGTCACCTTGTGGATGGGGTCGGAGTGTTCGCGCATGAACGACACCAGCGCGTGGCCGGCCTCGTGATAGGCGGTCACCCGTTTCTCTTCCTCGGTCAGCAGCATCGACTTCCGCTCGGCGCCCATCAGCACCTTGTCCTTGGCCAGCTCGAAGTCGTACATCGTGACTTGCTTGCGGTTCATGCGGGCGGCATTCAAAGCGGCTTCGTTGACCATATTGGCCAGGTCGGCGCCGCTGAAGCCGGGGGTGCCGCGCGCCAGCACGTTCAGATTCGTGTCGTCAGAGACCGGAACCTTCTTCACGTGGACGCGCAGGATCTCCTCGCGGCCGCGAACGTCCGGCAGGCCCACCACCACGCGGCGGTCGAAGCGTCCAGGGCGCAGCAGCGCGGGGTCGAGCACGTCGGGGCGGTTGGTGGCCGCCACCAGAATCACCCCGTCGTTGGATTCAAACCCATCCATTTCGACGAGCAGTTGGTTCAGCGTCTGCTCGCGCTCGTCGTGGCCGCCGCCCAAGCCTGCGCCGCGATGCCGGCCCACAGCGTCGATCTCGTCAATGAAGATGATGCAGGGAGCGTTCTTCTTGCCCTGCTCGAACAGGTCGCGGACGCGGCTGGCGCCCACGCCCACAAACATCTCCACAAAATCCGAGCCGGAAATGGAAAAGAACGGTACGTTGGCTTCGCCGGCCACGGCCCGCGCCAGCAGCGTCTTGCCCGTTCCCGGCGGACCCACCAGCAAAACGCCCTTGGGAATGCGCCCGCCGAGCTTCTGGAACTTCTGCGGCTCGCGCAGGTATTCGATGATCTCCTTCAGTTCTTCCTTGGCCTCGTCGACGCCGGCCACGTCCTTGAAGGTAACCTTCTTCTGTTGCATCGAGAGCAGCCGCGCGCGGCTCTTGCCGAACGAAAGGGCTTTGTTGCCGCCCGACTGCATCTGCCGCATGAAAAAGAAAAAGAAGAAGCCAATCAGCAGGATCGGACCTACATTGAAAAGCAATTGCAACGGGAAGTTGCTCTGCTCGGGCTTTTTGTTGAAGTGGGTCTGCGTGGGATCGGCGTCGGTAAATGCCTTTTCGAGGGATTCGTAGTGATCTCCGACAAAGGTGTGGAACTGCTGGTTTGGCGTGGCCTTCATGTGGCCGTGCAGTTCGCCGCCCTGAACCTCGGCATCGAGAACCAGGCCCTGCTTCACCTTGCTGTAGAGATCCGAGTATGAAACCTCCACATCCTTGCCCATGCCGGCGCCCTTTTGCCACATGGTCAGCAGAAGCACCAGGCAGGAGAGGATCACAGCCCAGAACACGATTCCTTTGACGGTCGAATTCACCAGGATTCCTCTTTCCCAGCGGGGGAGAAGCCGCTTACTGGACCTCCAGCACTGCCTGCATCATCCCATATAGACGCTCGCACGATTCATTAAGTCACAGAAAAAGCGCTATGCCGCCACGGCAGACACCCACTCCCCGCCGCCTGGATGAACAGTAACTCAGATTGTACTCCCATCGCTTGAAATCGTGGAATAGCCCATCGGCGGGATTTCTCGCCGGTATCCGCGCCGTCAATCTTTCTCCGAAGGCTCGCTTGCGCAAGGCTCCGGGCAGTTTGCTTCCCGAATTGCCGCGTCCATGGCGTCCGCCACGCAAGGACTCGCCTCAACCTTGATTCCCCCCTCCGGCTCCAGCTCCACGCCCTGCATCCACACGATGCGCCCGCCCACATCCAGCACCGGCCAGAGCGCCCGCCTGCTGCCCGTCACGCGCAGCCGCTCCAGCACTTCTTTCACCTTGCGCGGACTGCGGGAGTGGCGCAGCTTCACCCGGTCACCCGGCCGCCAGTTCCTAAGAGTGGCAACGGCGGCCGATGCGGTTGTCTGGCCCTCAGCCGCCCCCTCGATCCGCAGCCGCAGCCCGAAGGCCGGAGCCGCAATTTCACCTGGAACTGTCGCGCCATACTCGGGCGCCGTCTCCTTCGCTTCGGCGGCCGCCCCCACCTCCAGCCGCAGCTCACGCGGAGTTCGCTCGGCCCTCAAGCCCCGCGCCAACTCGCACCTTTGTCCCGCCCGGCCAGTGAGCGCCAGCGCCCTGAGCGCCTCGGTCGACAGGAAATCCGTCGCCGCGCCCAACTGCTCTGCCGCATAGCGCAGCAACCGCCGCTGCACCGCCGGAGCCAGCGCGGCCAGCCTGGTCACGGGCAGCCCCAGGCCATCTCCAGCGGCGCGGCCCCCGCCCCGAACCGGGCGGCCCGCCAGGAGCAACTGCGGCGTCAGCCGAGCCATCTCCTGCTGCCACCACGTCTCCTCGTCTCGAGCCAGCGCGGCCATCTGCGCCAGATGCTCGCGCAGCCGCGGATTCCACCCCTCCAGCAGCGGCAGCAGTTCGTGGCGCAGGCGGTTGCGGGTAAAGCTCAGGTGACGATTCGACGAATCCTCCCGCCAGGCCTGCTCCAACCCACGCAGATACGCCTCTACCTCTGCCCGCGTCGCCGTCAGAAGCGGGCGCAGAATCCGCCCCTCCTTGAACTCGACCACCGGGTAAATTCCGCTCAGCCCCTCGGTCCATGCGCCGCGCAGGAACTTCCCCAGAACCGTCTCCGCCTGGTCGTCGCGGGTGTGGGCCGTGGCGATCGCTTCGAGCGGGACTTCGGAGAGAAGTTTGCGAAACCACAGGTAGCGCAGCCGCCGCGCCGCCTCCTCGATCGTCTCGCCGTTTCGCGCTGCCTCCTCGGCCGTCTCAACCCGCGCCTCGTGGAAGGGCAGGCCCAGTTCAGCCGCCAGCGCGCGGGCAAACTCCAGGTCGGCGTCGGCCTCTGCGCCGCGCAGACCGTGGTGCAGGTGCGCGGCATGAAGCACCAGCCCCAGCTCGCCGCTCCGCTGGGCAAGGGCGCGCAGCAGGGCAACCGAGTCCGCGCCGCCGGATAGACCCACGGCCAGCCGCAGACCGGGCCTCAGCAGCGTCGTGTCGATGGGCAGCGTTGGGCGCACCCCAAAATGATACGGTGCCAGCGCACCTCAATGCCCGGTTGTTTTTGCCTGCCCCGCATACCCCCGGCATGACGATCGTTGGCCGGGAACCCCGGTTTCCATGAAAGGCGGTCCTGCCCGCATTGATGGAGAATGCCGGAACACCTACAATGATCCCGTCAGTCGCAACACAAACGGAGGAACCAATGAAGAAAGCCGTTCTTGCCCTCTTGCTGATCGCGCCCTCCATCTCCTGGGCAGCGAAGCCGGCTCCCAACCCCGCCGACTACACCATTACCGTGCATGTGCAGGCCTCGCGCCTGGCTCAGTCGCATTACGTGAATCTGGCCACCGTGCAGCAGTTGACCGTAGTGATCGACGGGAAGAAGTACGAATTGGAAGAGCGGTACCCCGGCAACGATGTGCTCCGCGTTGGCGACTACAAAGCGAGGATCGCCGAAGACAAAACCCAGCGAGCCTACGAGTATCAACGCACCTACGAGTTCTTGTTTCCGGACGGACAGATACGCCAGTACTACGTAGTGGGCGAAGAGCAATAGCCCCGCCCAGCGCTCTTTCCTGCAATTCCTGTTCCATCCAAGCCCCAGCCGTTGTATACTCCAGCCGGTATGCAAGTTTTTGTGATTCTTCCTGCCGCGGGGCTGGGCACGCGAATGGCCGGCCCGCAGCCAAAGCAGTTTCTTGCCCTCAATGGCCTGCCCATCCTGATCCATTCGCTGCGCGCCTTTGCCGCGGTTGAGCGGGTGACGGCGATCTACGTGGCCGTGCGCAAGACCGAGATCGAGCGCGTCACTGCCCAGATCGCCGAGTACGGCTTTGCCGGCCGCGTGCAGGTAGTCGAGGGCGGCGACAGCCGCCAGGAGTCGGTTTCCCACGCCCTGGCCGCGCTGCCCGCCGAGCCCGACGACATCGTCCTGGTCCACGACGCCGTGCGCCCGCTCATCGACGCCGCCACCATCGACCGCACCATCGATGCAGTCGCCAAGTTCGGCGCGGCCATTGTTGGTCTGCCCGCGGTGGACACCATCAAGCAGGTGGAGCGCACCGCCCATGGCGCCGTCATCACCTCCACCATCCCCCGCGAGGTCGTCGTGCTGGCGCAGACCCCGCAGGGCTTCCGCTACGGATTGCTCCAACAGGCCTTTGCGGAGGCCACCGCCGACGGTTTTACCGGCACGGACGAAGCCGCGGTCGTCGAGCGCGCCGGCCATCCTGTAGCCGTGGTTCACGGTTCTCAGGTTAATCTGAAGATTACCCAGCAAAGCGACCTGGAGCTGGCCGAGTTTTACCTCCGCCAGCGCGCCCGGTGAGAGCGGCCGGATGGAACAAGAATGCTGTCATCCTGAGCGGAGGTCGCCGCGGCGGCCGAAGTCGAAGGACCTGAAGTTGTTTTTCCTGGATAGTCCAAACCGGAAGGTAACTCAGCACCGATAGGCTTCAAAGAACAGGCACGGTAACCATGGAAACACGCATCGGATTTGGCTATGACTCGCACGTCTTCACTGCAGGCGTGCCCTTGCGCATCGGCGGACTCACGATCGACCACCCTGAAGGCCTGGCCGGTCACTCCGATGGCGACGTGCTGCTGCACGCCATCACCGACGCCCTGTTGGGCGCGGTGGCCGCCGGCGACATTGGCAGCTTCTTCCCCCCCGGCGACCCGCGCTGGAAAGACGCCGACTCGGCCATCTTCCTCAACCTGGCTCTCGAAGAGCTGGAAAACGCCGGTTTCCGCATCGTCAACATCGATACCACGCTCATCCTCACCGCCCCCAAGATCGCTCCCATCGCGCCGGAGATGCGCGCCCGCGTCGCCGACCTTCTGGAGATCG
>Ga0326727_10005372_pt1 | contig 36752 bp, 25 predicted proteins | sample MB2enrmetagenome_FD_207643 | JGI IMG/M metagenome (GOLD analysis project Ga0326727, IMG submission 207643) | Lab enriched peat soil microbial communities from McLean, Ithaca, NY, United States - MB29MY | ecosystem: Environmental > Terrestrial > Soil > Wetlands > Peat | place: USA: New York... | reverse complement strand
GCAATTGCGCTCAAAACAGAAACGCGAGATGATGCGTGGCGCAACAGACTCGTCGTGAAAACTCTGAGTGCCATGGGGGCCGGGAATGTCCATCCTTCGCAACGGCATCAACGCTGTGCTGACATGCATACTGTTCATTTCTGCATCAAGTCTCGCCGAGGATCACGCTATCTTCTACGGAAAGCAGTTGGCCGCGGAAAGGTCCACGGTTGTCGAGCATGGCGGCTACTTCCCCGTGCTGATCCAACTGCACAACAAAGATCTTCTCGCGGTGGTGCGCGGCGGCGACCGCCACATTGGAATCCACGGCCGCCTCGACGTGGCGCGCTCCACCGACCTGGGGAAAACCTGGACACTCAAAACCCTTGTGGACAGCCCCTGGGACGATCGCAATCCCGCCGTGGGCCAACTCCAGGACGGCACCATCCTGGTGACCTACATCGTCAATAAGGGTTACGGTCCTCACGGTGAGTATCTGGGGGACAAAGCCGTTATCGATGGCCTGTTCACCATGCGCTCTACCGATGGCGGCGACAGTTGGGAGGGGCCCATCAAGTCGCCGATCTCGCCCGAGTACGGCGAATCTCCCTACGGAAAGATCGTTCAATTGCCAGACGGGACGGCCTTGCTAAATGTTTATTACGGAAGCAAGGAGCATCTTGCCGCTCTAGTCTATCGTTCGAAGGACGACGGCCAAACGTGGGGCGATCCGTCGGTGATTGCGGAGGACTACAATGAAACCTCCCTCGTGGTCCTACCGGAAAATCAAATCCTGGCGGTAATGCGCTCGGAGATCGGGGGACATTTGGCAAGTGCCGTCTCCCCAGATAAAGGCCGGACATGGAGCCAGCCGCGCGTGGTGACTCGTGATCGCGAGCACCCTGCCGACGTCATTCTGCTGAAGGATGGGCGCCTGCTGCTCGCTTACGGCGAACGCAATCGGCCTTTTGGTGTGCGCGCCATGCTCAGCCGGGACCTAGGTCAAACCTGGGGCTCGGACATCATCATTCTTGCCGCGGATGCGGAGCAAGGCGACTGCGGCTATCCCAGCTCGGTAGAGATTGCGCCTGGAAAAATCCTAACCGTTTACTACGGCACGGACATACTCAAGGACACCATTCCTGTTGTACCGGATCTACGCGGCATTTACGCTCGCGCCGTCGTGTGGACGGTTCCTGATTGAGCAAAGGAGGCGCGGAGCGAGCGCCGCGTTGAGTTCGTTTCAGCGCGGATTTAGCTTCGGCAATATGTGGATTCCGCCGGGGGCTGGTAAGCCACATTGAGATGCGGTGTTTCCAGCCGCTGGTGATTCTGCATTTTCGACGTCAGGCAACTTTCCAGGATGCCGCTGGTCAAAAGCGTGCGTTCGATCGGATACGGCGCCACGCGGCTTTGAAACATCTGTTCGATTCCGTGCACCAAACACGCCGAATAGGTGACGTTGGGGGTGGGCGTTAAGAGGAACTGCGTTGCCTGAATCGCCGGCACGCCTTTCACGCGCGCGGCAAAGTTGTAGTCCTTCAAAGCGCCGTCGAGCATCAGCAGGGTGGCTTTCAAACCGTCGCGGTACTCAATGAAGTAAGCGGCGGGATTGGCGACGAGCTTCGGCAATTGGCCTGACGACACCAGATCTTCCGGCTTGCCCTCTGCCTCGTCCGTGCCCAAAGGCGTGTCGCTGCGCGAGAGCGCGGAGATCAGCAGATCCTTCGACCAGCGGCCCTCCTCGCCCGCCTTCCACACCGCGTCGCCCTCGATCAGTTGCACGGCCTTGACGCCTGTCTCACCGCGCCCGCGTCTTTCCACCATGCATTGCAGGCCTTCGAGCGCGTGAAAGTCCATCGGATCGGACCCGCCCTCGCCGATCATCAACGCCTCTTCGATCTCGCATCCGCGGGGCAATTCGAGTTCGGGCAAACGAAAGGTTACGGGGAGGGATGAGCCGCCAAGCATGGGAAAGCGCAAGCGGCGAGAGGTCTCAAGCATGCTCTGCGCTTTCGTAAAACTATAGGAAAGGTGCTTGTCATTGTAGACGGGCACAGACCGGCCGCTGCGTGTAAAGACCTCCGCGCACTGCTGGAAAAACTCGTAGCGGGGATAAAGGATCTGGCCCTTTTCGTTGCGCGGATAGTCCCCATGCTCGGCGACGATCAGGGCCGCGTCCACCGCCAACTCCTTGCCGCCACAGCAGAGGGCCTCGGCGATGGTGGGATAAACCTGGAAACCGAATTCGCGGGCGCGCTCGGCGCTCAGATCGCCCTCAGGCTTCTGGTCCACGTAAAGCGAGACGACTTTGATGGCAGGTTTGTGCCATGCCCCGGCGTAGGGATAGCCAATGAGAAACCGATCGCCAATATGCTGCGCGTGTGAGAGGTACTTGTAAATGGTGGCGATGATGGCTAGGCGCTGGGGCGGGGCGTCCGCGCCCTTCAGGAGCAGCCCTGCGGCCGCCGCCCCGGTCTGGATGAATTCCCTTCGTGTCAGCATGGGTTAAGCCCTCATAAATGTCGATTCGCGTGTCGGCTGATAGGCAACCGCCAGGTGCGGCGTCTCGTAGCGTTCCTGCTGGCGATACAAGCTCTCCACGCCGGCGGCCACCAACCCCGTGGTCAACAGCGTGCGCTCGACGGGGTAGGTAGCCTTGCCCGTCAGAAACATCTTCTCCATGTTGTTCACCAGCGGGTTGAAGAAGTCAGCCAGCGTGGTGCGCCCGTCGGGCATGGGCAGATACATTTGCGTGGAGAAGGGTTCGCGACGGCCCCCCACGTCGGCGGCGAAGTTGAAGTCCTTTACCATCGGCGTGTAGGCCTGTGAACTCGTACGACGATGCTCCACATCGGCAGCGAAATTGAAGTCCCTCACCAACCCGTTCAACAAAAGCATGGTGCAGATCAAGCCGTCATTGTGCTCGTAGTGATAAACCACCGGGTCCTTCACCAGCCGGCGCAAATCGTCATCGGCGGGAAGGATGTCGTTAAAGCCCTCGCGCGCGGGAGTGAGCGTGTGGCTGCGGCACAAAGCTGCCTGCATCAGGCGGCGCGACCAGAGCCCATCGCGAAGGGCGTCCCAGACCTTGTCGCCCCGGTACGCCTGGACCCATTTCACTCCTGTTTCGCCGCCCGCCCGCCGCTCCACCATGCATTGGAGGGTTTCCAGCGCGTGGAAATCATAGCTGTCCACGCCCCCGTAACCCACGCACAGCGCTTCGCGGATGCGCGTCCCCAGCGGCATTTCCAGCGAGGGAATCCGCCACGTCACCGGCAGGCTTGATCCGGCCATGTAGGCAAAACCCATTTCATGCGCGGTGTCCACCATCCGCTTCGCCCAATCCCAGTTCCACGACAGGTGCTTATCATTGAACATCGGCACCGAGCGTTGACTATCTTTGAACACCTTGACGATCTGTTGGAAAAATTCCCAGCGCGGGTATTGGGTCTGCCCCTTCCCATTGCGCGGATAGTTGCCGTGCTCACCGACCACGACCACGCCATCCACCGCCAGCTTGCTGCCTCCCCGCGTCAGTGCCTCGGCAATGGTGGGATAAATCCGCAGGTAGGGAAATTGCTCGGGGCGGCTGTGGCTCAGGTCACCTGCCCCCACCTGGTCGACATAAAGCGCGACCACGTCCATGGGCGGCCGGTAGTGCGAGCCCTTCCATCCGTAGCCGTAAAGGAAACGGTCCACGATGTTCTCAGCGTGCGAGTATTTGAAATATGTGGTGGTGATAGCCGCAAGCTTGGGGCGATTCATGCTCATAATCGGGTAACTTCCAATCCTTTGCCGATGGGCAGCGTCAATGATTCCACGCCCGGCCGCGCGCGGACATGTGCGACGTAACTGGTGAGCGAGTGGGAGATCACATTATCCGCAACCACCATGCCGCCGGGGCGAACATGCAGCAGATCGAAGAAGCGAATATAGTCCTCTTTTTCGCAATCGATCAATACGAAATCAAATTCGCCCGCGCTCTCCAATAAAGACACAGCGTCTCCCAGGATGAACTCCACAAACGGGGCGAGATCAAGTTGGGCGAGCGTCTGCCGCGCCTCGGCTTGGCGATGCGGCTCCTTTTCAAGGGAAGTGACCTTCCCTGAAACCTGGCGCGCGGCGGCGGCCAGAGCGATGGTCGAGAGGCCGCTCGAACCGCCAATCTCAAGAATCCGCTTCGCGCCGATGCCCGCTGCTAACGCGCAAATGAATTCCGCGCTGGCCGGCTCCAGATTGCGATGACGCGCGGCCTGAGGAAGATCGAGAGCATCCTGCCGAAGCTTTCGCTCCCACAAGCGCGCGATTTCAATCCGTTCGCGTTCTCCCAGCATGGCGCCATAAACTTTAACACGAGATGCGGCTCCGAAGGCTGCGCTGAGAAGAAAGCACTCGCCCTGGCTGCCGCTCTCCGGGTAAACTAATCGAATCAGCCAGACACAGGGCGAGTTATGAACGCGAATTTGGGCAACGACCTTAACCGGCGGAGATTTCTGCTTGCCGGCTTGCGCGGCGCGGGCGGGGCGTGGGTTTCTCTCCACTGGCCCGCCATCGTGGCGGCTGCGCAACACGCTGCGCACGCGCGCGAGGCTGTTCCCCCCGCTAAACTGGAAGTGCTGAGCGCGGAGCAGGCTGCTGAAATCGAGGCCGCCGCCAGCCGCATCATTCCCTCTGATGAAACGCCGGGCGCGCGTGAAGCCGGCGTGATTTACTTCATCGACCGCGCTCTGGCCACTTTTGCCGCGGACAGCCGCGATGATTACGAGAAGGGGTTGCCCGTATTGCAGGCCAAGACGCGGGAGATGTTTCCCGAGGCGCCGAAATTCTCCCAGGCCACTCCCGAGCAGCAGGACGCGGTGCTGAAAGCGCTGGAGGAACAGCCCATCTTCGACCTGATTCGCACGCACACCGTCATGGGGTTCCTCGCCGACCCGGCGCGCGGCGGCAATCGCGGCGAAGTGGGTTGGAAGCTGATCGGGTACGATGACAGCCCGGCATTCACTCCGCCGTTCGGCTATTACGACCGCGACTACCCTGGCTGGCAGCCGCCGGAAAAAGAGGACGGGAAGAAGTAAATGCAAGTCACCTACAAACCGTCGGAAGAAGTTGACTTCGTCATCGTCGGCTCCGGCGCGGCGGGTGGAGTGCTGGCCAAGGAACTCTCTACGGCGGGCTTCAAGGTGGTGGTGTTGGAACAAGGGCGGTGGATTCCTCCCAGCGATTTTGGGCACGATGAGATCGCCCAGTCGCAGGAACACTCCCTGATTAACAGTTTCCATCGGCAGCCCCAGACCTTTCGCAAGACCCCTCAGGACAAGACCGAGAAGCAATTGTCGGCGATCTACGGCTGTTGCGTAGGGGGAGGCACGGTACACTTCACGGCCAACTTCTGGCGGTTCCACGAAATCGATTTTGTCGAGCGCAGCCGCCGCGGGCCGATGGCGGGCACGGCGTTCGCCGACTGGCCAATCACCTACGCGGACCTCGAGCCGTATTACACCAGGGTGGAATGGGAGGTCGGTGTTTCGGGGCTCGCCGGCGCCAGCCCCTTCGATCCCTATCGCTCCAAACCTTATCCTCTGCCGCCGATGCCGGTGAAATCCTCGGGAGTCATCTTTGAGCGTGCGGCTTGGAAGCTCGGCTGGCACCCCTTCCCCTCGCCCATGGCGATTCTTTCGCAACCTTACAGGGGCCGGGCGGGGTGCGTCCATTGCGGGCGTTGCGCGGGTTTCGGCTGCGAGGTGGGGGCAAAGTCCAGCACGCTCGCCAGCGTCATTCCTGTGGCACAGCAAACCGGTCGCTGCGAAATCCGCACGCAGAGTTACGCGTTCCGCGTGAAGACCAATCGCCATGGCCGTGCCACGGGGGTCGCCTATTTTGACGACCGGGGCCGGCGGCATTTCCAGAAAGCCCGCGCCGTGATCGTCAGCGCCAACGGCGCGGAGACGCCGCGCCTGCTGCTTCTTTCCAGCTCCGGACGATTCCCCCAGGGCCTCGCGAATTCCAGCGGGTTGGTGGGAAAGCACCTGATGACGAATGCCCACGCCATGGTATTGGCGGCCTTCGAGCAGCCACTGAACGATTACACCAGCGCCGCCGTCAGCCGCGTGCTGCATGACTTCTACGAAATCGATCCCAAGTTGGGATTTTGTGGTGGCGGGGGACTCGACGCGCGCTTTGGGCAGACCCCCATCAGCTTTGCGCTGGGCTTGACCCCTCCCGGCGTTCCACGCTGGGGCAAGGGTTTCAAGAACTGGCTTGCCGAAACCTACGCGCGCTCCATGTATGTGATGTGCCACGCCACCTCGCTGCCTGTCGAAGACAACAGCTTTTCTCTCGACCCGGATCTGAAGGACGCTTGGGGCCTGCCCGCGCTCCGCATGACCCACAAAGACCATCCCGATGATCTCAAGACGGCCAAGTATTTGCAGGACCGCGCGCTGGAACTCTTGGCCCAATCGCCTGCCACCAAGGTTTGGGCGCCGCCCATTCGCGAAGCAACCCGTGCCGTTCATCTGCTGGGAACGTGCCGCATGGGGAACGAACCCAAGACTTCGGTGATCAACGCCGATCATCGCACTCACGATGTGCCCAACCTCTTCCTCTGCGACGGGAGCAGCTTTGTGACCTCCGGCCGCGGACAGCCCACCATGACCATTCAAGCCCTCGCCTTTCGCGCCGCCGACCGGATCGCCACCGCCGCCCGTCGCGGCGAAGTGTGAACTGCCGCGCATTCCCTTTTGCCTTGCTTCTCAGCTAAACTCCTGACCTCCGGAGATGCCTATGGAGCAGTCTCACGAACTTGATGTTGAAACCCAGGCGCTTCTCGCTTTATTCAAATCCTTTTGCTTTCCCGGCGGCGAGGATGCCGCGCGCCTGGTGGTCGGCGTCAAGGTCACGCAGCGCGGCGAGCTCTGTATGGAACCCGGCGCGCGTTGGATGCCCTTCAGAGCGGAACAACGGATCGACGCGAGGCAAAGCAGCTTCTGCTGGGAGGCGCGCTTTGGCGGAAAATGGTTTAGCTCCTTCGGAGTGACGGATGGATATGAGCAGGGGCGAGGTCGCTTGGTGCTCAAGCTGGGGGGCGTGCTGCCCGTGAAAAAGTTCGTGGGGCCGGATGTGGACAAGGGAGAACTCCAACGCTACCTCAGCGAATTGCTGATGTGCCCGTCGATCCTGCTCAATCATCCATCGCTCGAGTTCACCTCAACCGGCAACCGCACATTGCGAGTACGGGACCGCAAAGGCCCGACGGGCACGGCGGTTGATATCGAGGTCGGCGAAGACGGTCGCCCGGTTGCCTGCCGGGCAGACCGGCCGCGGCTCGTCGGCAAGCACTCCGTCCTGACGCCCTGGGCCGGGACCTGCCAGGAGTTTCAGGAGTGGCAGGGGCTCCGCGTGGCGCGCCGAGTCGAGGTGTGCTGGCATTTACCCGAGGGCGCCTTTACCTATTTTCGCGGCGAAGTCAAATCCTACACGGCATGGCACTGAGCGCCAGGGAGAAGCGTGACCTGCCGCCCATGCCCGGTACCTGCGCACAGCGCGCGCTTGACAGAGACGGGGCTGAATGGCAAGATGAAAAATTGCGACAGGCGCGATTCTGCCCACCGTGCGCGCCCGTCTGCGAAATCGCAACAAGCAGCCCATGTGCCGAAGTGGCGGAATTGGCAGACGCGCTACATTCAGGGTGTAGTTCCCGTCAGGGAGTGGAGGTTCGAGTCCTCTCTTCGGCACCAATCTTTCAGGAAATTCCCATACAGTAATCATACCCAAGCCCCGCGAGCTCCTTTCTGGCGGAGGGCCGGAAGTGTTATGCTACGGCCCGCTCGCCCTCATCCTGGAAAGTCCGGAGAAAGAGGTCCTTATGTTTTCTTATCGCATCGCGAAGTATTCCTTCCTGATAACGGCAATGTTTTTGGCCGCGGCCCCGGCGTTCGGCCAGGCCGATCCGGAAATGCTGAAGGACGTTCTCACCGGTGAAAATCTGGCGCCGGCGGTTGCAGAGTTTCAGGTTCGACAATACATCCTGGGCCGAATCGTTCCGCCCCCCAACCCGGTTAGCAGCGACGCCTGGACGACGGAGGCCAATCATATTCGCCAGCACGTGCTCCGCGATGTGGTCTTTCACGGTTGGCCGCCGGATTGGGTCAACTCCCCGCCCAAGTTTGAAGAGGTCGGGGTCATCGAGACCGGCGATGGATACAAGTTGCGCAAGCTGCGGTACGAGATTGTTCCCGGCTTTTTCTCCGCCGCCATCCTGTATGAGCCGGACCATCTGGAGGGGAAGGTTCCCGCCATTCTGAATGTGCATGGGCATGTGGGGCCGGAGGGCAAGGCGGTGGAGTTCAAGCAGAAGCGCTGCATCAATTACGCCAAACACGGAATCATGGCACTGAATCTCGAGTGGTTTTCGTATGGTGAGCTGGGCAACCCGGAAAATAGCCACTGGAATGGCGCCCATCTGGATTTGGTGGGCTCCAATGAGTTGGGCCTGTTCTACCTGGAAATGCGGCGCGGGCTGGATTATCTGTACAACCACCCCAGCGTGGACAGAAGCCGCCTGGGCGTGACCGGGCTGTCGGGCGGAGGATGGCAAACCATCATCCTCAGTTCTTTGGATGAGCGCGTCAGGATGGCCATGCCGGTGGCGGGCTTTTCCTCCTTCCGCACGCGAGTCGAGGTGAAAGAGTATGGGGACTTGGGCGACGTGGAGCAATCGGGCACGGATTTGCTCGAGGGCCAGGACTACACCCACCTGATCGCCTTGATGGCGCCGCGGCCCACGCAGCTTGCATACAATGCTGAAGACAACTGTTGCTTCCGCGCGGCGCTGGTGAAGCCGCTGATATTTGATGCGATCGCGCCGATCTACAAGCTCTACGGCAAGGAAGATGCCTTGGGATGGTATGAGAACCGTGATCCCGGCACCCACAACTATCAGCAGGATAATCGTGAGCAGTCCTATCGTTTCTTCACCAAGGTTTTTGGACTGCCCTTGGTGGACAAAGAAATTCCGGTGGGGCCGGAACTGAAGACCTACGATGAACTGGTGGTGGGCCTTCCCAAAGATAACCTGACGATTCTCAGCCTGGCGCGCAAGCTGGCGAGCGAAAATCCGCGGCCGCCCGTCCCCTCCGCAACGGTGGAGCGGGCCGCCTGGGCAAAGGCCGAAAGAAAACAGCTTGCCGAGGTGGTCCGCTACAAACCCGTAAAGATCAACGACGCACAAGCGATCTCGATGACCAAGCATCTGGGGGTGGAGACGAAATCTTTCATCTTCGTGATGAGCAACGGCCTCACCGCGAATGGTGTCTGGCTGAGGGCCATCGGAATCGGCGACCACGCGCCCGTCACCGTGATCCTTAACGACGCCGGGAAGAAGGCTGCGGGGGCGGAGGTAGCGGACAGGATCAATCGGGGTGAGCAAGTCCTTGCCCTCGACCTTGTTTTCAACGGTGACGCCTGGGGGAGAAGGTCGAAGGCGGCAGCTTTCACGGAGATCTTGCACGGCACGGGGGACCGTCCCATCGGCTTGCAGGCCGCGCAGTTGATTGAGGTGTCGCGTTGGGCGCGCCAACGCAGCGGCGCCCGCAACCTGAGGCTGGAAATCACCGGAATGCGCAGTCAGGTGGCGGGCTTGGTAGCCGCCGCGCTTGAGCCCGATTTGTTCGCCAAGGTCATCGTTCACGAGGGGATTTCCAGCTTGGGCTTTCTCCTGGAAAAGCCCGTGGCGTTCCACGAAGCACCCGAGCTCTTTTGCCTGGACCTCTACAAAAAGTTTGATGTCGACCGGCTGGCCCTGATTGCCGCGCCTGCCGAGGTCTCGACTGAAAAGGTCATGCAGATTCCCTCTCCCTAGAAGGGGCTGCGCAAATGGAGCGCCGAGCGGCCGTGGGCGCCGATCGCTCTGCATTGCCATACCGTAGATTCTTGTTTTTCTTACCAAACAATATGTACGTCTCGTAGGGGCTGGGCTTGCCCTGCCCTTGTAGTTTGTTGGTGGTGCGGAACGGGGGCAGGGCAAGCCCAGCCCCTACGAGACGCGTTGGTTGCGGCTCCGCCGCGCCGCATCAAGCCGACCACCACGGCTTTTCTTATAAGTGGATCGCATCGCCACTCACCACCACGTGGGGACGGGTTTCCCTTCAATCCTCAGGATCGCTTCCTGCGCACTGGCGCTCATCCGATGCATCTTGATGGCCTGCTCCAGCGCGGGTAGCGCCTCGCGCGCGGCGGGACCCATCGCACCGAGGGCGGCGGCCACACTGGACAGGACAAATCCCTGCTCCCCCTTTGCCTGTAACCTTTCCACCAGCGGGTGAACCGCCGCGTGCGCTGCGGAGGGGCCCACGGACCCCAACGCGGCGGCGGCGGACGCGCGGACGTAATCCAACGGATCGTTGAGCGCATGGATGAGTTGGGGGACGGCGGAGGCCGCCTGGGGTCCCATCGCCTTCAAAGCGAGCGCCGCAAGATTGCGTGTACGAGGGCTGGAATCAGAGAGGGCCTGGGCCAGGGCAGGAACCGCGGCACTGCCTTGGGGGCCAATCTGGGATAGCGCCCACGCGGCCGCCGAACGCACCTGAACATTGGAATCATGGAGGGCTGCCGCGACCTCATCCACGGCCGGAGCGGCATCCTCGCCAAAAGCTCCAATGGCACGGATCAGGTCCGGACGGTCTTCCTCCGGCGCGCTCTTAAGCTTTTCGACATAGGCGGGAAGCGGAAGGCCGCGGTAAACGGGTGTCCCTTCCGGCCCCGCAGATACAGCCTCGGGCAGGACCGGCGTCAACTGCGGTTCGACGCTGGGCTCAGGAGCGCCGGCCGAAGGCGGAAGCTTCTCCAGAACCACATCATTCACGCCCACGTCGAACCCCGCCGAGCGTTCATCTTTCCCGACGCAAAGCAGACTGACGGTGTGCCGTCCCTTGGCCAGATCAAACCAGCCCAGAGGCCGAACGACCGCAATGTAGATTTCGGGCAGATAGTTGTGAAAGACGGGCTGACCCGGAAATGGAATCTCCGACGTGGCCGGCTTCCGTGTATCTACATTCGTGGGTTTGCCATCGACGTACGCCTCGCAGTCACCATAATTCGGCGCCTGCGCAACCTCGATGACGATTTCATAGCGGCCGCTCTCCGCAACATCAATGGGGATGTTTACTTTCGCACCCTTTCCCTGCGCGGTAAAAACGAGAAGGTCCTTCCCCCAGTCGACGCCGCGCTGTACCGACGCGGTTCCTTTTTCGGTGGTGACGTTTTTGAGCGAGTCCTCCACGGCAATCTGTTGCGCGTTGCCTAGCGGCAGGCGAGCTTCTCCGTAAGGCGGCTCTGTGAGACCCTCGTTCACGCCGTCTTGATACCAGAAAGCAACACTGGAAAAATAGTCAGGTCGCTCTTCGAATCCGGAGCGAACGCTGCCGTCCGGATTGGCGGTCCACCCGTAATGCTCAATGCCTGCCCAAATCGATTCCGTAAAGGGAATGGGGTCAGGGACGTGCCACCGGTACCCCGTGAGCCGCGCTCCGACCAGTTCCCCGTCGGCGATGGGCGTGCCCGTCCAGGGAGCAGAGGCGAGCCGCAGATCCCACGCGTCATTGAAATAGTCTTCAGTTCCCGTGCCGTAAATCTGCGGATGGGTTGCCCCGTCTACATAGAACAGGTCATCACCTTCGCCGAACCACGAAATCTGCGATTGGATCACGCTCATGACGGTCCCCACGTAATGGCCTCTGCCGCGCGTCGCTAGGAAGGCGTAGTTCCGGCCCGCCACCGCTGGCCGCTCCTGCCGGTAGTAGGCGTGAAAATAGCCAAGGTCGTCAGGCAACGACGCGTACTTCCTCCAATCAACGTGGTAGTAGCAATTCCGCACGTACCGATTCCCCTCATTGGTCACGGTAATTCTGCAGGCCTTATGAAATGGCATGGGCCAGTAACAATTTCGCGCCCGCCCGTAGGAGCTATCCCGAACCATCATGGAATTGATGTCCGCTTCGTTTCCATGCCCCACACCGAAGAAGTCTCCCAGGGGAGAGTCCACACTGGGCGTCTTCTTTCCATCGTAATAAACCCGCAACCGCAACAGCCGCGGCCAGGCGAATTCGTTATCCGCAATCGTCACCCATATGTGCGTGACCATCCCCGGCCCGGGCAGGTCCGCCATCACCAACGTTTCGCCCGGCATGATGCGCTTGCTGTCGTCGTTGCTGAACACGTAACGGTTGTCGCTTGAGACGCGCGAGGCGGAGTAGTTCTTCAGTCGCGCCAAGCCCAGAGGATTCAGAAAATCACTCTCCGGCCCCTGCGCGAATACGACTCCGGAAACCATCATCAGGCAGGTCAACAGTAGGCGTTTCATAAGGTCCTTTCTCTCCGCGGTGTCACAGTAGGTGCCGCGTTTCACCACGCTGGCATTGTAATCAAAGCGGAAGCGGCTGGGTGCATGATTGCGCACTTTGGTGCAAGAAACCTGCGGTGTCGACGACATTTTGTCAACCCGCCATCTGTGTTTTCATACACATAATCGGATCATCCTTCATAAAAACATCTTTTTGTGTTGCCGCCTCCGGTCCTCATCTGCGTCAGATTAACCTCCCTATTTTCAATAGCTTGATTTTCGATTTCCCCATCGCGTTCCTCCCAAATCTCTGCTAAGCGCGTGTATTTTGTTAGACATAATCGTTTTTGAGGCAAGCTTTCGTCAATTTCTACCTCAAATCTATGCTAAGTGGCTGTGCTTTCATAAATATAATCGTTTTTGGCGACATCCTCGTCAAATGCGATATTTCGTAATTTTCCTCCTCAAATCTCTACGAAGTAGCTTTCTTTTCATAGATATAATCGTTTTCAATCCCCCTCCTCGTCACCCTCCGGCTCGCCGGATTGGCCTCTGACCATTAAATAAAGTCTGGTCAGCCGCCAGAATCGGCGCAGGTTGGAGTCTTCCTGTCTTTGCATAAGCAGGGAGCTTTCGTCCCGAGGCGCCATCAGCGCGGCCATATTCTCCGGTGAACGGATCTCTTCACAATCCTCCATGAGCGAATCCAGGGTCCTTCGGTAGGGCAACATGATCTCATTCAGCGCGTCATCAAGCTTCTGGCCCGCCGCTTCCCTTTCCTGCTCCTCGGCGGTAGAAGGGTTCGTCCCGCTCTCACGGTTTTCCTTTATCGGCCCCGGCGCCTTCGCTGCCGCCACCCCGTAAGCGCGGAGAAGCGGGAAGATTCTGCGGACGTCCTCCGGCGGGTTGGCCCCGAAGGCGTTCGTTAAGGCCGCGATTTCCCCGGGTAAGGGGGTGGAATCCGGGCGGCTGAGCATCTTGCCGATATCACACAAGCGCTCGTAAGTGTCATGAATGTGCATGAACTGGGGGGCGGCCACCAGATGGTCCATTTGTAGCCCACTGCGCATGCGCTTCAGGGCCAGGCCGTCCTGTATATCTTCGGCGCGCCGGATGCGCCACAGGGTGCGCACCATCTGCGCCACCAGTTCACATTCCAGGCCGGCGCGGGGCTGCAAATTATTCACCACAGATTCCAGCAGGGCGGCGTACTGCTTGGGGTCTTCCCCCAAGGCGATCATCACTCCGTCCTTCGCCTGGGAATAGAAACCGTGCACCAACCTGGCCGCCGCGGAGTTGGCCTTGCCCCTAGGCGTAACCGCTCCCCGCGATTTTCGCGCGTTCGTGCGCTTCGCTGCCAGGTTCTTTGCCGTCAATCTTTGCTTGCGAGTTAAGGACATGAAAACCTCCAAAGGGCAGTGGCTAGTGCTTAGTGGCTGGTGGGTAGTGGAAAGAGGTGAGAGGCGGGACTTGGTCACCGGGCCTTGGTGGTAGAGGCTTCTACTAGCCACTAACCACCAGGCACTAACCACTGCTTCTAAGTATGGATTACGCTGACCCCTTGATTAGGGCCGCGGCCTTGCGAGTCGGCCGGCCGGGTACCAGCCTTAGCTACAAGTATAGTCCACAGCCCAAGTCAATGTCAAGGAAAATATTGTAAAATCTTCGAGTTAAGACAAAGAGTCTGGATTCTTCCCACGGGTTGAAAGAACGTTTTAGGGGAAGCGCCTAAATGTCCGAAATTGATCCGGCGCGCCGGCATGTTTAGCGCAGGCCTCCCTCCTTGAGCAGGCGTAGCCCGGACCTTTGCTGACCGAGGTCCGCGGCTTTCCCCCACGCGCGCACTCATCAATTCGGTTCGCTATTGCCCCCGCACTGCATCGCGTGTAGATTGACCGCACGTCCAAGTTGGGGCGTCCGTTCCTCGGGAGGTTTGGTATGCGGTTCATGCTCATCGCGGCACTTTTATTTCTGCCCGTCCCGGCACTGCCCCAAACTGCGGTGACCGGGCCGCTCGACCCGCTGAATTTCCCGCGCCTGAAGAATTTCTCCGCCTATCGTTCCTCTAGCAACAACCTCTACCAGGACAGCAACGATGACAGCAAGCACCCCATTCCCGGTGAGACCGTCGTGCTTGCCGATCTCCAGGGTCCGGGGATCGTAACCCACATCTGGATCACCGTCGCTGACAACGAATTCGCCTGGCCGCGACTCTTGCGTCTGCGCGTCTATTACGACGGACGCAAGACGCCCAGCGTGGACGTCCCCCTGGGAGACTTCTTTGGCGTCGGGCATGGCTACGAGCGGGAATTGAACTCCCTGCTGGTGCGTGATGCATCGTTCGGCCGCGCGCGCAATTCCTATTGGCCCATGCCCTTCCGCAAGTCCTGCAAAATTGTGGTGACCAATGAGGGGCACCGCCGGGTCGCCAACCTTTACTATCATGTGGACTGGCAGAAGCACGATTCGCTGCCGGAGGACATCGGCTACTTCCACGCTTACTATCGCCAGGGGAATCCGCCTCCTGCGGGAAAGCTTTACACAATTCTGAACGTACGCGGCGAGGGGCATTACGTGGGTTCGGTCCTGAACATCATCCAGACGCAACTGGGCTGGTTCGGTGAGGGCGACGACATGTTCTACGTGGACGATGAGCCGAAGCCACGCATTGAAGGCACCGGAACGGAGGACTATTTCAACGACGCCTGGGGCCTGCGGGTCTCCGACGGAGCCTGGACGGGCACGCCCATTGCCGAGGGCGAAGGCGTGGGCGCGCGCCTTACCGGTTACCGCTGGCACGCGGTTGATCCGGTTCCCTTCAAGAAGTCTTTGCGCGTGGCCATTGAGCACATGGGATGGACGTACAACCCGGACGGCACAGCGCGCTCCGGGTTCGAAGAACGTTCCGACTTCTTCTCCAGCGTCGCTTACTGGTATCAAAAGGGCGTCAACGAGGACCTCCCGGAACCGCCCTACGGCGCGGCACGGTTGCCCTTGGGGAATGCCTTGCAGATTGAAGTGGAGAACAACCTAAAGGATGTAACCACCGAAAAGGGTGAGGCCTCAGTTCAGAAAGAAGTTTTCTGGTCAAAAGATCTGCTGTTTCTACAGGCACAGGGCGAGGGGGCCAGGATGAACATCCCCTTCGATGTCCCCAAGGATGGCTACTACGAGGTGATCGCGCAGATCGCTCAGGCGCCGGATTATGGCGATTATGTGGCCACGCTCGACGGTGAGTCGACGAATTCCACGTCGCTCACCTGGGGACCGCAAAAAGCGGTGGCGCCTCCTATCGAGATCATCCACAATTACCAGCCGGAGATTTTCGTGGCCCCGGATCATCGCTTGGGATGGTTTAAACTTTCCGCGGGCCGGCACGTTCTGGCATTGACGTGCGTGGGTAAGGACAAACTTTCCTCCGGCTACAACCTTGGTATCGACGGTGTGGTGCTGGAGGAAATCGTCAAGGGAGAAGAGCTAACAAATGCCAATGGCGTTGGCCTGCCACGTTACGAAACGATCGAGCCTGGAATTCCAGCGCACTCTCCCGTGGCCGGTGTCGCATACCGCGGCAAGCCCTTGAGTGCTTATGTCGCACAGCTCAAGCAGGCGACACCGGAATTCCGCGCGGATGCGCTGCGCTCAATCGGAGCATTTGGCGAAGACGCTGCCCCCGCCCTCCGCGTGCTTTCGGCCGCGCTGGGCGATCCTGACCCGGATGTGCGCAGCGCCGCGGCTGGGGCGATTGAACAGGTGGGGCCTAAAGCCTCAGCGGTCGCGCCGGAGGTCGCAATGCTTCTTAAGGACGAGAATCTTCCGGTGCGCGAGTCCGCCGCCCTCGCCTTGCGCGAGATAGGCAAAGGAGCGGTGGGGGCCATTCCCGAATTATGCGCGGCGCTGCGCGACCCGGCGCCCACCGTAAGGATGACGGCAGCGTCCGCGCTGGGGCGGATCGGTGAGCCCACTAACTCTGTGGTGCAAGCGATGGCCGCGGCGCTGGAAGTTCCTCAGGAGGACTTACAGGTCCTGAGGAATATCTGTTATGCGCTCGGCAACCTGGGCCCTGGCGCGCGCGGCGCCACAACCGCTTTGCAGCACATTCAGCACCTGCGCGTCAGGTATATTGCGGAAGAGGCCATCGCCAGGATCGAGGGCAAGCCTGTTCCCACTTGGCATTGACTCGATTTGGGTCAATCGAACGCATCCGTGTGTAGCGGCGGTCTCCGACCGCCGCCGTCGATCGGAGATCGACGCTACAATTAATGTCGCTCTGTATAAATAGGGGGGAGCATTCATGCGCAAAAAGGGAAATGGAACAAAGTACAAGCGTCGGGACTTCCTGAAGAAAGTTGCCGTGACGGGAGCCATGGCGTCCGCCGCCGAGAGCTTTTCCGCCACCACCGCAGCGGCGGGGCCCTCACTGGCACAAGCGGCGCCCGGAGTGAATGCTGCCCGGGTTGCTGCTCACCCCATCAGTTACCCGCGAGTGTTCACGGGAACCCATCTGCGTATGATTGCCTTTCCCTTGGGGGGAATCGGTACCGGCACGATTTCGCTGGGCGGACGTGGCCAATTGCGCGACTGGGAAATTTTCAATCGCCCGGACAAGGGGAACTCTCCTGAATACGCTTTTGCCGCCATCTGGGCGCAGGCTGAGGGAAAAGATCCCGTGGCGCGGGTGTTGGAATCGCAGATTCAACCGCCTTACGAAGGGAGTTCCGGTTTGGGGTCGAACAACGTCCCGGGCTTGCCGCGCCTCGAGGGGGCAACCTTTACCGGGGCGTATCCCTTCGCGCGGATCGCGTTTCAGGATGCAAAGCTGCCGGCGGAAGTGAAACTCGAAGCCTTTAATCCCCTCGTCCCCCTGGATGTCGAGGCGTCGGAGCTGCCCGTCGCCATCCTGCGCTACACGCTGAAAAACCATAAACCGGTTCCCGTCAAAGTTGGTGTGGCATGGAGCCTGGAAAATCCCGTCGGCAAAGAAGGGAAACAGGCGGCCTTTCGCCAGGACAAGGGCGTGGCAGGACTCTTCATGGATAATCCCTTCCTGCCGGCTGCGGATCCGCTGAAAGGTTCGGTGGTTCTCGGCATTCTGGGTGCGCCCGCAGAAAGTATCAGCTACCTGCGCGCCTGGAAACGGGCGAGGTGGTGGGATGGCCCGTTGAGCTTCTGGGATGACTTCACAGACGACGGCGCCCTCCAGAGTAATTCTGCGGGTGTCAGCTCGGTGGGGTCAGTTGCCGCAACCCAAGTTATCCCCGCCGGCGGTGAAGCCTCGGTGACGTTTTTCTTGAGCTGGCGATTTCCCAACCGCACGCCCAACCGTTGCGGATGGTCCGCGGCAAGCGACATCGACAAAGATCTGGTGGTGGGGAATGCTTATTGCCAGCGTTTCAAGGACGCGTGGGAGGTGGCTCTGTTCCTCGGGCAGGAGCTACCTGCTCTGGAAGCTCGAACCCGCAAGTTTGCGGCGGCGGTGGAGTCCTCCACGCTGCCGCCGGCGGCATTGGATGCGGCCATGAGCAACCTCTCCACCTTGCGCACCAACACGGCCTTCCGCGCCTCGGGCGGCGAGTTCCACGGCTTCGAGGGTTGCAACGATCAGCGAGGATGTTGCCATGGCAACTGTACGCACGTCTGGAATTACGAGCAGGCGACGGCCTTCGTCTTCCCCTCGCTGGCGCGCACCGTCCGCGAGTCGGAATTCCAGCGCAATACGGCGGAAAATGGACTGATGGGATTCCGCTCCTACCTTCCGGATGGGAAGAAGATATGGCAATTTGCCGCGGCGGATGGACAGATGGGTTGCCTGATGAAGCTTTACCGCGAATGGCAGCTTTCCGGCGACACGGATTGGTTGCGGCAGCTCTGGCCATCTGCCAAACGCGCCCTGGAATTCGCCTGGATTCAAAATGGGTGGGACGGCAACCGCGACGGCGTGATGGAGGGAGTGCAGCACAACACTTACGACGTGGAATTCTACGGCCCCAATCCCCTGTGTGGCGTGTGGTACCTGGGTGCGTTGCGCGCGGGAGAGGAGATGGCGCGCGCGGTGGGTGACGACGGCTCCGCGCGGGAGTACCGGCGCCTGTTTGAGAGCGGCAAGAAGTGGGTCGACGCCAACCTCTTTAACGGCCAGTATTATATTCAGAAGGTAGTCGGCCGGCCCGCCGAACAAATCGCGCCGGGTCTGCGGGTGGGCAGCGGCGGGGCAAACCCTGAGTCGCCTGACTACCAAATGGGTGAGGCCTGCCTGTGCGATCAGCTCTTGGGGCAGTACATGGCGCACATCGTGGGTCTGGGTTATCTGCTGGACCGGGACCACGTGCGCACCACACTCCAATCTCTATATCACCATAACTATGAACCGACCCTGCGTGACCATGACTCCGTGCAGCGGACTTATGCGCTGAACGATGACGGCGGCGTGCTGGTGGCCACCTATCCCGCTGGAAAGCGGCCGGAGATCCCCTTCCCCTATTTCGGGGAGGTCTGGACCGGTCAGGAATATCAGCTTGCGGCACACATGATTTGCGAGGGCATGGTGAAGGAAGCGCTGACCGTGGTGGAAACGGCCCGCCGGCGTCACGATGGCGAGCGGCGTAATCCCTGGAACGAGCCGGAATGCGGCCACCACTATGCCCGTCCCATGTCGAGTTGGGCGCTCATCATCGCCCTGAGCGGGTTCCACTACTCCGGGGTGGAAGGAAGGCTGACATTGACGCCGCGGGTCAGCGGGCCCAAAATCCGCTCCTTTTGGACGGCCCCGTCGGGTTGGGGGAGCTTTGAGCAGTCGCGTTCGGCGGCGGGCTTGGAGACTCAGTTGTCGACGGAAGAGGGTTCACTCAAGTTGATGAGCCTTGTTGTGGAAGGGAATGGTAAAGCCGCGCCTAAGAAAGTTTCGGCAAGACTTGGTGGCGACACTGTGCAGGCGGCGCTCAATCAGGATGAGAATCGGCGGATCATAACCTTTCAACAGGAATTGCGTATCGTTCCCAACCGGCCGCTGGTCGTAAGTCTGAAGGCTTGAGTACCTGAAAGGCGTTTGATGATGAGAATTGTACTCTGCCGGTCGTGGCTATTGCTGATGGCGTTGGTTCTTGCCGCCGTGCCGGGAATTTCCCAGGACAAGATCCCCACCGTTAACTTCCATTACGCATTTGCCCCGCCACATCGCATCACCGTCGCTCTGCCCGACAGCAGCGACAAGACGCTGCTCGACGCGATGCCGGGGAAGTTGCTGATGTCGTGGACGTACGAAAACCTCATTTACTACTCCTTTAATTCGTTTTTGACGCCGCCCACGAAATGGAAAGTCAACATCGAGCCACAGATTGACGGCCACCCTTTTGCGCAAAGCAAATGGGAGAGAGCGCGCGGCTATCTCCCCGTCTTGAAGAATACCTACCATGATGACGGCGGTGACCTGGCGTTGGAAATTGCCGGTGGAGCTACGGGAGCCATCGGCAAGATCACGCTCGCGAATTCCAGTACCCATAATGAGACCATGACCCTGCGGTGCGAGGTTCCCGGAAACTGGACCGGCTACAACCCTGCCTGGGTGGATCACGACGCCGCGTCCGACCACCTGCTGGCCGGCTGGCAAGCGCGCGCGGACCAAGTGGTAATTCTGGGAATCGGCGCTGACGAATACCCCGTGGCGGCAACCGCGGTTTTGACCATGAGGTGGAATCTTCGGCCGGGCGAGACCCGCGTGGCTTGGCTGATCCGGCCTTACAAGGGTTATGAGGATGATGTTGCGGCGTTACGGAAAAAGGATTGGGGGAGTGAGTTTGAAAGCGCGGAGAAGGAATGGGTGGACCTACTCGACCGCGCCAGCCGCGTGCTGATCCCGGATCGGGAGGTTCGCAACGCCTTTTACGCTTGCCTGGCTGATCTCTTCATCATGCGTGAGCCGATCGCCAGGGGTTATATCGCCACGATCCCGGGCACGGAGGTTTACCGCTCCGCGCCCAATCCCTATGAGACAGCAATTGTCGCGGTGGCCTTGGACCAGGTGGGGCTTCATGACCTGGCGGAACTCGGATACCGCGTTGACCTCGATATCCAGGAACCGGACGGCGATTGGACGGAGAAGAAATACTGGTCGCACTTGATGTGGGGCGCTTCCGGGTTCAAGGCCTGGGTGGTGATGGAACACTATTGGCTGAGCGGCGACACAGCTTTCCTGGAGAAGCGTTATCCCCAAATGCTGGCCTCCTCCCGCTGGCAGGAAAAGCAGCGCGCCCGCACCCGCATCCTTGATGCCGGCGGGCAAAAGCCGCTCACCTACGGTCTGATGCCGCGCGGCATGGGTGACGGGGGCCTAATGGACGGCAATGACATGTACGGCGTTTTCTATACGCATAATATCTGGGCTGTGTACGCGGACAAGCTGGCCTGGGAAGCGGCGCGGATTCTGAACCGGCCGCAGGACGCCAGGGAATTGGAGGCCATCTACGGACATGCGAAAGATGATCTATTGGCGGCGCTCGACCGGGGAGCAATCACTGAAGGCGACGGAACGCGATGGATGTCCGCCGTCCCGGGAAAGGTTACGGGCAGCCGTTGGGGCGTACTGAACGCCTTGTTGCCCACGGAATTGCTTTCCCCCTCCGACAAGCTGATCGACGGAACCCTTAAATACATCGAACGAAACATGAGCCGGGGGGGGATTCCCGTGCACACGGGGTGGATGAAGGATGGCATGTGGGTGGCGATTGCCCTCGACAACGTCGCGGAAGCACACCTGGAGCGGGATGAAGGCGATACCGCCATCAGCCTGCTCTACGCCACGCTCAACCACGGCACTCCTCTCTATACCTGGTGCGAAGAGCGCGGGCAGGAAGCGGGCACATCAAAGACCAGCGGTGATCGCCAACATCTATGGACCCCGGTGGCCGTGGTTCGCTTTCTACGCGATGCTTTGGTAATGGAAGATGGCGATCGCCTGCATCTCGCCCGCGGCATCGAACGCAGTTGGCTCGGGTCGGGCAATGAAGTGGGGATCAAAGACGCATCAACCCACTTTGGCACGCTGACGTATCGCTTTTCGCTTGATTCGACGAAATCGAAATTGTCCGGGACGATTGATTTCCCCGCGAGCCCCGTTCCTTACACAGCAACGCTCCATTGCCGGTTGCCGGAGGGTTTGCGCGTGGTGAGCGTGGACCGCGCTTCGCAAGCGACTGTGGCTAACGATGGCGTCACGCTCGAATGGAGCCACCCTCACGGCAGGGTGCATTTTGAAGTGCAGGTAAGGCCGGGGAAGTGAAGTGCGCGCGTCAAGCGAGTTTCGCCGGTCACGTGATCACCGCGAGTGTTCCCGCGGCCCCGCCCACGCTGCCAATTCGGTGAGAAGTGGCGCAACTCCCAGCTCACTTTTCCATTCCCGGCAGAGATGGGCCACGCTTGCCCTCAAGGCGGGAAGAGGATCGGCCCCGGGAGTCATGGCGGCAACTTCACCCCTTAGCCAATTCAAAAGGTCATCAAGGTTTTGGAAACGGCGTTGCGCAATCACCTCGCGAAGCTGCGGAACGGTTTTGTGCTCAAACTCCTGTTTGCGGCCGATGTCGATGATGTCGGGAAGCAGCAGGCCCGGCTCTCCCAGGCGTAAATCCAGGCGGGCCAGTAATTCCTGATAGACAGCGCGCGCCATGGTTTCCACTTGTTCCGTCAAATCACGCATCAATTCCATTCCCCGCAGTTTCGGGAGGTCGCCCTCCGGCACGAGTTGGCAATAGAACTTCAACTTGGGCTCGGTGCCCGAAGGACGAACGGTGACGATGAAGCCGTCCAGGAAGAATTGGAGAACATTGCGCGAGAGTTGGTCCGTGCTGCTTTGCAACTTGCCGAAGGAGATTTCATTCCAGTAGTCCACCACCTTGTGGACGGCGCGGCCACCCAGAGTTTTCGGCAAAGATGCGCGCAGCGATGCCACAATGCGGTCCCGCTGGATTCCCCCCTCGGCCCCGGTCATGACGATGGAGCGCCCCGTGTCCGCGTATCCGCCGAGGTTATCAAGAATCTCGATGTAGTAATCCAACAGGTTCCGCCCCTCCTGCCGCACCTTTTGATAGAGGGCGGCCAGGAACATGCACGCCGGGGCAGAATCCTTGTCGCGAATTGCGGGCGTCAGCATCAGCCCATGCGCTTCTTCCGTGGCCAGTACCAGCGATTCCGGTCGGGTGCAGGCGTTTCCCCATCGCCCGCGCTGCTCGAGGACTTTGAGGACGTTCGCCATGTACTTGAACCCCACCAGCAGGTCGTCAATGATCCAGGAATCGCCCGCCGTCGCGGCGATTTGGCCCAGGATTTTCGTGGTCACCAGAGTCTCGATCACCAGGCCGCGACGCTGCGGGCCGTCAGGATCGAGCATCAGGTAGTAGCCAATGAGCGTGGCAATCTTGTTGCCATCGAAGTGGTACCAGGAGCCGTCGGCGAGGCGGGCCTCCAGACCCACGCGGTCCGCGTCGGGATCGCTCGAAAGGACAACGCCCGAGCCCACGGACTCAGCAAATCGAGTGGCGGGCACGGTCGCTTCCGATACTTCGGGATTGGGCGCTTTGAAGGGGATGGGAGCGAAGGTCCCATCCGGACCTTGATCGGGCGGCGTCAAAATGGGAAAGCCCAAATTCCGCATCACCGCGCCCGCCGAACGCAGTCCGCACCCGCACAGGGGAGTGTAAACCACGGGAATATCCGGCCGCGGGGTAAAGACGCGGCCAAACAAGCGCACATAATGCTCGACGTACTCGCCTTGCAGGCCCTCCGGTATGGGGCGAATCAGTCCACTGCCCAGCGCCTCCGCGAAGGGAATGCGACGCACGTCCCGGACTTGGTCCATGGCATCTGCCAGGCGTTGGTCATGAGGTGCGATCGGCTGGCCGCCGTACTCGTCGTAAACCTTGATGCCATTATCGTCAGGAGGATTATGCGAGGCGGAGATATTAACCCCGCCCGCCGCCTGGAGCTTGCGGATGATGAAGGACAGTTCGGGAGTGCTCAGCAGCGACTGGTCGGCTTCCGGCTCAGCCAGATACGCCACAACTCCGTTGCCGGCATAGATCTCACAAGCCAGTTTGGCGATCGACCTCGACGATGTTCCCAGCAGTGGGTGCTCGCTTCCCAGAAAGCGGTAAACGCCGGCGAAATCGTTGAACACGCGAACGTCATTGGCCACGATGACGGAGAGTTCCTTGCCGGGGAAAGCCGTCGACAGGTAATTACAGTGGCCCTGCACGGTCATCGCCACAGTGGTGGGATTAAAGCGATTCGACCCATAGCCAACGCGGCCGCGACGCCCGCCGGTGCCAAAGGGAAGCACTTGCCAAAAGGCGTCGAAGAGCAGCGGCACATGCTGCTCCTCCAAATGCCGGGCCAGGATATCCGGGAATCCCAGCGGGACGGTGCCCTTGAGCCAAAGCTGCAATCGCTCGGCCGCGGCTTTCCCTGGCGCACCGTATCGGTCGGCTAAACGGTTGGAGATTTCCGCGAGCGCTGCGAGATCGGTCATGAGTTTCGCCTCGTTCCACGAATTGGAAACAACGATTCTAATACGAATGCCCTCGGTGGCGGCGCTCTATGAGCGCCGGAATGTATTGTGGCATGGCCATCGTGGCCATGGCATTACACGGGCGCGGCGCCCGTGCCACTAAGGGGCGCCGAAAAAACTTTTGCCATTTCAGGTTTTGGACTAGACTGTCGCCATCTTCACCCTGAGGAGGCCATGATATGCCGGGAACAATCGAAGTGGTGATTGGCCCCATGCGCAGCAACAAAACCGCGGAGTTGATCCGCCGCGTCGCCATGCGGGACGAGTATGCGCACCAAGCCGTCATGCTTTTCAAGCCCAAGGACGACACCAAGAGTGCGCAAGGGGTGGTGCAAAGCCGCAACCAGCTCAGCCATCGGCAAATGGAAGCGGTGGAGTTCGATTCCACCAATCCCTGGGAGATGTTCGCCATCATTGCGGAACGCGAGAGGGTGATCGGAAAGCAGGTCAATTGCGTCGCCATTGATGAGGGCCAATTTGTGCACGAGTTATTCGACTGTGCGCGCGCGCTCCTGGAGCGGGGCTACGACGTGCTTGCCGCGGGGCTCGACCTGGATTTCCGCGGCCATCCGTTCGGCGACATGCTGGCGCTGGGATGGCTGGTGAATGCCTACGGTGGAAACGTCACGTGGTGCATCGCTTACTGTGAATGCGGGGCGCGAGCGTTCTTCTCGCAGCGGCTGATCAACGGCCAGCCCGCTTCCTACGAGACCCCCACCGTGATGCCCGGCGATGCGTACCGGCCGCGCTGCGCACAGCACTTTGTTCTTCCCGGGCGGCCCAAGCGAATGAACATGCCGGCCGGTGAGGAAGTGGCCTAAAGGAGAGATTGTGGCAAACCAACCGAATATTGTGGTGGTGGGAAGCGCCAACGTTGACCTGATCACTTTCAACGACACGTTTCCGCGCGCCGGTGAGACGATCTTCGGAAAGAAATTCGACTTGGGCTTTGGTGGAAAGGGCGCCAACCAAGCCGTGGCCGCGCGCCGCTGTGGCGCTTCCGTCGCCATGGTTGCCAAGGTCGGCAGTGACCTGTTTGGTCCGGCCACGATCAAGAACTTTGAGTCTCAGGGCATTGATGCCAGTCACGTGCGAATCGCGGAAGGAATCTCCACCGGTGTCGCACCCATCTTTGTGGACCCGAGCGGCCAAAACCGCATCCTGGTGATTATGGGCGCGAACGATACGGTCTCTCCCCAGGATGTGGATGCCGCCGCCCCCGTTCTCAGCAAGGCTGACACCATTCTGCTGCAATTTGAAATCCCCATGGCCACCGTCTATCACACGATTCGATTCGCCAAGTCGAAGGGCATACGCTGCATCGTGAATCCCGCCCCCTTTCGGCCTCCGGATTTCAAGGAGGTTGCCGCAGCGGACTACTTCGTACCCAACGAGAGCGAAGCGGAGGCCATCACGGGCATTCCCGTTCACACTATCGAAGAAGCCAGGAGATGCGCGGATTATTTGCTCGCCCAGGGGCTCTCACGCGTCGTCATTACGCTGGGCGAACGCGGGTCGTTTATGGCGACACCGGAAGGCCGGGAATTGATCCCCGCTTTCAAGGTTGATCCCATTGACAGCACGGGCGCGGGCGATGCCTTCATCGGCAGCTTTGCCGTGTTCCTGGCCGAGGGTCTAACGGACAAGGAAGCGCTTACCCGGGCCAGCCTTTACGCGGCCCTTTCGACGACGCGGGTGGGAACGCAGAAATCATTTCCGAGTCGGGATGAATTTGATAAGGAGTGGGAGAAGCGGAAATTATGAATTCTGAATTCTGAATTATGAATTCTGAAACGTTCACCTTGCGCTTCAGCGGCCATCATGTATCTTTCATAATTCATAATTTTTCGCGGCCTTCGGTGAAGTCACTTTCCCAGTCGCCGCCGGCAGTCCTCCAGGATGTCTTTGGTTCGCGATGCGCCCACGCGCGAGGCGCCGAGGGCGCGGAAGGCCAGGAGTTGGTCGAGATCGCGAATGCCGCCTGCCGCCTTCACCTGAACATGCGCAGGTGAATGGGCGCGCATCAATTTCACGTCCTCGAGTGTGGCTCCCGACGTGCCGAAGCCCGTTGAGGTTTTCACCCAGTCGGCGCTAATCTCGGCACAGATCTCACATAAGCGAATTTTGTGAGCGTCCTTCAGGTAGCAGTTTTCGAAGATGACTTTCACCTTTTGATTTCGGGCGTGCGCCACGTCGATGACGGCTTTCAGGTCCTGGCGCACGTAGTTCCAGTCGCCGCTCAAGACCTTGCTGATGTTCGTGACCATATCCAATTCCTGGCAGCCATCGTCCATGGCCCGCTGCGCTTCCGCCACCTTGATAGCGGTGGTATGGCCGCCGTGAGGAAACCCGATGGTGGTGCTGGCCTCCACCGTGCTGCCTCGCAAAATCTCCGCGCACCTTTTGAGGTAAAAAGGCATGATGCAAACGCTGGCCACGTTGTATTCCAGGGCCACGCGGCAGCCGGATTCCAGGTCCTGGTCGGCAAGCGAGGGTGTCAGCAGCGCGTGGTCAATCATCTTGGCAATGTCTTCGTAGGTGTAATCCATAAAAAGGAGTATACTCCAAATCCCCACTAGGCTAAAAAGGGGAATTGCGGGTGTTGCTCAAGCTTGCACACTCGCATCCGAGCATGGACACACCTGAAATAATCCGGAAAAAACGCAACGGCTTGGTTCTGACCAAGGCGGAGGTATTCGACTTCGTTGAGCGTTACACGCGGGGCGAAATCCCCGACTATCAAGCGTCGGCCCTGCTGATGGCGATCTATTTCCGCGGCATGGACCGGCGTGAAACGGCGGACCTGACGGAGGCGATGCTGCGCTCCGGCCGGGTGCTTGACTTGTCTGCCTTGCCCGCAGCGAAGGTTGACAAACATTCCACAGGCGGCGTAGGTGATAAAACCTCTTTGATTATCGCCCCGGCGGCAGCCGCGGCGGGGGTCCTGGTGCCCATGATCTCCGGGCGCGGGCTGGGACACACGGGCGGCACGCTGGACAAGTTGGAGGCGATACCCGGCTTCAGCCCCCGTCTGTCATTCCAGGAATTCCACCGGGTGCTGGCGACCTGCGGGCTTGCCTTGGGCGCAGCGACGGAGGAATTCGCTCCTGCGGATCGCAAGCTCTATGCTCTTCGCGACGTCACCGCCACGGTGGAATCCATCCCCCTGATTACCGCATCCATCATGAGCAAGAAACTGGCGGAGGGCATTGATGGCCTGGTGCTGGACGTCAAAACTGGTACGGGGGCATTCATGCAAGAGTTGGAGGATGCCCGCGCGCTGGCCACGAGCCTGGTGAATACCGGCACGGCGCATGGCAAGCGCGTTCACGCCCTGATCACCGACATGAGCCAGCCGCTGGGAAATGCCGTGGGGAACGCCTTGGAAGTGATCGAGTCTGTGGAAACGCTCAAGGGCCGCGGCCCCCGCGATTTGGTGGAGCTCTGCCGCGAACTGACCGCCCACATGTTGGTGCTGGGAAACGTGACGGATTCTCTGGACGAGGCGCGCGTGCGGTATGATTCAGTGATTACGAGCGGCCAGGCGCTGGAAAGGTTTGCGCGCGTGGTGGCGGAGCAGGGAGGCAATCCGCGCGCTCTGGAGGACTACTCGCTGTTGCCCCAAGCCCAATATGAGGATTCCGTCGTAGCGCCCGAGGATGGCTATATCGTAGGATTGGAAGCGCGAGTGATGGGTGTGGCGTCGATGATTCTGGGCGCGGGACGTGAGCGTGCGGACGCTACCATCGATCCTGGAGTGGGCCTCGTTTTCGAGAAGAAGGTGGGCGACGCGGTCCGCGCCGGCGAGCGGGTTTGCATTCTCTATTCCAATGACCGCTCGCGCGTCCCCGGGGCGCTCGCCATGATCCGCAAGGCGATTGCCATTTCCCCGCATCGGGTTCCTCCCCCACCGGCGGTTTTGGAGCGGATACTGGGATACTAAAGGGCTGCGCCAACATATTGTGAAGAGAGGTTAAAGGATGACACGGTTGATTCCGTTACTCGGCATGCTGGTTATATTGGCGGTAGCCGCCCTGCTCTCCAAGAACCGCAAAGCCATTCCGTGGCGCACGGTGGGCATTGGATTAGCGTTACAGATCCTCGTAGCGTGGTTCGTGCTGCGCACGGGCTTGGGCTATGTGCTCATGTCCAAGGTCTCGACCATGTTCGTAAATATCCTGAATTGTTCCTTTGCCGGCTCGGAGTTCGTATTCGGCGAAATGGGGAAGAACCATGGGAGCTTTGGATTTGTCTTTGGTTTTCAAGCCTTGCCCATGATTATTTTCGTGGCTTCGCTGTTTTCCATTCTCTACTACGTGCGCATTATCCCCTTTCTCGTTCTAATGACCGGCAAGGCGATGATGAAATTGCTGGGAACGAGTGGGGCCGAATCCCTGGAAGTCGCCGCCAGCATTCTGATGGGACAGACGGAAGCACCGCTGGTAATCAGGCCCTATATCCAGGACCTGACGGAATCGGAGTTAATGACCATTATGACGGCAGGCATGGCGCACATCGCCGGCTCGGTTTTCGGCGCGTATGTGCTTTTCGGAGCGGATCCGCGCCATCTGTTGACCGCGGTGGTGATGACCGCTCCCGGAACCATCGTGCTAGCCAAGATGCTGGTTCCGGAAACCGGCCATCCCAAAACCTCAGGCGATGTCAAACTCACGGAGGAGAATAAGCCCATTAACCTTCTGGATGCCGCCTCGCGCGGGGTTTCCGACGGCCTCCATCTGGCGCTGAACGTCGCTGCCATGCTGATCGCCTTTGTCGCCCTCATTTACCTGATCAACTTGGGCTTGGGAGTCTTTCACACCAGCTTTCAAACCCTGCTCGGTTATCCCCTGGCGCCGGTGGCATGGCTGCTTGGCGTTCCCTGGAAGGACGCCGCGACCATCGGGAACTTGATGGGAACCAAAGTGGTGGTGAATGAGTTCGTGGCCTTTTCCATGCTCGGTCCGCTCAAGGGCCACATCGCCGAGCGCTCATTCACGATCGCCACATTCGCTCTATGCGGGTTCGCCAACTTTTCTTCCATCGGGATTCAAATCGGCGGAATCGGCGCCTTGGCTCCTACCCGGAAGCAGGATTTGGCCCGGCTGGGATTCAGGGCGCTCCTCGCGGGCACTTTAGCTAATTATCTGGCTGCGGCCATCGCCGGGCTTTTGTTGGCGTCATAAGGAATGATGAGCAGTAAATAGTGAATAGTGAAAGAAAACGTACTTCCCCGATCCCGTCTACAATATCGGGGGACCACAATTTACAATTCACTATTCACCGTTCACTATTTACTATTTCAGGTGAAACCCATGGCTCGAATACACACCCGATCGAAACAGCACGGTTATGAAGAGGCGGAGCAAGCCGCCGAATACCTTTGGTCTCGCGGCCTCGCCCCGCACGTTGCCATCACGCTCGGTTCGGGATTGGATGAGGTTGTGGGCCGATTGCATACGGAAGTGAAAATCCCCTACAAACTCATCCCGCATTTCCCGGGGACGACCGTGCAGGGGCACGGCGGCACCCTCCATCTGGGAACCTGGGCGGGTGTTCCCGTGGCCATTCTCGAAGGTCGCGTGCACTGTTACGAGGGCCATGCGCCGTCCACCGTGGTTTTTCCCGTGCGCGTGTTGGCATTGGCGGGGGTCGAGACCTTCATCCTGACCTGCGCAGCCGGTGGCATCGCTTCAAAATCAAAACCCGGTGGCTTCATGGTTTTCTCTGACCACCTGCACCTGCAAGGAGTGAATCCTCTCGTGGGGGTTCACGACCCGCGCTGGGGAGCGCAATTCGTGGATTTGACCGAGGCCTACGATCCCCGCTTGCGCCGCATTACGCGGAAGGCGGCCGGCAAGCTGCGCGTGCCGTGCTTCGAAGGCGTATACGCTTCATTGCTCGGGCCCACCTATGAGACGCCGGCGGAGATTCGTGCCTTGAAGGGCATGGGCGCCGATGCGGTGGGAATGTCCACTGTGCCGGAGGTGATGGCGGCGCGGCAGTTGAAACGCCGCGTGCTGGCCATCGCCACGATTTCCAATCACGCCGCGGGACTGGCGGGAAAGCCCTTGTCGCATGAAGAAGTGCTCGCCGCGGGGCGCGCCGCTTCGCGCCATCTCGCAGACCTTCTCGACGCGGTCCTGCCGCAGTTGGGTGAGGGAGGTGAGAGGCCATGAATCCCGAAGAGCTCATCGCACGCGCGGTGGAAGTGCGGGAGAACGCCTGCGCCGACTACTCCCACTACAAGGTGGGGGCGGCATTGCTGGCCTCGAGCGGCAAGGTCTACACGGGGTGCAACGTCGAGAACTCTACTTATGGCCTGACGGTCTGCGCCGAACGCGTTGCCCTCTGGAAAGCCCTCTCGGAGGGCGAACGGACGTTCACGAAAATTGCGGTGGTGACTTCCAGCGAACCTCCGGCCTCACCCTGCGGCGCATGTCGACAACTCCTCTGGGAGTTCTGCGGCGACATCGAGGTGATCCTCGCAAATCCTAAAGGCTTCCGGCACACCCTGCGACTGGCGGAGATCTTTCCACGTCCCTTCGATCAGCATTTTCTCTGAGAATGTATGGCAGCCATAACCCTTTTGCCCGGCACAAAGCTGGGACCCTACGAGGTTGAGTCGAAGATTGGCGCGGGAGGTATGGGAGAAGTGTACCGAGCCCGCGACACGCGCCTGGGCCGTATCGTTGCCATCAAGGTGCTGCCCTTCAGCCTTTCCGCCGACCCCGTTCTGAAGGAACGGTTCGCGCGCGAGGCGAAAGCTATCTCCAGCGTAAGCCATCCCCACATTTGTACGCTCTATGATGTCGGGGACGTGAACGGGACCGAATTCCTGGTGATGGAGTATTTGGAAGGTGAGACGCTTGAATCCCGCCTGCGGCGCGGCCCCCTTCCGATCATGGAGGTTCTAAGTGTCGGGATCGAAATCGCGGATGCCTTGGACAAAGCACACCGCGAAAGGGTGATTCACCGTGACCTGAAACCCGCCAATGTCATGATTACTGAATCCGGTGTCAAATTACTGGACTTCGGAATCGCCAAGATGTTCGATCAGAGGGATCAGGATGTCGCCTCAGAAACACTCCCTACGGGCGCGCTGGTGCTTCTGACGATGCCTGGTCAGATGACGGGGACGGTGAGCTACATGTCACCGGAACAGGTCCGCGGACTGGAGATTGATGCCAGCACTGACCTCTGGAGTCTCGGCGTTGTCCTCTATCAGATGATTTGTAAGCAATTGCCGTTTGAGGCACAGACCACCACGGATGTCATTTCCCTAATCCTTCTTAAAGACCCCAACCCCGGCCCATTGGCAAATTACAAGGTTCCGGCGGGGTTGAGGGAGATTCTTCGACTGGCACTCGAAAAAGATCGCGAACGCCGATATAAAGCAGCGCGCGAGATTCTCTCTGATCTCAAGCGGTGCCGGCAAAAGATGGAAATCGAAGCTGAGATGGAACGACTGCACCACCTTCAGCAGCTCCCGGAGAGTGACCACGAGGGTGCCCGTGCTGGGGAGGCTGAGCCGCTTCCACCCCTCCCCACGACGAGACCGGCGACTTCTGCGGGCACACCCTCGGTATCTGCTCCTTGGAGTCTTGATAAGATCAAGGCCCATAAGCTTCCCCTGCTGATCGGGTTGAGCGTGATCGTGGCTGCGGCAGCCGGGCTTCATTCGTGGCTCTACTCCGCTGCCATCGTCGTCGCCGCAACGGCCGCAATTGGTTCCTACCTCCTTCTGTCCAGGGTTGAATCACTCGCGGTCATGCCTTTCGAATGGGTCGGCTCGGATCCAAGTCTTCTAACCGGATCGGAAAGCGGCTACATCGCTGACGGGATTACGGAGAGCATCATCAACCACGTGTCGCAATTGCCCAACGTGAAAGTCATCTCCCGGACCTCCGCCTTCCGTTTCAAAGGTAAGGCGATCGATCCCCGGGAAGTCGCGCGGGAATTGGATGTCCGCAAAGTCCTGACCGGGAGAATCGTGCGCAGGGGATCCGCCTTCGTCATCAGTGTGGAATTGGTGGACGCGCTTGGGGACGAGCACATTTGGGGGGCACAGTACGAGCGGGGGTCTTCCGCATTTGCAAGCCTGCCCCGGGAGATAGCTACGCAAATTTCGCAACACTTGCGTGCCCGGTGGGCCGGCAAGTCCGCTATTTCTCAGGTGTACTCCCCCGGACCGGAGAGCTACCAGGCTTATCTTAAAGGAAGGTTCCACTGGAATAAAAGAACCGGGGAGGATATCCAGAAGGCCATCAAGTGTTTTCGCGAGGCCGTGGCTATGGACCCCCAATATGCGCTTGCCTATGTGGGTTTGGCCGAGTGCTACCTCGTGGTGGGTGTGTACACCACCATGCCACTTCGCGAGGCGTACTACCAGGCAAAGATCTGCGCCCTTAAGGCGCTGGAAATTGATGACTCCCTGGCGGAGGCCCACGCTGCCTTGGCCTCGATCAAGCCTGCCGAAGATTGGGACCTGCCCGGCGCGCTACGCGAGTATGCGCGTGCCATCAAAATTAATCCCAATTACGCAACGGCGCACCAATGGTACGCGGAATACCTCGTCTGCGCGGGAAACAAAGCCACAGCGATCGCCGAAGTCAGACGGGCCCACGAACTCGACCCGCTCTCCCTGGTCATTAGCGCCTCCGTGGGGCAGGTACTCTACCTGGCGCGCGAATATGACCAAGCCATCAAACAACTCCGCACGACTGTCGAGATGGATAAGCACTTCTACATCGCCCACAGGATTTTGAGAGATGTGTTCGTGGAGAAAGGGCTTTGGGAAGAGGCCATTGGCGAGCATGTACTGGCCCTTAAGCTGGCCGGGGAAGATGCTGAGAAGACCGAAGCGTTGGGCAATTCACTGCGGGAGGCGTTTTCCGATGCGGGCCCGCGGGGCTATTGGCAGAAACGGCTCGAACTTGCAACTCAGGAGATGGGAAGCCCCCCACGGTTGCCCTATGATGTGACCGATGTTTCCCCGTATCACGTCGCTAATATCTACGCCCGTCTCGGGCACCAGGATCTGGCCATCAAGTGGTTGGAGAAAGCCCTTGAAGAGCAAGATTTCGGCATCTACTACCTCAAAACGAATCCCGCTTTTGATGACCTGCATGCCAGTCCCAAAGTTGTTGCCATGATGCGCAAGATCGGTTTGACGGCCTGAGCCTCCGGACCCGCAAGCAGATTTGTCCTTTGAAGAAATCTATTGCTCGACGCTCAGAGTGATAACGTCATTCTGTGAAAACCATTTTGTGAAAACCCTGGACTTTTCGGGAAGCGTCTGTTATAGGACATGCGCGATCAAGGGCAATTTGCGAAAACAACTTCCAGCTTGCGAGGACATATGGCTATAGGTGCCGAAGAGAGGGAAAAACCCCAGAAGCCTCTGAAAAAGGCTGCTCCCAAGAAGGCGAAGAAGGCTTCCAAGGGGGCCGCAAAGAAAAAAGGTGGCAGCAAGAAGAAGTAGACTTGCCTTGACCTACAAGCGACGCGTATCTTCTTGAGGGGTCGGTTAGGAATCCACCGCACCTGATGGGGGAATGCGTGTCGGTGTTGGCGGTGGGCGGCTGCGATCCCTACTAACGCTGCTCTCAGGGCGCCAGCCGTTGCGCAGTCAGCAGAGTGTCACAAAGCCACTTCAAATTCCGGGTGGTGAGACTCGGCTCCATGAGGCCCAGGTGTCGAACTGCCTGCGCGAGATGTTTCTCAGCGACCCGCCGGCAGGCATCGAGCGCTCCGCATTCCCGGATTACCTTTGCTGCCCGTTTTATTTCCGCGCTGGAAAGCCTCTTCTTCCGGAAAGCATTGTGGATAATCCGCAAATCCCCACTATTCCCCGCAACTCGTGAGAGGATTACCGGCAATCGCATTCTGCGGTTCTTGAGGTCTGTGGCATAGGTCTTGCCGGTCACTTTGTCCGAATCAACAACGTCCACGATGTCATCAGTGACAAAAAGTGCCATCCCGTAGTGATATCCAAACCGCGCGAGGTTCCTGACCTCCGCGTCCGGCCTCCCTGCCAGCAGCGCCCCGCATTGCGCCAGGTGCTCGAAAAAGTTGCCCACCCCCAGCGCGATGACGCGATAGTAGTCTAGCTTTGTCATGCGCAAGTTCCCGGTGTTATAGACGTCCAGGTATTGCCCCACGTACAGTTCGCGCACCATCTGGTTGAGAATTTTGAGCACCAGGACTTTATTGTGGAAGCGCCCGCGCTCCAGTTCCGCGCTGAACGTCTCCAAGGCCACGCTCTGGAGAATTTCCGTGGCGATAATGGCATAGCTGACGCCGTATTTCGTGTGCACGGCCGGCTGGCCATAGCGCATGGTCGTCGCATCGAAAATATCGTCGGTCACGAAGGCCGAAGACTGCAGCAGGTGCGCGGCCGCCGCCAGCTTGGTAATTCGCCGCAAATCCCTCTCGGTCCGGCAAAACGCATACTTGAAAACGTAGGGATACTCTGACGCCGTCTGGTGGGCGAGAACGAAACTCAGCATTTCTCTCAGGTGGGAATCTTTCCGGCTCAGGGATCCCAGCACGAGGCCCTGGCACGTCCGGTGGACCTCGCGAAACGTCCTGCGAAACATGTCAAAATACGCACTCACCGTGAACCTCCCCTCCCGCAAGCGCCGTACGGATTCCTCATCGCATCGCTAAGACATGGCGACGGAGGGCAGATTCTCCGGGTAACGGATTCTGGCGTAGCCGGGTTTGATGACGGTATAGATGATGCGGATGCGCTCCGCGTAAGGGAGGAAAGAACTTTTCATGGCATTGATGGTCAGCTTTTCGAAGTCATCCATACCCAGGCCAAACGCGTCCATGGCCACCTGAAATTCGTTGCTCATGCTGGTGCGGCTCATCAGCCGATTGTCGGTGTTCAGGGTAACGCGGAACTGTTGGGGATAAAGAACCTTGAAGGGGTGGTCGGCGAGAGTGGGAATCGCGCCGGTGTGCACGTTGCTCGACAGGCAAATTTCCAGGGGGATGCGTTTGTCGAGGACGAATTGCGCCAGCCCGCCGAGCTTCACGCCCGCTCCGTCCGCCACTACGATATCGTCAATCAGCCGCGTCCCGTGGCCGATGCGATGCGCCCCGCAATACTGAATGGCCTGCCAGATGGACTCTTTCCCGTAGCCCTCGCCGGCGTGCACGGTGATATTGAAATTCTGGCGCTGGATGTAATGGAACGCCTCGACGTGTTTTTTGGGGGGATATCCGCCCTCCTCACCCGCCAGATCGAATCCCACCACCCCGCGGTCGCGGAAATCCACGGCGAGTTCCGCCATCTCCAGCGAGATTTTCATATTGCGCATGGCGCAGATGATCAATCCGGACGGAATCTTGAAGTCTCTTCGCCCGCGTTCCAGCCCTTTGAGCACGGCGGCGACCACGCCCAGGTTGGCCAGCCCTTTCTTGGTGTGGAAAATGGGGGCAAACCGCGTCTCAAAGTAGACCACGCCATCATTCTTCAGATCCTCCACCTGTTCGTAGGCGACCCGCTCCAGCGCCTCCGCCGTCTGGGTCACCGCGATGGTGTGGGCAAAGCCCTCCAGGTAGCCGCCCAGGTCCCCGCGATAGGCTCCCCGATAGAACCAGTCCGCCAGCGCCGCCGGATCGGCCGTCGGCAGCTTGGTGTATTTGGCGTCCTTGGCCAGCTCAATGATGGTCTGCGGACGCATGGAGCCGTCCAGATGCTCATGCAATAAAACTTTGGGAAGAGCCTGTATGGTGGCCTTGTCCAGAGACATGAAGGGTTACCTCCACTGCCCAGTGGGGCATTACCCATTATATGTAATTGCCTCCGAAGTTGGGCAGAATTAACCCGGATTTCTCTCCACAGGTTGGGAAGAATGGGGATTGTGTCAACCGGAAAACAAGGCACTGGCATATAGATATCTATTTTCGACCTCCATGATCAATTAAGCATCCTTTTCGACTTAAAAGATTGGTTTTCGACCTAAAATACTGAGGCTGGAACGTCTTCCACAAGCGATACTGGCCCGGCGAGTCCTTCGGCGACCAGATGGGATTCGCGCTGCGCCATGAAGACCTCGACCTGCTCGTCCTGAAACGGCTCTTCCCAGCCGTCCCAATCGAATGGCGGCCGACGCCCGGGAGAAACGTCGAGGTTCTGAACGATACCGCCGACCTGTATCGCTATTTCGATTGCACGGAGGCGGCGGAGTTCCTTTACGCCTGCGTGGCACGCGCCATCGATAAAGACCTGCCGCGGGAAATCGACTTCCTGCGCCGTAATGACGAGGCGCTATGCCGCATCATGAACACCGTCGAGATGCCGGATAGGATGGCGGAAAATCTCGTCAGGTTCATCCGCCAGAACGAAGGCAAGCTGGGCCGCCAGCGGCGGGAAGGCGAATTTGAAAAATTGACTGACGAGGAAGTGACTTCCATCGAGGCCATCGTGCGCGAAGCCTTCGCAGGCTTCGAAGACCAGGAGTACGCGCCGCCTGTGGGAGAAAAGAGAAACGCCGTCAGGAAACGGTGGGTGTCAGGTGCCCTTTGCTTCTTAATATGCGAAACCAGCCGTACGGTTCGCAGCCCTGGGTGTCGAAGGCGGTGGGGCAGTGCGGAACTGCTTCTCAACCTTTGAGATCGCCTCGCGAGTCTGCCGGAACAGGCCGAAAACATCTACGGGCTCATTCCTTTCGACTCGCTTGGAGATCATCGTTAGCGCGTTAATATTGAGGCTCGTATTCTTGAAGCGCAACGTTGGATCAGTGCCATACTCGTCTGTAATCATCACCCATCGCAAAGAGAATTCGCTGGCTAGAACATCGCCGAAGGCCACGCCCAGACTTTGCAGTTCGTAGGTCTGAGACTTCTCGAATGCTCTGTCATCGAGCA
>Ga0326727_10005371_pt1 | contig 36759 bp, 22 predicted proteins | sample MB2enrmetagenome_FD_207643 | JGI IMG/M metagenome (GOLD analysis project Ga0326727, IMG submission 207643) | Lab enriched peat soil microbial communities from McLean, Ithaca, NY, United States - MB29MY | ecosystem: Environmental > Terrestrial > Soil > Wetlands > Peat | place: USA: New York... | reverse complement strand
CCACCGGAACGCGATCAATCGCATCCACAAGGCGAGAATGCCTGTTCACGAAATCCGCGTCTACACGGTGCAGACCACACACTTACGTGCAAGTGTCGGAAATCGTCTGGAGAAACAGCCAGCGCGCGAACCGTCATTGCTCGATGGTGCTGTTCCCTGAACTGATTGCGGAGGAGTTGAACGAGTTCTTCAGGCTGGAGGAGTGAAGGCCGTGGAGCCCGGATTCCGATCTTTCAGCGAGGTGCACAACTGGCGAGAGCATCTTCCAACAGGGCAGCGTTTGGAGAATCATCAGAGCAGCAGCTTCTCAGTTCAACCAGAGCGGGATAAAGTCTTGGGTCGCCGATGGCCTCCGCCGCCTCTAGCGTGAGACGCCCCGCGTTGCCCGAGGACAAGTCCGCGATCAACGGCTCGATCACTCCTGGGTCTTTTCGCAGCGCCAAGCCCACTAGCCCCTCCCCACGGGTTTCATCGTGGGGGTCGGATACACGTGCGAACAAGGCTTGGCGAATTTGTGGCGTGTCCGCCGAAATCATCGTGCCAAGTGCGAATGTCGCCCAAGTCCGCACGAACTCCTCGCTATCTTGCGAAAGCTCGATCAATGCCCCAATTGCATCCGGGCGGTCGTGGCCAGTCAGTCCCATCGCAACGCCAAAGCGCACATCGGAATTGGCGTGGCTTTTCAGTGGCAGGAGCAATTCGATGGCTCTGGGGTCTGCCAGATGGCCGAACGCCACACCAATGCACTCCAGCACGTTGGGATCGGTTTCCCTGGCAAGCATTGCCGCTAGTATTTCAAAACACTCACCCGGAAACGTCCTGTTCGGTACCCCAAGCTGGCCAAGGATGTTTGCCCCCAATTGACGCTCGTCCGTACGCTCGCTGGCGCATAGTCGCGTGGCAGCTTCGAGAACCTCTCGGCTCCCCCTGTAATGCAGTATGGTCACGGCTTCCGGCGCAACATCTTCGTCCTGTTCCGCCAGTGCAAGCCTGACTAGCTCTTCGACGCTGCGGGGATCGCTATGCTTTTCCCCACCGAAATTGAGGGCGGTCGCCATTCCGGCTGGAAGTATACTCCCAACGCCCCCGAAATTGTGGGCACGAGCGGAAATATGGGGGAAAGGGGTAGTGCACAGGTAGTGCACTCAGTACAGTATTTGAACCATTCGGGGCAGGATCGCGGGTGGCGTGTTCATCGTCAGCTATGGACGGTGCAGTTGGCAACAATCAGAAGAACAGCAACAATCGTTCAAAGCATGTTGACCGCTCACTCGCACACGCGAATATGAATTGCATCGAATCCTGTCGCTTCTGCAGCTATCTCTCTTCCCGCTTCGGCTCTTCCTCCTGAGCCTTCTTCACTTCCGGCCCTGCTGGGAACAGACAGTGCAATTTTGCTCAGACTTAGGGAAAACCGTGAGAGTACAAGGGGTGGAGTCTCAAAACCCATTCCAAGGCTTATGAGCGCGAGGAAAAATATGAAGACGAGCACGGAAGACAAGATGAAGGGTAGCTTCCACGAACTCAAGGGAACGATCAAGGAGCAAGTCGGCAAGGTAACGAATGACCGCCAGTTGAGAGTGGAAGGAAAAATTGAAAAGAACTCGGGCAAAGTTCAGCAGCAGATCGGTCGCGCGAAAGATACGGTGGCAAAGCTAAAAAGCAAGCTTGCGAAGATCAAGAAAGCTGGATAGTTATTTCTTTTCGTTCCAATCGGCCAAATACGGAATAAAGGGGTAGTGTCCCCGCCCGGACAGTTGGATTACTTGGCCGGGACAGAATCTTGTCGCCGAATCCGCTGAAGCGTCGCTCGTGCGGCGGCACGCTCTTGGGCTGGAAGCTGCCGTTGCGGGAGTTGCCGCTGCCCCTGCCGGACGGATGGTGTTTCTCGTACCCCAGATGGTGCGTCAGTTAGGCCTGCTTCGTACGCTCGATTAAGGCCTTGGTTAACTGTTTCAGCAGACCTGTGCTCGCCTCGCTCCACCAGCGTCCAGTCCGTGATCTAAGGCTTGAGTACTTGCATCTCAATCCAGGTCACAACGCGATCGGGTATTCTTCCATGGTGCGCCAGCCGCCGTCCTGTCGTAGAGAATACGTCACTGTTGCTTCCTCCAGCCTGTCGTTCACGTCCGACCATGGCCAAGCCATAAGCGCCGCCTCTTCTGTGGTCCCTTTATAGACTCGATAGGCGTTCAGAGCGGTCCGAAACCACTTGGTCGGAATCTCCGCCGTGCAGTCCTCGGATCCGTGCCTGTACCTATAGGTTGCGGTGATGGCAGCCACTGCGCTTTCTTTATCTCGGAGGTTCAACCGTTCTTCACTCAGCGGGTCAGAAAGACGGGTTCCCTGGGCAGAGAACACCCGGTGGCAAATTTCGCATCTCACAGCTGACGAGGCTCCCCTTTCGGCTTCCACAACACGAAAGACGCGCCCCGGGCATGGCGCTTCCGCAAATGTGAGATGCGCCCCCGACTCGCCATGAAACTGAATGGTCGACGCGCTAGTCATCTCTTGTTCTCAACTTTCTGCCTCGCGGCCGGTTATGCGCGAGGCTCTGGAAGGGTACATCCCCTGCTCCATCTCCAAAGCTTTACCTTCCCTTCGCTTGGTCACTAAGGGCTGGCAGCAGGAACCATCTCTACGGGCCGCTGTGCATGTTTGATTTGGACTTTCAGGCGCAGAATGATCCGCTCTCTAACGGAAACAAAGTGGGACTGAAACATCCCATCCGCCCGGCCACCATCCTCGAAGGAGCAGGCCACAATCCTCTAGCGGCCCGGTGGTTAATCTACCACTGTATTCTCCGCTGTCAAGCCAATAGCTGTCTGCTCGTAGTGTTTCAAAGGAAGCCGCTCCACGAGTTTGGCCCCCGCTTGCTGCACCGGATATCCGACTTCTGCCGGACGCGGCGAGACTCCCTCTTAAGGTGCCGTGCTTTTCTCCGCCAGAAAGTCGCTGCCACCCGCCTGTTTCCCAAAATGGGAATCCACGCCGCGTCCAGCTCGCGAGTGCGCTTGCCTTCGCTCTAGATGAGCGGAGAATGATGGCGGATAGCACGTTTATTAAAGAGCTGCTTCTCGAGAGGAGGAGCCACGTGCTTGATGCCTTAGCAGAGACTCCGGACGCAAACGAACGGACGTTCATCGATCAGGTCATCGTCAGCCGGGGCGGTCGTCCCGGCAACCTGCTGGGAATTCTGCAGGTCGTTCAGAACCATAACCCCCGCAGCTACCTTTCCTTGGAAACCCTGAGGTACATCGCTGACAAGACGGAGACGCAGCTCTCCCAGCTCTTCAGCGTTGCTACGTTTTACGCATTCTTCAATCTGGAGCCCCAGGGAGAAAACACGGTTTGCATCTGCCGCGGAACCGCCTGTCACACCCGCGGCTCGCGTGAGTTGCTGGAGAGCCTGCTGCTCGAACTCGGGCTGGGCCAGCAGGAGGATCTGAGCGGCGGGAGCGCAGACAAGCTGGCGCTTACCACTCCGGACGGCCGGTTTACGGTGCGCACCGTAGCCTGCTTCGGACAGTGTGCTCTGGCTCCCGTCGTCGAGATCAATCACAGCATCTGCGGTCACGTGAATGAGCACACGCTGCAGCGGCAACTGAGAGAGCTGGAACGGGAGATCAAGTGATGCCCCCAATTCTGGACATAGGCGCCTTCAATGCAGTCAGAGAGGCAGGGCTTGCGAAACTGACTCCTGCAGTTCCCCGGGTGGCGATCGGGATGGGAACCTGTGGCCGTGGCAACGGTGCTGAAGGCGTTTATCACGCCTTTGCCGACCTGAGCGCACGAAGCGGGATGGAGTTGCAACTTGCCAGCGTCGGTTGCTTTGGCTCCTGCTCGCAAGAGCCTCTGGTCAACGTCCGCATTCCGGGAAATCCGCTTCTGGTACTGCGCCGGGTTCAGAGCAACGACGTCGCGCGGATCATTCACGACCTGCAGTGCGGCAACATCACTCCCGATCTCGTCTACTGCAAGATCGAGGAGTGGGATCACATTACCTGCCACATCAAGTACGGCCACGCTTATCCCGAGGTACCGCCCTGGAATGAGGTGCCGTTCTTCAAGGGACAGAAGAAGATCGTTCTGCGCAACTGCGGGTTCATCAATCCGGAAGACATCGAAGAGTACATCGGCATAGGTGGCTATCAGACGCTTTACAAGGTTCTAATTGACGAGCGTCCCGAGAGCATCATCGAGCGCGTGAAAGCGGCGAAGCTGCGCGGGCGAGGTGGTGCAGGCTTTCTGACCGGCAATAAATGGGAGTTCCTCGCCAAGGCCAGGTGCGATCAGAAATACCTGATCTGCAATGCCGATGAGGGCGACCCCGGTGCGTACATGAACCGGAACGAGATCGAGGGCGACCCGCATTCGCTGCTGGAGGGCATGATCATCGGCGGCTATGTGATGGGCGCGACCCAGGGCATCGTGTATGTGCGTGCTGAATACCCGTTGGCGGTACAGCGCATTCATCGGGCGATCGATCAGGCCCGGGAGTATGGCTTGCTTGGCGACAACATCCTCGATCGCGGATTCAAGTTCAACGTTGAGGTTGTGGAAGGCGCGGGGGCTTTTGTCTGCGGCGAGGAGACCGCTCTGATCGCCTCGCTGGAAGATCAGGCCGGACGTCCGCGACCCCGTCCGCCATTTCCGGCGCAGAAGGGACTCTGGGGCAGGCCGACGAACATCAACAACGTCGAGACTTGGTACAACATCGTGCCCATCGTCAGCCGAGGGGCAGCGTGGTTCAGCGATACCGGCAGCGCGAAGAGCTCAGGAACCAAGGTGTTCTCGCTGGTCGGCAAGGTTCACAACACCGGACTGGTGGAGATGCCTCTAGGCACTTCGCTCAAGAATTTCATCTACGACATCGGCGAGGGGGGATGTACGCCGGGCCGCGCCATCAAGGCGGTCCAGACCGGAGGGCCATCCGGCGGTTGCATCCCGCAGGAGATGTTCGACACGCCGGTCGATTACGAGAGCCTGCAGCAACTGGGATCGATCATGGGCTCGGGCGGCATGGTGGTGATGGATGAAGACAACTGCATGGTCGATGTTGCCCGCTTCTTCATCGAGTTCACGCACTCGGAATCCTGTGGCAAGTGCGTTCCTTGCCGGGTTGGGCTCAACAAGCTGTTGCGCATCCTGAACGGAATCACGCGCGGCGTAGGCGGAATGGAGAACCGGCTGGAAACCCTTGAGGAGCTGGGACGAATGGTCCGCGACTGCTCGCTGTGCGGACTCGGGCAGACGGCCCCGAACCCAGTTCTCACCACCATGCGGCACTTCCGCGACGAATTCGAGGATCACCTGCGTGCTCATCGATGCCGCGCCGGCGTTTGTCAGGACCTGGAGCTCTCTCCCTGCGAGAACAGTTGCCCGCTGCGGATGAACATTCCCCGCTTCCTGCAGCTTTACAAGGAACATCGCATCGAAGATGCGTTCGAATCGGTGATTCTGGATAATCCCTTGCCGGCATCGACAGGCCGCGTCTGCCAGCATCCGTGCGAAAACCGCTGCCGGCGAACGACGATCGATGAAGCTCTCAATATGCGCGAGGTGCATCGGAGAATTGCCGATTCGATCCTCTTCTCCGATCGCTTCGACGACCTTGTAAAACGAATCGCATCGCGGAAGCTCGCCTCCACCGGCCGCAAGGTTGCAGTCTGCGGCGCGGGGCCGACAGGGCTTACCGCAGCTTTCTATCTTGCGCTGCTGGGACACGAGGTTACGGTATTCGACGAGAAGGCAGAGGCTGGCGGCATGCTTCGCTTCGCGATTCCGGAGTACCGCTTGCCCAAGGCCGTCATACGCCGTGAGGTCGAACTGATTGAGCGCATGGGGGTCAAGTTCGTCTTCAATACGCGCGTGGGCTTCGATCTGCCGCTCAACGATCTGGCCGATCGCTTCGACGTGGTCTTTATCTCGATTGGCACGTGGAAGGAGTCGTGGCTTTATCTGCCGGGAACGGAACTCAAGGGCGTTTACCCTGCGCTGCTCTTCTTGGAGTCGGTGGCGAAGAACGAGAAGACTGCTATCGGTCGCAAGGTTGCCGTGATCGGAGGCGGCAATGCCGCCATCGATTCCGCCCGCACCGCCCGTCGAATGAATTGCCAGACCACTGTGCTCTACCGTCGCGATCGCAACGACATGCCGGCAATCGAGGATGAAACACTGGCGGCGGAAGAAGAAGGCGTCGAGTTGGTCTTTCGCGTCATTCCCCATCGCATCATCGGTGATCAGCATGGCAATGTGAAGGCCATCGAGATCGTGAAATCGCAGCCCGGCGAGTATGACAAATCCGGCCGCCGGAAGCCGGTTCCGACAGCGGAGGTTCAGCGCTTCGAGTGTGACACAGTCATTCTCGGCATCGGCGAAACCTTCGATCTAGACTTCTGCCGCGCCTCCGGCCTTGAGCTCAAGGAGGAGGGAACGATCATCGTCGATCGCTTCTCGCTTGAAACCAGCCGCCCGGGTTTCTATGCCGGCGGAGACGTGATTACCGGGGCCTCAAATGTCTCGAATGCGATGGATTACGGCAAGCAGGCCGCCCGAAACATCGATGAGCGGTTGATGGGAGAAGAGCGCTGGAGCCGGATCTTCCCGGACTTCACCTATGAGCAGAAGGTTCCGGAAGAACCGAGCCCGAGTCCTCGCCACAAGTCGAATTCGATTCCCGTCAAAGATCGCGTGCATTCGCAGGAAGAGGCCGTCACCGGACTGGTACCTGAGGAGGCGTGGGAGGAGTCCCGCCGGTGCCTTCGCTGCGACATAAGAACTCACGTCAGCGTCAGCTAATGGAAGGAGCAGCGTCGTGTCACAGAACAAAGTGTCGCTTCGAATCGATGGCGAGCTGGTGAGCGCAATGGAAGGAGAGACGATCTTACAGGCTGCACGCGCCGCCGGAAAGACGATTCCAACCCTCTGCTACCTGGAGGGACTGAGCGCGGCAGGAGCGTGCCGGCTCTGCATCGTCGAAGTCTCGGGAACCGACCGGCTTCTCCCCGCCTGCACCACTCCGGTTCAAGACGGCATGTCGGTCTCCACCAACTCGCAAAAGCTGACACAGTATCGCCGCATCGCGATTGAGCTGCTGCTGGTGGAGCGCAATCACATCTGCGCCGTCTGTGTCTCCAACGGCCATTGCGAGTTGCAAGCGATGGCGACCGCGCTAGGCGTCATCAACACGCGGTATGGGTACAATTACCCGGCGCTGCCTGTGGACATGAGCCACAAGCTTTTTGTGCTTGATCACAACCGCTGCATCCTTTGTACGCGATGCATCCGGGTGTGCAGGGAAGTCGAAGGCGCCCGTGTGTGGGATATCTCCTCGCGCGGCATTCACTCCCGGCTCACGAGCGATCTGAATCAGCCATGGGGCGAGGCTCGCAACTGTACGAATTGCGGAAAGTGCGTCCAAGCATGCCCGACCGGCGCGCTGGCGGAGAAGGGATGGGCGGTTGAGGAGATGGTCAAGCAGAGTGCCAACATCACTCGATTGGGAACGCGCAAAGGAGTGCGTGCATGAAGAAGGTGAGATTGGCGACGGTATGGCTGGATGGGTGCTCGGGGTGCCACATGTCCGTGCTCGATGCGGATGCAGCGGTGATCGCCCTGGCGAGCAAGATCGACCTGGTTTACGGCCCGCTGGTCGATGCGCAGGAGTTTCCCGAGTCGGTGGATGTAACCCTGGTGGAGGGCGCCGTCGGTTCGATGGAAGATGTCCACAAGATCCAGAAGATTCGGTTGCACTCGAATGTATTGGTTGCGCTGGGAGACTGCGCGGTCACCAGCAACGTTCCCTCGATGCGGAACACGATTCCGGTCAACCAGCTCCTGAACCGTATTTACATCGAGGGGGCGGATGAGGGGAAAGTCGTGCCCGCCGATGGCGTTCCTACGCTGATGAAGCAGGCGCGCCCGCTACAGGACTTCGTGAAGGTGGATGTTTACATTCCCGGCTGCCCGCCGCCGGCCCGGACGATTCTCGCCATGCTCAATGACCTGCTGGATGCGCGCAAGCCTTCCGCGAACCCGAAGGCGAAATGGGGATAAGGAGTGCGCGATGAGACAACTTACGATTGATCCGGTAAGCAGGATTGAAGGACACGCGCGGATCTCCATTCATCTGAACGAGGACGGCAGTGTCGCCGGTACGCAGCTTCACATTACCCAGCTGCGCGGCTTCGAGGTATTCACCAAAGGGCGTCCTTTTTACGAGATGCCGGGAATTACCTCGCGGATCTGCGGCATCTGCCCGGTCAGCCACCTGCTGGCCTCCGCCAAGGCCTGCGACGCCATCATGGCCGTGAGGATTTCCGCTGCTGCGCGCAAGCTGAGAGAGTTGTTGCACTACGCGCAGTTTGTGCAGTCACACGCCCTGAGCTTCTTTTATCTTTCCTCTCCCGATCTTCTGCTAGGCATGGACTCCGATCCGGCAAAGCGCAATGTATTTGGCGTGATCGAGAAACATCCCGAACTTGCCCGGCTTGGGATCGAACTGCGGAAATTCGGCCTGCAGGTAGTCGAAGGGCTTGCTCAGGAGCGCGTGCATCCTTCATGGGTAGTTCCCGGTGGCGTGAATGCTCCGTTGCTTTTGCAGACGCGGGAGAGAATCGCGGCTGAGCTTCCGGCAGCTATCACGGGCGCGGAGCGTGCGCTCGCCTTCTTTAAGTCGGCAGTCGCTTCCTTTGAAGAAGAAATCAAGTATTTTGGCTCGGCGCCAACCATGTATGCCGGAATGGTCGATTCGGCAGAAAATCTCCAGCTCTATGAGGGCCAGTTGCGCTTCAAGGATGCCGCCGGAAAGACACTAAAAGATGGAATCGCCGCCGAGGATTATGCCACTTATATTGGTGAGACATCGCTGCGCGAGTCCTACCTGAAGGCGCCATTCTACAAGCCTGTGGGCTATCCCGCCGGAGTCTACCGCGTCGGTCCGCTTGCGCGTCTGAACGTCATCGGGCAGTACGGAACTCCCAAGGCCGATGCCGAGAGATTGGAGTTCCAGCAGCGTTTCGGAGCTCCGGCGCACAGCTCGTTCTTGTATCACTATGCAAGACTGATCGAGCTGCTGCATTCGTTGGAACGAATCGGCGAACTCGTTAATGATCCGCAGATCCTCGACACCCACGTCCGCGCCACCGCGGGAGTCAATTCTCTCGAAGGGGTGGGAATGGTCGAGGCTCCGCGGGGGGTGCTGATCCACCACTACAAGGTGGCCGAGAGCGGCGCAATGACGTGGGCGAACCTCATCGTCGCCAGCGGGCACAACAATCTCGCAATCGGAAAGAGCATTCAGCAGGTGAGCGAGCATTTTATCGAAGGGACGAAGTTGCGGGAGGGCATGCTGAACCGCGTATCGGCCGTGGTGCGCGCCTACGATCCCTGCTTCAGTTGCTCGACTCACGCTGACGGACCGCCCGCAGTTGCAGTTCGGCTCCTGGCTCCGGACGGAAGCCTGCTCGACGAGATTCGCAGCCGCTGAGTGCGTGGGAATGAGGTCTGGGAGCTGGGATGTTCCTGCCGACCAAAGCGACAAGAGCACAGGTTAGCAACGCCACGGCGGAAAACGAAAGAGTGGCACCACTCGTGACGGCAACCTTTGGGCTCGCAGCGCATTGTGCGAGGCTGCCTGGGCAGCTTCCAAAACCAAACTACCTGCAGGCCCAGTTTCGCCGTCTCTCCGCGCTGCGCGGTCCGAAGCGGGCACTCATCGCAGTTGCTTGCTCAATCCTGACAGCCGGCTACTAAATGCTCCAACGAGGCACCACCTACCAAGACCTGGGTCCTGACTACTTCGCACCCACTGTTGACCAGTGCCTTTGCACGGCGCACATGAGACTTGTTCTAGGCAACAAAGCCGGGCTGCGCTCGACTGTCTTCCTCCATATCCAGCAGCTCGCGCATTTTTGTGACCAGCGCTTCCGCGCCGAAGGGTTTGTGGAGGAAGTTCGTGCCCGGCTGCAAGATCTGATCAGGGCCGGCAACAACGTCGTCGGCATAGCCCGACATGAACAACACTTTGATCGCCGGCCGTTGCTGTACCAGAATCTTGGCCAGGGCTGCCCCTTTCATCTTTGGCAGGGAGACATCGGTCAACAGCAACGCAATACTGCCTTGAAATCGCTCGGCGATCTGAAGCGCTCGCTCGCCGTCCTCGGCTTCCAGCACGGTGTAGCCGTGGTCCTCGATGAGCTTGCGATACAGAGCACGTAATGGAGCAGCGTCCTCCACGAGCAAGATTGTTTCCGACCCGCGCGTGAACTCGCGTGGCATCGGTTCCAGCTCGCGGCTTAACGCTTGTTGCGTTGCGATCGGCAGATACACGGAAAACGTCGCGCCTTGCCCGGGTTCGCTGTACGCCGACACACTGCCGCCACTCTGCTTCGCGATGCCGTAGACGGTCGCCAAGCCCAGGCCAGTGCCGTGTTCCGGACCCTTGGTGGTGAAGAAAGGCTCGAACAGACGTGCCAGCGTCTCCTTGTCCATGCCGATGCCGGTATCGCTCACCGACAACCTGACGTAGCGCCCTGGCGCCAGCACAACGTGCTGCGCGGCCGTCGCCTCGTCCATCTCCACGTTGGCGGTCTGAATCGTGATCCGGCCGCCCTCGGGCATGGCGTCGCGGGCGTTGATGCAGAAATTGAGCAGTACCTGTTCCATCTGGTTCGGGTCGGCGTTCACCGCATCGAGATTCGGCTCCAGTACGGTCCGCACCTCGATCTCATCGCCGATCAGACGGCGCAACATCTTGTCGAAGCCCTCAACCACCGAATTCAGGCTGATCACCTTTGGCTGAAGTACGAGCTTGCGGCTAAAGGCCAGGAGTTGGCGCGTAAGCGCCGCGGCGCGCTGCCCCGCAGCAAGAATCTCTTCGACTGAGCTTTTTTGTGCTTCTTTCAGATCGCACTCGCGCAACAGCATCTGGCTGTACCCGTTGATGATGGCGAGAATGTTATTGAAGTCGTGGGCGACGCCCCCGGCGAGCTGCCCGATGGCTTCCATCTTCTGTGCCTGATGGAGCTGCTGCCGCAGCTTCAATTGTTCTTCCTCCGCCCGCTTGCGCTCCGTCACATCGACGACTGTACCGATAATCTCAGCAATCTCTCCTTTGGCATTCAAAACCGGATGGCCGATGGCGTGGATGTGTCTAACTGTTCCGTCGGGTAATACGAATCTGATCTCGGCCTCGTAATCTACTTTCTCGCGGTATGTTCTGTCACTGAGCTCTTTGAATCTATCGCGATCGTCCGGGTGTATTCGCTGCCAGATTTGTTCCAGCGTCGGGGTACCTTGTTGCGGATCGAAGCCGCAGATACGGACCAAATTCTCTGAGCAGTAAATTACATCCCGGGTAGTGCCATAGGTGGCCCAACCTCCCGTCTGGGTAAGCCTCTGTGATTCCGCCAGATAAGCCTCAGCGCGGCGCTGAGCTTCCTCAGCCTGTTTGCGCTTGGTGATTTCCACATGGCAGCCTAACATCCGCACCGGTTTGCCGCTCGCGTCGCGTAAGACTTCGCCTCGTGCGTAAATCCAGCGATATGACGCGTTCTTGTGGCGTAATCTAAATTCCGCTTCGTATTCTTGATTTGTGCTGTTGAGGCAAGCGTTCAATGCCGCCATGGTCGGGGCAAGGTCATCGGGATGGATGCGGCTCTCCCATTCGCTGACCTCGTTGCCAATCTCGTGCTCCTGGTAACCGAGTTGGCTTTTCCATTCGCAGGAAAAGGCAATTTGATTCTTCTGGAGGTCCCAGTCCCACAGCCCGACACTGGACGCGTGAACCGCGAGTCGCAGCCTTTCTTCGCTCTCCCGCAGCGCGTTTTCGGAGCGGCGGAGTTCGGCCCGTTCCATGGCTTCGCGCAGCGCCCGCTTCACTGAAGGTACGAGACGAGACAACCGCGTTTTGAAAATGTAATCGGTAGCGCCGAGTTTGAGGGATTCGATCGCCACATCTTCGCCCAAGGTTCCAGAGACGAAGATAAACGGCAATTCCGGTCTTTGCTCCCTCGCGATTCTCAATGCCGACTGGCCATCAAACGAGGGAAGAGTGTAGTCCGCCAGGATCAGGTCGAAATCGCCCTGTTGCAGGCACGCGAGGAAGTCCGGTGCCGTCTCGACGCGGGTCGCCTCGCAGCCGATTCCTTCCTTATCGAGTGTGTCCTGCACTATCTCCGCGTCGAGAACGTCATTTTCCAGAAACAGAATACGTAAGCGGGAAGACATCGCCGGTCAGCGCTTTCTGATGCTTCCGGGTGGTGGTTCGTTGATGACCGCCCAGAAAACGCCGAGTTGCTTGACGGCGTTCACGAATTCGTGGAAATCGACTGGCTTTACCACGTACGCATTGACGCCAAGCGCGTAACTGGCCACCATGTCGATTTCTTCATGGGATGACGTGAGCACCACAACCGGAATCATCTTGAGGTTCTCGTCCGACTTGATCTGCTTCAACACTTCGCGCCCATCAACCTTCGGAAGTTTCAGATCGAGCAGGAGAACGGAAGGATTCTCGTGGGCGCGTCGCCTGAAATTTCCCCGGTAGTACAGATAATCCAACGCCTGCTCGCCGTCGGACGCAACAACTACTTCGTTCGCTAGATTGAATTCATCTAAGGCCGCTAGCGTTAGCTCAACGTCGTTCGGGTCGTCTTCGACAAGTAAGATACGTCCCAATACGCTCATGTTCAGTTAGCTCCCGGTGATCTTGGAAAGTGAGATGCAGGGAGTAGCGCCGCCGCCCAAAGCCAGGCGCAGCATCGAGCGATCTCCATACCACGCGGGCAACGGATGTATCTTCCAGACGATCGTGTGCTCGCCGCATCCTCGCGGACCTCGGCCACCGCATCTTGAATGAGTTGCTCCAGATTGAGGAGGGGGTTGTGCGCCTCGGCACGGCTGAACCGCGAAGCAGTAACGGAAAACCAACGTCGCGAAATTGGAAATGCTGCAGAAGCAGCGCCGCCGTGACTGTGATGCCGACGGAGATAACCGCAAACAAAATGCATCCGGCGCACCGGCCGCGATGTTTTCTGGTCTACGGTCTCAATAGCGTCGATCCCTGCCGCGTTCATCTGGCCTCCACGGGGAGCGACCAAGCGGCACACCGCCCAATGAGATGGCTTCGCCGAACCGCCCAAGGATACCAGAAGCCAGAGTTGCTCGCCACCGCCCCCAATCAGGTTTGGACTTGGGCATCACCAAATTGCTGGGCCCTGCCAAATGGAACTACTTCTACCTGTACGTCATCGTGGACTTCTTCAGCCGCTACGTCGTGGGCTGGATGATCGGTCTTTCACGCCTGCGGCGTCGCTCATGCTGAACACATCTTCAGTTCGGTTGAGATGAAGAGAATACGTGTCACTAGGTCATTTTCGGAACTGCAACATACTGATAAAGAATCACTTCCAAAAGTATTAGAAGATGAGTCAAGGGTGTGAACCTGTTCGTGAGCCGCAGCGCGCACCCCTTCGCTCACTGGCGTCCCGGAATCAGGCGTGAAATGGCACTTCAGACGAGTACACGATCTCGCTGCGTTCTCATGGGCAGGTGAAAAAGAAGGTGGCGCCCTCGTCCACCTTTCCCTCCGCCCATACTTTACCGCCGTGCCTTTGGACGATGCGCTGCACCGTTGCCAGACCGATCCCCGTCCCCTCGAATTCGTCTGTGCGATGCAAACGCTGAAAAACGCCGAAGAGTTTATCGGCGTACTTCATGTCGAAGCCGGCGCCATTGTCGCGCACAAACAGGATGTGCTTCCCCTCCTGGGGAATCGCGCCGATTTCAATGATCGCCGGGGAGCGCTTGCGGGAGAACTTCAGCGCATTGGCGATGAGATTCTGGAATACCTGACGGAGCAGGACCGGTTCGCCCTGTACCGTGGGCAAGGCGCCGATCTTCCATTCGACCTGCCGGTTCGTCCAATCGGGGGAGAGATCCTCCACGACATCTTTCACAATCTGCTCCAATGCGACATCGCGGCAACGCATCTCCTGGCGTCCCAGCCGGGAGAAACTCAACAACCCCTCGATCAGCGTTCCCATTCGCTGCGCGCTGTTTTCTACGTGATCGAGATACCTCTGGGCCTCTGCCGGCAACTGTTCCCGGTACCCCTCCGCCAGCATTCTTGAATATGCGGAAATATGCCGCACGGGTGCCCGCAAGTCATGCGAGACCGAGTAGCTGAATGATTCCAGCTCCTTGTTAACACTTTCCAGCCGCTTGTTGACTGTTTCCAATTGGGCGGTACGCTGGCGTACGCGTTCCTCCAGTTCCGCATTCAGTTGACGAATCTCATTTTCCGCCCGGTCGCGTTCGAGGCGGCCGCGCAGCACCCGAATCCCGAAGGCCATGTCCTCCGCCAGTTCTTCCAGAAGCCGGATCTCTTCCGGCGTGAAGGCATTGGATTCCGGGGAGTAGATCGTGAAAGCGCCGAAAACCGTGCCGCTGTCGTCCTTGAGCGGCAGGGAAATGCAGGAGCGATAACCGCGCTCCAATGCCTTCTCACGCCAAAGAGCAACGTGAGCGTCTGTCTCGAAATCCTGAGCGCAAGCGGCCCTGCCGGTTCGGATGGCGATACCGATGGGGCCGCGCCCGTGATCGGTGTCTTCCCATACAATGCGGGCGGCCTTCAAGTAGCCCTCGTCGCTCCCAGCCCAGGACACTGGCCGCACTGTCTTGGCGTCATCGTTTTCGGCGTAGCCCACCCACGCCATCCGATATTCGGCCTTGTCGCAGACGATGCGGCAGATCTTGTCTAGGAGTTCCTGTTCGTCCGCCGCTCGCACCAGCACTTGATTGCAGTCGCTAATTGCGCGCAACTCGCGGTTCAAGCGGCGCAGTGCCTCCGTCGCGGCTTTGGCCTCGGAGATATCATGAACGACAAAAAGGGCGCAGGGCACCCCATCTAATTCGATCAAGGCTGCGGACGCGAGCACCCAGAACGTTTCCCCGTTCTTTCTTCGCTGGTGAGTCTCAAAATTCCGGAAGACTGATTCCCGGCGCAGCAATTCCACCACCTTTTTCCGATCCAGGGGGTCCGCCCAGACGTTGAGGTCCAGCGAGGTATGTCCCATAATCTCCTCTTTTTCGAAACCGTAAAGGTTGAGGTACGCCCGATTGGCATCAATATACCGGCCATCTTCAAGGCGGCTTAGGCACATGCCGTCCAGACTGGTCTCAAATACCGTGCGGTAGTGTGATTCGCTGAGACGCAGCGCGTCCTCCGCCCGCTTGCGTTCGGTAAGGTCGATCCCGAAGCAGATGTTCTGTTCGCCGGTACTGACGAAGCCCCAGGAAACGTACTTCTTCGATCCGTCCTTGCAGGTCACCTCCGTTTCCAGGGGTTCGATGCTGCCGCGGGTCGCAATGGCGCGCTCGGTCCGAGACTGCCATACCTCCGAGATCGCTTTGCGGTACTCCGGGTCCGGGTAGGCCAGCGACCACCATGCAGCTAAGTTCCCTACCTCCTCCACCGAGTAGCCGAAGAGCCGGGTGATGGTGGGGTTCATGTATTCCATGCGCTTTCGTTCTCCAACTTCGGAGGTCAGGATTAAGGCCAGCGGGGAGGTTTCGGTGATGGCTCGAAACATCTTCTCGCTGCTGGCCAGCGCTTCTTCCGCCCGCTTGCGTTCGGTGAAATCGATCCCGAAGCTGATGTTCTGTTCGCCGGTACTGACGAAACCCCATAAAACGTACTTCTTGGATCCGTCCTTGCAGGTGACCACCGCTTCCATGGGGTCGATGCTGCCGCGGGTCGCAATGGCGCGCTCAGTCCGTAATTGCCACTCATCCCAGAGTGACTTCCGGTACTCCGGGTCTGGATAGGCCAGCGGCCACCATGCGGCTACGTTCGGTAGCTCCTCCGGCGAGTAGCCAGAGAGCCGGTAGATGCCGGGATTGAAGTAGGCATTAGTTTTAGTTTTGTCGTGACCACTCCACAGGATGATGCTCATGGGGACGGTTTCGGCAATCGCCCGAAAGAGCTTTTCGCTGCTGGCCAGCGCCTGCTCCGCGCGCTTACGATCGGTGATGTCGCGGGCGATGGCGGACGCGCCGGCAAGCTTCCCCGCAGCGTCCCTGATCGGGCAGATTGTCAGGGAGACGTCGATGATCTGGCCTCCCTTGCGCATTCGCTGAGTCTCAAGGCGCTCGATCATCTCGCCTCCACGCAGGCGCGCCATGACGTCATCGAATTCCGCCAGGCAGCCGGGAGGGATCAGCATAGTGACCGGCTGGCCCACAGCTTCTTCGGCTGTGTAGCCGTAGATATGTTCGGCACCGCGGTTCCAGCTTACGATCTTCCCATCCAGCGTCTTGCCAACCACCGCATCGTCGGTGGATTCGACAATATCGGCAAGATATTTGATCCTCTGTTCGGCTCGCTTGCGTTCGGTAATGTCGAGCACGAACGCAACACCTTCCTGCACAGATTCGTCGAAGGCGGCCGCGCCGATAAGTATGGGAACGCGGCTTCCGTCTTTTCGGAGATACTCCTTCTCGTAAGGTTGTAAGGTGGTTGTCCTCTTGATCTCCGGCACCCATTCCCGCACATCGCGTTCGAGCCATTCCGGCGGAGTCAGGTCCATCCACCGCATGTTGCCTGAGGCGACATCCTCATGGGTGTATCCGATCATGCGCAGGAACTCGTCGTTCGCCTCAAGAATTCGGCCCTCTTCGTCCCACATGAAGATCCCGACGATGTTGGCGTCCATCAAGCGCCGGATCTTTGCCTCGCGTTCTGCAAGTTCGTGGTAAAGACGCGTATTCTCGAGCGAGATTGCCGCCTCGGAGGCAAGCACCCGCAGAACCGCAATCCTCGCGGTTGAGAAGACGCTGGCGGCGAGGTTGTTTTCTAAATAGAGAAGCGCCACGAGTTTCCCCTGCTTCATGAGCGGAAGGCAGAGGATCGAGCGGGCCCGATGGTGCCGAATGTACTCGTCGGCAGAAAAGGGATTCCGCATCGAAGCATCGTATAGAATCACAATTTCCTGGGTACGCGCGGCATATCGAACGATCGACTCCGGGAGTTCAGCGCTGGAAATGGCTGTGTCGCGGAGATCGACAGTTACCGTACTTCCGTCGGTAAGCGCCTCGGCCCCGATGCGCAGCTTGTCGCCTTCGGGGATGATGAGCAGGGCCCGCTGCGCGCCGGCGTGCTCGATGGCCTTGCGCATCACCGTATCCAGCAGTTTCTCCAGGACGATCTCACCCGAGATCGCCTGCGAGACGGCAATCACCGTTGCCAGGTCCAATTGCTCGACCGGCGCCGCGATCGTCGAGGTGGAAGTCGGCAGTGTCTGTTCTTGCCTGAGATCGGGATACAACTCATCAAGTTGCTTAACCTTGCCGTCGGCTCCCCATCGCAGGTAGCCGTGCCGGGCGTTTCGCAGGTATAGATGCGCAAACTCCTTGAGGCCACGCGCCATGTAGAACCGCGCGGCCAGTTCGTAGGCAAGCGCCTCGTTCTGAACAAATCCATGTGTGCGGGCGGAACGGATCGCCTGCTCGTAGAGACGCTCAGCATCGAGTTCGCGGTCCTCGACGCGCGCCAACTCCGCGCCGACCAGCGCGGCTCGGTTCTCGAAGTTTTCTGGGCAGTTTTTCGTCCATGCCTGCAGTTTCTCCAGGTGATGCGCGAGAGCCCCCGAATGCTCGTCCCGTTCCGCTGGCTGTGCGGAGCTTGCTGCCGCCGCACGCGCCAGCGCGGCAAAGAAGTGGTATTCCGCTTCGTCGATCATGGACGCTATTAGAGCGGTAAACGGCTTTGCCCTCTCGGCCGCGGCGAGGGCTTCCTCGTATTTGTTGGCATAGATGCTCGCCTGCAGTTTGCGAAGCCAGTACCAGCAGGTCACTGCTTTGAGAAATGCAGAGCCTTCCAAATGCTGCTCAAAGCGCGTCTCATCGAACTCTGCGCTGGTAAATGAACCGAACACCGGGGTGAGTCCCCGAAGAGTTTTGATAAGCCCGAGATCCGGCATCCAGACATCTACTGCAAGGGTAAAATGCGCTCTTTGCGAAGATGCGACTCCATCTTCGGCTTGGCGCTGCATCTCGCCGAGCGGATCTCCGGCCGCGAATAGACGATTGACGATCATATGCTGGCCGAAGAGCGCCCAGATAAGATCGCCGGTCTCAAATGCCATCTCCAGACCGCGGTTTTGCATCACATCCCCGGCTCGCAAATGTTTCGTCCAGGGAATGATCAACTGCACGTAGCAGAGGTAGGTACGGGCTTTGAACTGGTCCAAGCCGCTCTTCTCGACCAGATCGAGACTGACACGCGCCAGGCGATAGCCCGTTTCATAGTCGCCGAAGCGCAATCCCAGGATCATGTTTAGATAAATGTAGGCGACGCTCGATAGGGCGCTGTTGCCGTGCTCGATGCTCACGCTCGACATTCGCAGCAGGACGAGGCTCCACAGATTCATGTCCGTAAAGTAGGACACCGCCTGGAGTTGCCCGAGCACCTCCATTGTGGCCAGCAAGTCGCGATCGTACAGGCGCGGCAGATCGTTCAGCACATTGCTCCCGCGGCTGCCAACCTGCCGCATCAGGTACTCGTACTCTTCGCGCACCGCCTCGTCGGTTGGGTGTGGCGGCCATTGGATGCCGACTTCACGGAGGTATTCGAGACCTATCTCGACAGCGCGTTCGGGACGTCCCAACGTTTGGTAGAGAGCCATCCCCAGGCACGCTGTAGCGCATTTTCCGGCAAGATTGGTTGCACGGCAGAAGAGGGGTAAAAGATGCTTCTCCGCTTCCGTGGTCTTGGCGGTCAAGAACTCGCATTCGGCACGATTTAGCTCCAGCGCGAAGGCGAGGTCGGGCCTGCGCTCCCACGCATCTTCCGCTAAAAGCGCTGTTCCGGCCGCGAAATAGGATAGTGCCGAGGCATAAGCAGCCGAGGCCTTTGCGCACTGGCCAGCGGTCAAGTTGAACTCGGCCAGTTGCTCTCGTTCCTCGCGCGAGACGATTAGGGCAGAGCCCAGGTTGAGCTGATGGACGATCTGAAAGATCGCCTCGTGCCTTTTGCCGGGCGGGATGTGCGCTGCCAGCAGTCTCCCGATGCGCAGGTGCGCCTCCGCGCGCATTGCTTCAGGGATCAGCGAATAGGCGGCTTCCTGGACCCGATTGTGCACAAACGCATAAGCGCCTGCCACTCGAACCACCGCCTCCTGCCGGACTGCCTCCCACAGGCGGGCGTGGACCTGTTCTTCCGATGCACCCCACACCGTGGACAGTGTCCCGATCTCAGCGCTGCCGAGGCACGCCAGTTCCTGGATTGCTTCCTGGGTGTCAGCGGAGAGGCCGCTCAATTTGGCAGCCATCAGTTCCACCGCATTATCGGTGTATGCCTTAGCATGAATGCGGCGAAGATCCCAGCTCCAGCGCGCCTCCTTGTGATCGAATGCAAGCAGTCCCTCCTCTGCCAGCGCGGAGATGAACTGAATGGCAAAAAAAGGATTGCCCGCTGTCTTTTCGTGCACCACTTGCGCCAATGAAGCGGTGCGATCCGGTTCGCAGCATAACGAATCCGCAAGCAACCGGCCCAGATCCTCCTGGGAAAGTGGCCCAAGAGTGATTTCCGTCACCCTGGTTTCCGATTGCCGGATCGACTCGATCCGGCGCATCAGCGGGTGGTTGGGATTGACTTCGTTGTCCCGGTAGGCACCAATCAACATCAGGTACCGCACATCCTTCTGCATCAGCGCTTCGAGTAAATCCAGCGTCGCCACGTCGCCCCATTGCAAATCGTCGAGAAAGAGCGCTAGTGGATGTTCCTTCCGGGCAAAGACGCCGATGAAGCGCCGCAGCACCGCTTGAAAACGCCATTGCGCCTCCTGCGGCGGAAGCTCGGGTATGGGCGGCTGCTGACCGACGATCAGCGCCAACTCGGGAACAAGTTCTACCGCTAGCCTGCCGTTCGCCCGCAGCGCTTCTCGCAGTGACTCCGCCCAGTCCTGCAACTCGGTCTCGCTCTGGCCCAAGAGAGGGCGAAGCAGCCCCTGAAAGGCTTGCTTCAAAGCGGCGTAGGGAATATCGCGCTTGTATTGAGTAAATTCCCCAAAGGCAAACAGTCCGTCGGCAGGTACTAGCGCTTTGTACAACTCATTGACGACGGCGGACTTGCCGATGCCTGAGTATCCGGAAACCAGCACCAGCTCCGGAGTACCGCTCGTCAGAACCCGGTCGAATGCGGCTAACAGGCTCTTGACCTCGTGCTCGCGCCCGTAGAGCTTTTCGTGAATCAGAAGGCGATCCGGAGCGTCGTGTTCGCCCAGGGGAAAGTCGTCAATCCGGTGTTCAGCTTCCCATTCTGAGAGACAGCGGCAAAGGTCGTTCTTGACTCCTGCTGCCGTCTGATAGCGGTCTTCAGGAGTCTTGGCGAGTAGTTTCATCACGATTGCCGAAACAACGGGAGGGATATCTGTTCGCCGCTGGGCAGGCGTCAACGGATATCTGGCTATGTGGCAGTGCACCCATTCCATCGGATCGGAAACGGTGAAAAGAAGACTGCCGGTCAACATCTCGTAGAACGTAACACCCAGCGCATAGAGATCGCTGCGCGAGTCGATCGAGCGATTCATCCGCCCCGTTTGCTCGGGCGCAATATACGCAAGCGTTCCGGCGATGAATTCAGGAGGTTCCGCCGACTGGCGTTCGCGTGGCAATCGAGAGGCGATCCCGAAACCTCGCAGCCAGACCCTGCCAGTGCGAGGCTCAACCATCACATTCGCCGGTTTCAGGTTCTTATGGATGAGGCCCCGGGCGTGCACCTGCTCCAGTGCCGCAGAAAGCGGGACCGCCACCCGGAGAAATTCCCCTATCTCCATAGGGGTGCTCAACAGTTGATCGAGCAACGGTTCCCCTGGATCCTCGAGGAGGAGCGCGGTTCGCCCCTCGTGCTGCATGAGTTCGAGCGGCCGGACTGCCCACGCCGGATCCAACTCCGCCCGAAGGGAGTACTCGTGTTCCAGCGCGCGGACACTCTCGAGGCGCGGATGCTCTGTTCTCGTCATCACAACGAGAACAGAGGGCGGATGCGCGCGTGCGCCGCTTCGCCCGCGTCCCCGGCAAAGGATGAACTCGCCATCTGTATGAAGTGGATCGAGAGTGTAGTCCGAGAGATCCATCGTGAGATCCTTTGACTTTCAGCGCGCCGCAAGGCCAATCGCCGCCAGGGGCCATCAGAAGAACAAAGTCCAGATCACTTCGACTTTGAGCGCATTGTCAACCCGTGGACTGATGGCCGGACCGTAGGCATAGCCCAGGCCGACGTCAAGGTAGTTGCCGGGTGAGAGGTGCAGGGAATAACTGCCCGTGAGCGTCGTTTCAGAGCGCCATACCGTCTTGCCTGCTCGCACGAGATCGTTCGTGAAGTATTTGCTGTAGCCGGTGTGCGATGCGACAAGGGAAGTCGAATCGCCAGGACGGTTGCGGAACGGGGCTAAGCGGTAGACCCTTGCTTCGTAATACCGCGCGTATGGATTCAAGGTTTCCGGGACTCCCATGGCCGAGCCCCCGACGTAGTAGCCGCGATAGGGGTGCGCGCTGTCGGTTTGCTTCAACTGATAGTCCATCAGCGCGTATGCGCAGTAGTTGCCTGACTCGCGCCTGCCCGTCTTGGCATTCATGTAACCCGTGGTGTTGTACATGTAGCCTGCGCGGAACCATGCCTGGTGCACGTTTGTGCTCGGAGGCCGCCGAAAGCCACCCTCGTTGATACTGAGCAGTTTGTCGCCACGGGGAAGGAACCGGAAGCCGGTATGGTTCCGGGCAACCTCGTTCGGGCCTCCGTTGGGATCGAGGCTCCTCTGCGCGGCGGCTTTAAAGTAGGCATTCCGTGATAAGCGAGCTTTGACGATGAGCGCAGGTGTCGTCAGACCGAAGTAGGGCATTCCCGCCTCGAAAGGCAGGATGGCGTAGACCCCCTGTGCGCCGTTCGCGGTCGATCCGCCGGTAAAAAAGCCGATGAAGTCCATTCCGCTGGAAACATAGCCGGCCTTTGCTTCGACGCGGTCCTCACCGAACGCCTTGTAGAAATACATATCCCAAAGCTGGACGGTTTTCGGTCCCCCGGGGTTCCAACTGACCCAATTCCATACCCCGCCAACATACAACTGCGCCTGCTTAAGGTGAAGTTGATGAAGGTCCGCAGTGAGGATCGGCTGCACAATGACTTGTTCGAATTCGCGATGCCCTACATAGACCTGATCATGTGCCGACGCCGGTGAGTCCAAGACGTTCTGGATGTATTGGTATTGGTTGATGAACCGTAGCGCCATGCCACGCCGGAAAAGTTCCTTGCGAAAAGCCGAGTCGACGCCAAGAACACTGTCGGAGAACAAAGGCATCGCTGCGTCGCCCCCTAAATAGTTCAGTTGCTCCACCGGGAGCTGAACGGGGACGGGCGAACTGGGATGGCTCGTAGCCTCGGGCGCTTGTGCCAGCGCCAAGGCTCCAGCCCACAACACGATCGTTGTGATAGAGATCCTCTTCACCGTCTGCTGACGCATCTCTAGTGCCCTCCACTTTAATAAGTGGAGAAGCCTGTCGTTCCGGCTTCCTCTTGGTTGCTTCGGCGCGCTCCGCATCGAGGCAGCGCATTCTCTTCCTTTCAGGTGCGCGTCACAATGTGTTGCGTTGTTGGTGGCTGCGCCACGGTGTAGTTGCTGAAGACCTGGTGTGCCGCATCCTGGCTGGGCGCCGAAACAGCGAGGGTGTAGGAGCTGACTTCGATCGGGGCGGAATTGTAGAGTCCGCTCGCATTAGTGGCGCGCGTAAGAACATGTCCTGTCTGCGCGCTGTTGGGCGTGAACTGGGCCTGTACAATGCCCCGCCCGGTCTGGTCGGTTACCACGCCGCTGACCGCGCTCTGGTCGACTTGCGCGCTGAACGTACCTGCGATGGTCCGTATCAGAAGGCCTGCGAGATGCACAAAATATTGGTAGAACCCGCCAAACTGAGATTTCATCGCGCGATTGCCTCCCCCCAAGAGTGGTGCTACGCGGGCGACAAGAACAGCCGGTTACGTTTCGCAGAGCGTTCGCACAGAGTTCGCGCCTTTTGGTCTCGCGGTGACGCACTATCCGGGCACGTCCCAATGAAATCGGCTAATTTTACCTTTTCGATGCTTTGGGCACAAATAGCCGGCTTGTAATGCTAACTGTTCCGTCGTCGCTAATACTGCGGGAGGGGAACACAATTTCCGCAAGTCGATTCTTCGTATCAAAGGCAACGTAAGCTGAAGGTTCGTTCTTTGCGCGTCGGAACGTTCCGGTTGTGTGGTCGGCAACTCTTCTGTTACTAGGGGGATACCATCCCAAGAATGGCAGAACTCGATTGCATCCAGCTATTCCGGCAGGGTGCTGGTGGTGCCTTGTGACAACGATGGGGGTGTTAGCTATCACGGCGGTGGCTGGCAGCATCCAGACCTTCTTAAAGCCGAGCGAGTTGTCTGAGAAGCACAATTCAGCGGGCAGGAGTTTTTTCAGACCTACGGAGAGAGCTGGAGGAATTTAAGGCGATTCGAAGGGCCAGATATCCACGGAAGTTGTTGAAAATAATGGTCGGCCCTCGCAGACGATTTTAGAACTCTATTGCGGGCTCTGCTTGGCGTCAGCTACGGCCGGAGAATTGCGCTTCTACCCGGTCAGTCTCAGGCCGAGGAATTCATTATCTTTTCCGAGCACAAGGACGCGCTGCTGGATCAAGAAATCCACAGGATCCGCGCAGCGTGCCCGCCCGATGCGCCTTGAACCGTTAGCAGGACTTGACTAGGTGTAGGCCTTCCGCGGTATCTTCACCGTTTCCGTCTTCCCTTCGCAGTTTAGCTGCTCCTGTAAGAAACGTTTTGCGAGGCCAGCTCACTGCGAAAGGAAAGTCAGGTCCGGACTTTCTTGTAGTTTGTTGCTCCTGAGTGTTCATCTGCTGATCGCCGGCGAAGGTAGGGCGCGCCATTCCGGATTGGGAGTGGGTCTCCTCGCTGCTTGAGATATGGTTTTCTCCGGAATCTCCACCGAGATCGAGATCGGCAAACTTGCAGACGAACCGCCGGCATTGAGCCTGAGTTTGCCATTCTCGACTACGAGCGCGTGAGCTGCGGTATCCCAGTAGGCAATCGCTTCCGGCCGGATGTCGAATGAAACGGTCTTCATCTCCCCGGCTTTGATCGCAATTCGCTGGAAGCCGACGAGTTGACGCCTGGGCCGGCTCACGCTGGATTCCGGATAGCTGGCGTAGACCTGTACGACTTCGTCCCCGTCGCGCTGACCGATGTTTCGAACGTCAACCTCAACGTGTGCGACGGAGTCCTCGCGAGTGCCTGGAATGGCTCGAAGCTGCTCATACTTGAACTGCGTATAGCTCAGTCCAAATCCGAACGGGTACAGCGGCTCGGAGTTGAAGTACATGTAAGTGCGGCCATTGCGCAGGTCGTAATCCATCATGGGAGGCAACTGCTCGACTGATTTCGGCCAGGTGTGCACCAGCCGTCCTGCAGGGTTGTAGTCTCCGAACAGTACGTCTGCAAGAGCATTTCCCAATTCCTGACTGTTGTGCGTCATTTTCAGGATGGCGGGGACGTGCTCCTGCGTCCAGTTGATCGCGTAAGGAAAACTGGAGATCAGGACCACAATCGTTTTTCGATTGGCCGCATAAACCTGCTGCACTAACTTCTCTTGCTCAAGGTCGATGGATTTGCGATCTATGCCCTCTTTACCGTTGCTCGCAACCTCACACACAGCCCAGGGAGCATCGCATTCCGGATGGTTCCCAACGACCACGATAGCGATATCCGACTTCCTCGCGATTTTCTCGGCCGTGCCGTTATTGTTGTTCTTCGCAAACTGCACCTTGACAGTTGAACCAACGCGGTCGCGAATTCCCTGCAAAGCGCTGATCGCGTAAGGAGGCGTTCCGCTGTACCAGTCGAGCAGCACCCGGTCGGCATAAGGTCCGACCACGGCAATCGACTTCACGGATCTCGCGTCGAGCGGCAACATGTGCGAGTCGTTCTTCAGCAGCTCGTTGTTCAGCAGGTCGTTCTTCAGCAAAACGATGGATTCGCGCGTGGCTCGCCGCGCAAGCATCTTGTGCTCGGGCGAATTCCATGGCTCGAGGCCACTCCCGATCTTCGAGTAGGGAACCATCTCAGGAGGGTCCAACTGCCCGAGGCGAATCATCACGCGGAAGACGCCACGTAGCGATTCATTCACATCAGCTTCTGTGAGCAGTTTGTCGTGAATCGCAGTAGTGGCGGGCTCTTTGTAGTCGTCGAGAAATTGGTTGATCCCCGCATGGATGCACGATGCCACGGCATGCGGCAGGTCAGGTTCGCGCTTGAATTGCGTAACTAAATTCGTCATGGCGTCTGAATCCGTGCAGATGATGCCATTGTTTCCCCATTGGCGCACCGCGACTCCTTTCAATACCGGTTGCACCTCCATCGGCACACCGTTGTAAGCGTTATAAGCCGCCATGAATGCGCGAGATCCGCCATTCTCAATGCCCATGCGAAACGGGACCGAGTAATACTCGCGAAAGAGTCGTTCGTCAAAATTTGAAGATGAACTTTCGCGCCCATTTTCGTTGCTATTCGCGAGAAAGTGCTTCATCAATGATGCCGTGAGCCAGTAATGCGGGTCATCGCCCTGCAACCCCTTCACAAACGCCACGGTCAGAGTCCCCGTGAGAAAAGCGTCTTCCCCGTAACTCTCTTCAGTTCTGCCCCAGCGGATATCTCGCGCAAGGTCGGCATTGGGCGCACGCACGACCAGCCCGCCGCGCCGGTACTGGCTCTGGAACATGTATCTCGTCTCAACACCTTCGGCTCTGGCGACCTGGCGCAGAAGTTCCGGGTCCCACGTCTCTCCCAGTCCGACTGCCTGCGGGAACTGTGTTGTGGGCACCACCGAGGGCTGCCCCCATCCTCCGGGACCACCCATTGCGAGGCCGTGCAGGCCTTCCACGTGATCCGTACCGACCACCCCCAGGCGAGGCACACTCGGCACCGTCCCCAGACAAGAGAGCTTTTCGTCGATGGTCATCAGCGAGAGCAGGTTCGTAATGCGCTCTTCGACGGGCAGATTCGGATTTTGGAATGGGTATTTGTATTGCGCTGTCGCGAACGAAAGCAACGAGAGCATCACGGCGATGATCGAAGAAACACGTATGAATCGGAGCAAGTCTGTGTCTCCAGAGTACTGCGGTGCTTGGAGGCGCGTTCAGTCCGGCTCAACGCGAACGCGTCAAAAATACAGCTTAACCGCAAATTGAATTTCGCGCTGGTCGTTTTGTCCATCGCGCGTCGAATTGATCTTTCCAAAGTTGCTCGGATTGTTGTAATTCAGTGCTCCGGGGGCCGCTCCCGGTCCATAAATGGGGAATCCCGGAAGTGAGAAATTGGGATGATTCGTCAGGTTGAAGAACTCGGCGCGAAATTCAAGCCGGAAGCGATTAGTTATTGCGTGCTGCTTGAATAGGGAGAAGTCAATGCGTTTGTAACCGGGTCCACGGAACTGACTTGGCCCGCCCCCCAGCGGGCTGTAATCGGATTGCCCAATACTGGTCGCGACGGGGGGCGTGGCGAACGCTGCCGGGTTGAGCCACTGCTCCGCATTGTGTTTTCCGGCGTACATATCCTCGCCACGAACCTTCAATGCATTACAGCCAAAGCCAGAGGTGGTCTCAATGGCGCAGGGCACCGTGCCCGGCTGGCCACCCTGCAGCGTCAGAATCCAGGCGGCATTCCAGCCGCCCGCCACCGCGTCGACAATCCCGTTGTGGCTCGAATAGCGCCGGTCACGTCCGAAGGGCAGTTCGTACGTTCCGCTCAGGTGGAACACTTTCTGAATGTCGAAATCGCAGAGTCCGAAGTCCGCATGAATTCCAAAGTTCGGCAGAAATGGAGCGCGGTAACGGCTCAATGCTGTTGGATTAAGAACGTCCACGGCATCGGTCATGCAATTGGACCAGGTGAAATTGCCGAGCACATTCAAGCCATGGCCGACCCGGCGCTCGTAATTCGCCTGCAGAGAGTTATAGTGGCTATCTGCGCCAAACCGGGTATAGGTGATAGAGGAAAAATCAGGATAGGGGGAATAGGAAAGAGCATTCAGCCCAACCGGCAGAATCTGCCGAGGAGTATTCGGGTTGACGTATGTCCCTAGATGATGGACGGTGTTCCCGACGTAGCCCAACTGCACGGTGTCCTTATGGGACAGCGCGTACTGCAATGTTAGATTGAAACCCTGTGTGTTGGGTGTCGGCAGGTGGTAGTCCTCTCCCGTGAAGGAGACTCCCGCTGGTTCAATAGCCGCCGGAGTCAGAGGAATGCCGGTGAAGCCGGTCTCCAGCGTGCCAATCGAGCCGTTGCCGAATGTAATGGGTGCGTTCGGCACTTGATAGCTATAGGACTGTGCGAATTGAAAAGGAAAGTCCACATAGGTTTCGACCACGGAATTTTCAAATCCGCCGTAAAAAATCCCGTATCCACCGCGCACCACCAACTTGGAAGTAATCTGATAGGCAAATCCGAAGCGGGGCGAGAAATTCAGCTTCTGGGATTCTCCCAGACCCGGCTGACTGGAACAGACTATGTCGATCCCATCCGCCGCCGCAGCCGTCCTGAAATCCGGAGACAACGGCGTATTGCAACGTTTCTGGGTCAACAAAAACGTCGAATGCCCGTTTTTCCCCGTAAGGATGAAGTTCGATTGGTTGCCATAGTTCTCAATTAATTGGCCGAAGTATTCGTATCGCAATCCAAGGTTCAGTGTCAGGTTTCTCTTTATCTTGAGGTCGTCCTGGAAGTAACCGGCGTAATACTGGTGCTTCATGGAAGTGTTGGCGATATTCGAGGCGGTAATGGAGTCGGCCCCTCCCACATAATCGGCGGCGCCCGTAACCGTCCCCGGAATCGGCGTCAAAAGCATCTGGGCAAGTCCCGTATTGCCCCCGCTGGTAGCCGGAACCTCCGTATAAAGCCCGCTGAACGTCCACGCCCCCCTGCTTGCCGGAGGCTGGAGGATGGCGAATCCTAGACGCTGCCATTGGAACCCGGCCTTGAGAGTCTGGCGCCCCACAATTTTGGTCAGGTTGTTCGTAATCTGCGATGTCGTGCTTAGCTCGATCGAGGGCAAGTATCCGTTGCTGCCTAAGCTGCTAAGACCCGTCAAGGAAATCGAACCCAAACCGCCATTCGAATTCCCTTGCGGGATTCCCTGTATGCCGTATCGCGCAGGAATTCCCAGCGTGTTGGCATTGGGCTGCGTACGCGTGGCGCTCAAATGGCTGTACCCTAGACGGAACTCGTTCACCCATGTCGGTGAAAATAGGTGCGTTTCACTCAGGGCCAAATTCCAGGATGTTACATTCTGATCTCCGGCAGAGAACGCGCCGCCATCCGCGATCCCCCCGAATGGCCCGGGAATCTTCTCCGGATTGTTTACATAGCTCACGCGCGCAAAGGTATTGTCCTTAGAACCGAAGCTATGATCGACGCGCACGTCGAATTGATCGGTATCGTCGTTGAGGACAGGGTTCGACGAGTAGTTGTTGAACAGGCCCGAGTTGTTCGGCGCTGGAAACAGATTCAAGAGCGCAATTGCATTGGCGTCGAGCCGGTTTGCAGGGAGCATATTGCCCGCGAACGGCTCCCGCGCAAAACCAATCTGGCTACCCGTTGCTGCTCCAGACGGACACGCGACCGTAATCGAGGACACCGGATCTGGCACGCCGCAAACGATACGACGCGTTGTTGAGGGATCGAGAACCTGTCCGAGTGTGTAGCCCCGCCCCAGGACATCCATGACGCACCCCGACTGGCCTGGGTTCTGCATACAACTCGATGGAGCCGGGCCCTGGCTTAGCAGCTCGGACAGGTTGCGATGTGCCCGCGAACCGGGCAGTGCTTACGGAGTTCCTGTCCACACTCGGCTTCGAAGTAGCGGAGGCCGAAAACGGCGAGGAAGGACTGAAGCGGGTTTCTGAGTTTCGTCCCGATGTGATTTTGATGGATGGCGTGATGCCCGTAATGGACGGGCTGGAAGCAACACGACGGTTGCGGCAAATGCCAGATTTCCAGGCGCTGCCGATCATAGGAGTTTCGGCCAGTGCCTCGGGAAGCGATGCAGCCGCGTTCCTCGCGGCAGGCGCGAACACGTTCGTGACAAAGCCAGTCGCACTTCCGCGTTTACTCGCGGAAATGGGCACGCTCATGAAGATCGAGTGGGTGTACGAGTCTCGGGCGGCAGAGACCGCGAAGCCAGCAGTTGAGGAGGAACTCGTGCTGCCGCCGCATGAGGAGTTGGCGATCCTGCACGAATTGTCCGTGTTCGGGAACGTGTACCAAATCGACGAGCGGGCGGAGTACTTGGCGACGCTCGATGCACGCTACCGGCCACTGGCCAACAGACTTCATAAGTTGGCTGTGGGATTTCAGACGAAAGCAATCCGTGCCCTAATTGAGGAACTCATGGCGAGGGAGCACATCGATGAGTCGGCATCCAATGACTGACGCTGCTCAGACAATTTTGATTATCGACGACAACCCCGTCAATCTCGGAGTCCTAGGGGATCATCTGCGGCAACGCGGCTTCATGGTGGTCGTGGCTCAGGATGGAGAGGAGGGACTGGAACGTGCAGAAGTCGTCAAGCCGGACCTCATACTGCTGGATATCATGATGCCCGGCATCAACGGACTTGAGACATGCCGGCGATTGAAGGCTTCCGACGCTACCCGCGAGATCCCTGTCATCTTCAAGACCGCGCTGACCGACACTGCGACGAAGATCGCCGGCTTCGAAGCTGGTGGCGTGGACTATGTAACATCACCGATTCAGATCGAGGAGGTGATGGCGCGAGTTCAGACCCATCTCACGTTGCACAGGGTCAAGAAGCGTCTGGAGCAGGCCCGCGCCGAACTTGAAGACCGGGTGCAGCAGCGTACGGTCGAACTTCGTGCTGAGGTTGCCGAGCGCAAGCGGGCGGAGGACGAGGTGCGCGATACCGCCGCGCAGTGGCAGGCTACCTTTGACGCGGTCCAGGATGTGGTTTTGCTGCTCGACAAGGATTTCCGTGTGGTGCGAGCGAACCATGCAGCGACGAAGTTCCTAGGGTTGCCGATTGACAACATCGTCGGGGGACACTGCTACGATCTGATCCACGGGACGACCGCGCCCCCTGAGGAATGCCCTCTAGCCAAAATGCGCCAATCTTTGAGGCATGAAGAAGAGGAGGTCTTGGCTAGAGAGGGAGGTCCTTGGTTGTTGGTTTCCGTTGACCCAGTATTCGATCCGAGCGGAGAACTTATACACGCCGTCCATGTGGCGCGCGACATCACGGAGCGCAAGAGGGCGGAAGAAGCGCTGAAGCGCATGAATCGCGAGTTGCGCGCCATCAGTGACTGCAACCAGATGCTGCTCCGTGCGAGTGATGAGCGGACGCTAGTCAACGAAATCTGCCGGATCGTGTGCGAGGAGGCCGGCTATCGCATGGCTTGGGTCGGATACGCCGAACACGACCAAGCCAAGACTGTGCGTCCAGTCGCGTGGGCTGGAGTCGAAGAGGGGTACCTTCGCGCAGCCAACATCAGTTGGTCCGAGGAAAACGAGCCCGGACGAGGTCCGACCGGAACCGTCCTCCGAAGCGGAACAACTTACTATAACCAGGATTTTGCCTGCGATGCTCAAAGCTCACCCTGGCGCGAGAGCGCATTACAACGCGGATATCGTTCGAGCATAGCCCTGCCTCTCAAAGACGAACACGCCAGCGCTTTCGGCGCCCTGACAATTTACTCCAGCGAGCCCAACGCGTTTTCTCCAGAGGAGATTCGGCTACTGGAGGAACTGGCGGGCGATTTAGCGTTCGGCATTACCGTCATACGGGCCCGTATCGAACGCAAGCAGGCCGAAGAGGAGAAGGCGAAACTGCAGCAACATCTGCAGCAAGCGCAGAAGATGGAGGCTATCGGCCAGATTGCCGGGGGCGTCGCGCACGACTTTAACAACATTCTCGGAATCATCAACGGGTACAGCGAGATTCTGCTGAGCAGGCGAAAGCTGGATGAAGAGCAAAGATCGCAGGTCGAAGAGATACTCGCAGCCGGACAACGGGCCGCCTCGCTTACCCGGCAGTTGTTGGCCTTTAGCCGCAAACTGGTGTTGCAGCCCAAAGTGCTCAGTCTGAATTCGGTCATTGAGGGATTCGAGAAGATGTTGCGCCGCTTGATCGGTGACGAGATAGAGGTCCGGACCACGCTCGACCCGAATCTCAGCGCGGTGAACGCTGACCCGAATCAGATGGAACAGGTCTTGATGAATTTCTGCATTAACGCTCGGGATGCCATGCCCCAAGGGGGCAAGATCACGATTGAAACCGAAAACGTGGAACTCGATGATGCCATGGCGGCACGCTTCTCGCTGACACCCGGACGGTACGTAACACTTTCCGTGAGCGACAGCGGCATCGGAATGGACCACGCGACGCAGTCTCACATCTTCGAACCCTTCTTCACGACCAAGGGGCCGGAACACGGCACGGGCTTGGGCTTGGCGACCGTCTATGGCATCGTGAGGCAGAGTGATGGTCATGTGTCGGTGTACAGCGAACCGGGCCGGGGCTCGACCTTCCGGGTTCACTTGCCGGCGGTGAACCAAAGAACGAAAGAGGACGAGCAGAGTTCTAAGGCACTGGAATTGTTGCGAGGATCGGAGACCATCCTCCTCGTTGAGGATGCCGCGCCTTTACGCACTCTCTATCGCAAGATCCTTGAGGAGAAAGGCTACACGGTGTTGGAAGCCGGGGACGGCGAGCGCGCCCTCCAGGTGGCCGAGCAATACCACGGAAACCTGGCGTTACTGCTAAGCGATGTCTCATTGCCGAAGATGAAAGGGCCTGCCCTGGCGAAGATTCTGTTGCAGCAACGGCCCACGATGAAGGTGCTGTTTATGTCGGGTCACAGCGATGAGGTCGTCTCTGGGCGCGATCATCTGCTCGCTGGAGGCGCGGGGTTCATCCAAAAGCCATTTGGCGCGGAAGATTTGTTCAGAAAATTGCGTGAGATACTCAATTCGCAACAGTCAGGCGGTTTTGCCTCACCCCCGGAGGCGGACTTGCCCCCGCCATAGAGGCTTGCTGGCCCCATTAAGCAGAACACTGTACCCAGGACATCTACAATCCACACGAATTCACCCACGACCCATATACAAGTTAGGGCCGAGGCAGCCCTGCCCCCTGTCGCAAGGTCACGTGGCACGCGTTGGAAGCTGGAGGTCTCCCCGTACTACCGCCCCGCCTTGCATCCCGCGACGCATTCCATCACCCGCGCATTCAGGCAGCCCGCGAGGGAGATCGCGGCCTCCAGAGAGACTGAGACCCCCGTTGGCCCGCCAGTTTCAGCCTTCGGGCGGTACGGCGCGCACCAGGTTCAAGCTAGACGATCTTTTCCGCCTCAGATCGGGCTGGAAGCATGGATGCAGAAGAGCAGCGACTGATATTTGCATCAGCCGCTCGACCGCGACTGCGGCAGCTTCGACTCGGATGCGATGGCCAAGCTGCTGCAGGGCATCGTCGTGGAGCCGCGCCATTGCACAGTCGAGCGCAACGGCCTCACCGTCGCTGTTCGCACGATGCAACAGAAGCTTCAACCCCCGCAGTCATCATCTTTCTTCTTTCTTCTCGCGAGAGCTGGAGTACTCTGCTATTGTTTAGGCGTTCCGGCTTCCACTTCCCCGGGTTGCTAGCCGAACTCGTCCGGAGCGATTGTTCCGGTGCACAAGGTGCCTTCCTATGATCTTCAGAACCATGTCGTGTGTTGTACTCTTTTGTGCGCTCGCTCTAGCACAGTCGCAGCCCGCGGCTAAGGGGCAGTCCTCCACCACTGAGCCTGAGATTGCCAGTGAAGCCTTTATCGTCAATCATCTCGCAACGAAAATCGACGTTAGCGAAGATGGCAGCAGCGTCCGTGATGTTGAAGCGGAGATCAAAATTGCGGCCGACGCGGGTGTGAAGACCTTTGCCGTGCTCAGTTTTACGTACACCAGCACGAACCAGGTGGTGGATGTTGAGTATGTTCGTGTTCGCAAGCCGGATGGCACCGTAATCAAGACACCGGACTACAACATCCAGGAGATGCCTGCTGAAATTACGCGCACCGCGCCCATGTATAGCGACATCCGTGAGAAGCACGTTGCCGTGAAAGCGTTGGGGGTGGGAGATACGCTGGAATACAAAGTGCGAACCCGCACACTAAGCTCCGAGATAGCAGGCCAGTTCTGGTATGAAGAGACCCTGCGGAAAGACCAGGTCATCCGCGATGAGACCCTGGGATAAGTCTTCCGGCCGGCAAGCACGTCACGGTGAAAAGTCCCGAGTGCAAACCGATGATCAGCGATAAGGACGGAAGGAAGGTATATCTCTGGAAGTACTCCAATCTCGAGAGTCGCAAGGAGGAGGAATCGTTAAATCCGAAGCGCGGAACACCCCCTCCATCCATTCAGGTTTCAACGTTTTCAAGTTGGGAGGAGATTGGGCGCTGGTATGCCGGGCTACAGCAGGCAAAGGTAGCCGTGACACCGGTCATCCAGGCAAAGGCACGCGAGTTGACCAACGGACTCACCACTGACGATGCAAAGCTGCGCGCGGTTTATAACTTCGTCTCAACGAAGATCCATTACGTGGGACTCGACTTTGGCATCGGCCGCTACCAGCCGCACTCAGCGGAAGACGTGCTGGGCAACGAGTACGGTGACTGCAAGGACAAGCACACGCTTCTGGCCGCACTGCTGAAGGCCTCCGGCTTTGAGGCATGGCCGGCCTTGATTCACAGTACGCAGCGCTTCGATCCTGACGTACCCTCTCCTGCGCGGTTCAACCACGTCATTTCGGTCGTATCTCGGGGAGGGCAATTGGTGTGGCTAGACACGACCCCCGAGGTAGCGCCTTACGGGCTGCTGATGCCCGTTTTGCGAGGAAAGCAAGCGCTGGTAGTTCCCGCCGGAAAAGCTCCTTCGCTCATCGTGACACCCGACGACTCGCCGTTTCCCCAGGAACAGAGATTTGCCTCCACGGCAAAGCTCGGTGCAGATGGCGTTTTGACGGGTCACATTGTGCAGCGCTATCGGGGCGATACCGAGGTGGTTTTCCGGCTCGCCTTGCGGAAGCTGTCGCAGTCGCAATGGAAAGATGGGGTTCAGAATCTATCCTATGCAATCGGGTTCGGCGGAGAGGTCAGCAATGTGCAGGTCAAGGGCCTGGAGCAGCTGGATGAACCTCTTGAGATCTCTTACGATTACCTGCGCAAGGATTATGCCGATTGGGAGAACAAGCAGATTCTCGCTCTCTTGCCGCCCATCGGCATTGAAGCGCTTGGTGCTCCAAAACTCCAGAAGACCGCCGAATTCCCCCAGTATCTGGGCACCAAGGGCGACATCATTTACCACTCGGAAATTACCCTGCCGGCAGGAAGTACGCTGACTCCGCCGACTGATCTCAACATTGTCGAGTCCTATATTGAGTATCACACCCGGAATGTTTTGGAAAACGGCGTGCTGAAAACAACCCGTCACCTTGTCATCAAGAAAGATGAAGTTGCGGAGGTCGATTGGGAAAGCCTCCGCAAGTTGGCAAAAGCGGCATCCAATGACACCTACAACTTCATGCCGCTGAGCGGGATTGAGGGCGCTCCTGGAAGCGCGTCCGATTCGGAAGATCTTGATCGCAAGTTTCGCGAAGCTACGGACGCGCTGAAGCAGAGAGATTCCGTTCGTGCGAAGGAGCTGCTTCAGCAGATCATCGCTACCAATCCGAAGTATCCGATGGCGCACTTCAATCTGGGAGTAACTCTGGCCATCTCCGGAGATATGTCTGGCGCTTTCCTGGAGTTCGACAAAGAGGAGGAGGTCAACCCGACGGAACTTCGTTCCTATCAGGCTGCGGCCAGGGCGGCTGCGTCTCTCCGTCGCAATCAGGATGAAATCGAAGAGTGGCGCAAACTGCTGAAGCTTGATCCGAAGAACCGTGATGCGGCTCTTCGATTGAGTGTGCTGCTCTCTTCTGACGGGAAGTTTGCGGAGGCGGTCGAGGTGTTGGAGCCTGCCGTCGAAGCCGCGCCTGAGAGTCCGGCGTTGCAATTTGCGCTCGGCAATGCGTATGCACAAAGCGCTCAGCCGGAAAAGGCGCTGCCGCACTTGAACGTCGCTGCCGAGGCGGCTCAGAAAGCTCAGCCGCTGGACTACATGCAGCTGAACAACATCGCTTACACCTTTGCGGTAAGTGGCATCGAACTCGAGCGAGCGAAGCAGTGTATTGAGGCCGCGTTGGCAAGGCTCGATGAGCTCGCGGAAAATTCCAACAACGAAAGGAGCAACCGGTTACGACTCACGAACGACTATGGATATCTTTGGGACAGCGCAGGGTGGATTTACTACAAGTCCGGCGACCTTAAGCGCGCTGAGGCATATGTTCATGCCGCATGGTTGCTGAAACAAGCTGGCGAGGTTGGCGAGCACCTGGCGGAAATTTATGAAAAGCTCGGGCGCAATAAGGAAGCGGCTCACATCTGCGAGCTGGCCTACGCCGCGGGACCGGACGAGGCGGAGAAGAAAAAGCTCGAAGCACGCTACCAGAAGTTGGCCGGAAAACCGATGAATCCGGTCAAGATAACGGCGGGATATCACATCTCGCGGCTTCCTAATGGCGAATGGCCGATGACGCCCACCGATGAGCTGATGAAAATGCGCACCGCAGAGCTGGGCAAGGAATCCGGCCCGGATGCATCCGCAATGTTTATCATCATCTTTGCTCCGGGCCGTCCGCAGTCGGTCACCTACAGCAGTGGAAGCGAAGTAATGAAACAGATGACCGCCCGCCTGGAGCACGCGAAGTTTCAGGTGGAGATTCCAGAAGGCAGTCACGCGACACTCTTCCGCCAGTTGAAGGTGGCGTGCAGCAAATATGCGCCCTGCTCAGCAGTGCTTGTCTCCGCGGATATGCCACTTTCCAGTAGTATTCAATTCACAACGCATCAGAGATAGGTGCCAATTGCGGAGCGCCGCAGTGCCGGCGCTCTCCGCGATTCCTTCCAAGTCATTTGTCTGGTATGGGATTGTGAGCGGATAATTGCCAAGCATCCAACAATCCCGGAACGGGATAGGCTCCATTCGTCTTCGGCGCACCACGGGGCATGAAAATATCATTTTCATGGCAGTGAGTGGAAAGGCGATATATCGCTGCCGTGCCTTCGTGCATGATCTGTTGGTATCTATCCATCAGCTTCGGGAGCAGGTCACCCCTCTGCTTGAGGAGAGGACGAGTACCAGTGTCGGTGAGGAATTTCAAGCTGTCGTCCCAGGCGGCGTTCATGCGGTCCGGTTCCCAAGATTGCGGACAAAGGAACAGCAAGCGCCATTGCGGCTTGCAACTCCGGCGGCCTGACTTTGGACGAATTTACGGCCAGTAGACTAGCAGATCCAATCAGTAAAGCTGTGCAGCACAATCTACTTTTCCAGCTTGAAAACGGTGCCGCAACCAACGTTCTTTTCGGCCGGGGGAAGCCCAACTAAGCCATAGCAAATGCCGGCGCCACCTGCGGACGTTGCACCGTAGAGGTTGCCTGATGCGTCCTCGATCAAAGCTCCTCCAGGATCTGCCCCGTCCCCATCCGGCGGCCCGCTAAAGTTGTGCAGCACAGTTTCCGTGCCGGTGGGAGTCAGCTTGAAAATAATGCCACAGCCAACTATTCCACGGCCAAGG
>Ga0326727_10005369_pt1 | contig 36772 bp, 34 predicted proteins | sample MB2enrmetagenome_FD_207643 | JGI IMG/M metagenome (GOLD analysis project Ga0326727, IMG submission 207643) | Lab enriched peat soil microbial communities from McLean, Ithaca, NY, United States - MB29MY | ecosystem: Environmental > Terrestrial > Soil > Wetlands > Peat | place: USA: New York... | reverse complement strand
CGAATGCTTCGCATTCGCCTTGAGGTGACAGCGCCGGTCCGATGTGGCGAAGCGCTTCCATGATCTTTGCTGAGCGAAGCCGGCCCACAGGGCCGGCCCGCTCAACAAAGATCATGGAGGCCGAGAGCCTGAGCCGCGCGCAGGAGTCAATGTTTGCGGCCCCCGGACTTGATCCGGGGGGAGCAACCCAAGGCGAATGCGAAGCATTCGGCCGGGCGAAGCGGGCGCGACATTGACGCCGAGCACGGATCAGGCGCAGCGGACTCGGAAGGCGTCGAATTTCGATGTGTGAATCCGGTGGCCCCCTCGCGGGGGAAGGGGTTCGCGCCGCCGTTTTCGCGCGAGCGCTGGTCGCGTCCGGCGCGGAGCGCCTCGTTTGGCGACAGCCATGAAGCTGCTGGAACGCGGTCGGCGACCGCGTCGACAGATTTGCCGGCCTTGGCGTCAGTTGGCGAAGAACATCGGCATGTGCGCGAGGGCGAGCGAAGCGCGCGTCGTCCCGCCGTAGATCCATTCGTTGGCGCGCAAATGGCCGTAGCCGCCGAGCACCAGGATCGAGGCCCCGAATTGATCGGCTTCCTCCGCCAACACCGTGGCGACGTCGCGCCCGCGGCTGTGGGCGCGCTTGGTTTCGATAGGAATTTCGTGCCGCCCCATGTGCCGCGCGATGCTCGCGCAAGGGTCGACGGCGTCGCTGAAGGCGTTGTCTTCGGCGTCGACGGTGACGAAACGGGTCAGGCGGGTTTGGCGCAGCAGCGGCAACGCCTCGCGCAGCGCGCGCGTCGCCTCCCGGCTGCCGTTCCAGGCGACGACCGCGCGTTGGGGAATGGCGCGGAACGCATAGCGGGCGGGAACGACCAGGACGGGTCGGCCCGAATCGAACAGGCAGCTCTCGAAGAAGGCGCGCTCCATGTCGGCGCCGCCGTCGGGCGACCAGCCGAGCACGGTGACGTCGGCGCTGCGGGCGTGACGCGCGCAGATGTCGCCGACCTCCTGCTCGAAGGCGTCGACGCGGCGCAGCTCATTATGCGCGGTCAGCTTGCCGTAAATCGCTTTGAGGCGCTTTTCCGACTGCTCGGCCTCTTCGCTCGCCTGGCGCTGGGCGTGAATCCAGGCTTCGGGAACCTTCGCGGCGGCCAGCGACATCGGATAAAACGGCACCAACCCGAACATCAGTCCGGTCAAATGGGCGCCGAACGCCGAGCACAACATGTCGGCGTAGACGAGCGCGTGCATCGCGGCGTCCGTTTCGTCCTGCGGCACCAGCACGTCCCGGAACCCGCCCGGCGCGGGCGCCTTCGCAATCGCCAAATCGACGGCCGCCATGGCCTGAACACTCCCGAAGCCGGCGCGCCGCCGCTCACGTCGCCGCGACGGAGACGCGCAGCCGGAAGCTAGGCGCACGCGGGCGAAGGCTGTTGACATAAGTCAAGCTGGCCGATTCGCGCGGCGGCCGTCGACCGCCGCTCGGCGCCGAGCGCGCGAAGCCGCGCCGAGGCGGATTGACATAGGTCAAGTCGGCCGATACCAACGCAGCGGGTCCGCGGCCGATCGACGCCCGGCGCCCGACGAGGCTGCGGGCGTCGCGGCGCGATCCCTCCGGCGCTGCGACGCAGGGTCATATCGCGTTCACGCGAGCGTCTTTCCCTGCATGATCCAACCGCGCGTCGAAAGTCGGGGAAATCCGGCTGGGGGTGTGTTCGGCTCGCGCCTGGAGCGAGGGCGGCGCGCGTCTCGGCGACGCATTCGCCTAAGAGGGGGCTAGACGCGGGCGCGCGCGGAAGGTTAAAGCGCGAAGGCCGCAAGGCGCCGCTGGCGGAGCGGACGAGGGGCGACGTATGCCTGGATTTGGAGCGAATTGTCGATTGATCCAGGTCAAGTTCGCGGCGGCGCGGCGGCTCGCTTGCGGCGAAAATTTCGTTAGGCGCACAGGGGGTTCGAGATGCAGGCGGTCACGACGAAGAAGTCGATGCGCGGCGGCGAGGTCGGTCTGATCGCCGCTTTGGCCATCGTGGCTCTGGCGTGCCTCACGATCGCCGTCGAGACGATCGAGCCGGCGTTTGCTTTTCACATGGCGCTGGGCGTCGTCGCCAGCGCGGCGGGCGTCTACGCCGTCGCGCGTCGCTATGCGGGACGGGCGGCCGAGGCGCCGCCGCTCGAAATCGACGGCAAGCCGAACTACAATTTCGGCCCCATCAAGTTCTGCACCCTGGCGGCGCTCTTGTGGGGCGTGGCGGGAATGGCGGTCGGCATCTACATCGCCTTCGAGCTCGCCTATCCCTGGCTCAACATCGCGCCGTGGTTCAACTTCGGCCGCTTGCGGCCGCTGCATACCTCGGCGGTGATTTTCGCATTCGGCGGCAACGTGCTGATCGGGACGTCGTTCTACGTCGTGCAACGCACCTGCCGCGCGCGGCTATTCGGCGATCTGCTGCCGTGGTTCGTCGTGCTCGGCTACAACTTCTTCATCGTCATCGCCGGGACGGGCTACCTCTTCGGCATCACCGAGGGCAAGGAATACGCCGAGCCGGAATGGTACTCCGACCTCTGGCTGACCATCGTCTGGGTGATGTACCTCCTCGTGTTCGTCGGCACGCTGTGGCGCCGCAAGGAGCCGCACATCTACGTCGCCAACTGGTTCTATCTGGCGTTCATTCTGACGATCGCGATGCTGCATATCGGCAACAACGCGGCGATCCCGATTTCGCTGTTCTCGTCGAAGTCGGTCATCCTGTGGGGCGGCGTCCAGGACGCGATGTTCCAGTGGTGGTACGGCCACAACGCGGTCGGTTTCTTCCTCACCGCCGGGTTCCTGGGCATCATGTACTACTTCGTGCCGAAGCGGGCGGAGCGACCGGTTTATTCCTACCGGCTGTCGATCATCCACTTCTGGGCGTTGATCTTCATCTATATCTGGGCGGGCCCGCACCATCTGCACTACACCGCGCTGCCGGATTGGGCGCAGACGCTCGGCATGACCTTCTCCCTCATGCTGTGGATGCCGTCGTGGGGCGGCATGATCAACGGTCTGCTGACCTTGTCGGGGGCGTGGGACAAACTGCGCACCGATCCCGTGTTGCGCATGCTGGTCGTGTCGGTCGCCTTCTACGGCATGTCGACCTTCGAAGGCCCGATCATGTCGATCAAGACGGTCAATTCGCTGTCGCACTACACCGACTGGACGATCGGGCACGTCCATTCGGGAGCGCTCGGATGGGTGGCCTACGTGTCATTCGGCGCGCTCTACTGCATGGTTCCCTGGCTTTGGAACAAGCGCGAGCTCTATTCGATCCGCCTGGTGAACTGGCACTTCTGGATCTCGACTCTCGGCATCGTGCTCTACATCACCTCGATGTGGGTGTCGGGCATCCTGCAGGGCCTGATGTGGCGGTCATACACCGCGCAGGGCTATCTCGAATATTCGTTCATCGAGACCGTGGCGGCGGTCCATCCCTTCTATGTCATCCGCGCGCTCGGCGGCGTCCTGTTCATCACCGGCTATCTGCTGATGGTCTACAATGTCTTCATGACGATTCGCGTGGGCGAGGGAGCGGCCGCTTCCGCCCAACCTTCCCTCCAGCCCGCCGAATGAGGAACTGAAGTCATGAGCAGCGGGACCCAAACTCCCCGTACCCCGGCCATCCTCGCCGTGCACACTGTCTTGGAGAAGAACCCTATCCTGCTGATCCTGGCGATTCTCATCGTCGTCGCGATCGGCGGCGTCGTCCAGATCGCGCCGCTGTTCTACCTGCAGGGCACGGTCGAAAAGGTCGAAGGCATGCGGCCCTATACGCCGCTCGAACTGGCCGGGCGCAACATCTACGTGCGCGAGGGCTGCTACCTCTGCCACAGCCAGATGATCCGCTCGTTGCGCGACGAAGTGGAGCGCTACGGCCACTATTCGCTGGCGGCGGAAAGCATGTACGACCATCCGTTCCAGTGGGGTTCGAAACGCAATGGCCCCGACTTGGCGCGCGTCGGCCTGAAATACACCGACTCCTGGCACATCGCGCATCTCAAGGATCCACGCTCGGTGGTGCCGCAATCGATCATGCCGAGCTACGCGTTCCTCGCCGCTGCGCCGCTGGATTCGCGCGAACTGGCCGACTACATGCGCGCCAGCCGGCTCGTCGGCGTCCCCTACACCGACGAGATGATCGCCGACGTCGACGCCGATCTGAAGACGCAGATCGATCCCGACAGCAAGGACGCGGCGGCGTTCCAGAAGCGCTATCCGAAAGCGCAACTACGCAAGTTCAACGGAGAGAGCGCCGCGTTGACCGAAGCGGACGCGGTGGTGGCCTATCTGCAGATGCTCGGCACGCTGGTCGACTTCAATCTCTACGACGACAAGGCCAACCTGCGTTGAGGGGGAAGCGTTATGGATTCGACGTATGAAATGCTCGCGGAATTCGCACGGTCCGGAGGAACGATTTACTGCTTCCTGTTGTTCCTGGGGGTGCTGGTCTATGCGCTGTGGCCGGCCAATGGCAAGGCTTTCGATGAAGCGGCCCGGACGCCGCTGCGCGAGGATTGAGCGATGGCGACGTTAGGACCAAACCAACTCGACCCGATTACCGGCCAGACCACCACGGATCACGAGTGGGACGGCGTCTGCGAACTCAACACGCCGTTGCCGCGCTGGTGGCTGTGGACCTTCTACGCGACGATCCTTTTCGCGATCGGCTATTGGGTTCTCTATCCGGCGTGGCCGCTGCTCACCACCTTCTCGCACGGCGTGCTGGGATTTTCCTCGCGCGGCCAGGTCGCCGAGGATATCCAAGCGATCCATGCATTGCGCGCTCAAACGGAAGCGGGCCTCGACAAGGCGAGCGTGACCGAGATCGTCGCCGACAAGAGGCTGCTGAGCCTGGCGCTGGCGCACGGCAAGGCGGCCTTCGCCGCGAACTGCTCGCCGTGCCACGGCGCCGGCGGCCAGGGCGGCAAAGGCTACCGCAACTTGACCAACGAAGACTGGCTGTGGGGCGGCACGCTCGACGACATCCTGACCACGATCACGCACGGCATCCGCGACTACACCGACAAGGACACGCGCCTGAGCGCGATGCCGGCCTGGGGCAATAACGGTTCGTCGACTTTGAAGCCCGAGGAGATTCGCGAGGTCGCCAACTACGTGCGCACGCTGAGCAAGCTGCCGCCGGAGGCGGGCGTCGACGTCGACGCCGGCAAGCAGATCTTCACTGACAATTGCGCGGTGTGCCACGGCGACGACGGCAAGGGCAACACCGCGCTGGGCTGCGCCAATCTCACCGACGGCTTGCAGCTCTACGGCGGGGACATGAAGGACCTGACCTACACGATCACTTACGCCCGCAACAGCACGATGCCGGCCTGGGGCGCGCGCCTCGATCCGGTGACCATCAAGACGTTGGCGGTGTTCGTGCACAGCCTGGGCGCCGGACAGTGAGTCATGCCGAGGTCGAGAGGGCGCACGAGGTTTTCGACGGGGGCCCCCTCTACGTCGCGTCGCCGAAGGTCTATCCGCAAAGCGTCAGCGGAACCTTTCGCCGGCTGAAATGGGCCCTGCTGGTCGTATGCCTGGGAATCTACTACTTCCTTCCGTTCGTCCGTTGGGATCGCGGGCCTAACCAGCCGCATCAGGCGGTGCTCGCCGATCTCGCGCATTCGCGGTTCTACTTTTTCTTCATCGAGATCTGGCCGCAGGAGGTCTATTACTTCACCGGGCTGCTCATTCTCGCCTCGCTGGCGCTGTTCCTGTCGAACGCGCTGTTCGGGCGCGTCTGGTGCGGCTATTTCTGCGTGCAGACGGTTTGGACCGACCTGTTCCTATGGGTCGAACGCCTGGTCGAGGGCGATCGGCGCGACCGCATGAAGCTCGACGCGGCGCCATGGAGCGCCGACAAGATCGCCAAACGGGTCGCCAAGCACGGGGTGTGGCTGGCGATCGCCGTGTGCACCGGCGGCGCCTGGGTGCTCTACTTCGCCGATGCGCCGACGCTGTTGCGCGACATCGTGACGTTCCACGCCTCGCTCGTCGCCTATGTCTGGATCGGCATCTTCACCGCCACCACCTATTACCTGGCTGGGCGCCTGCGCGAGCAAGTCTGCATCTACATGTGCCCGTGGCCGCGCATCCAGGCCGCGCTGACCGACGTCGACGCGCTCAACGTCACCTACCGGCGCGACCGCGGCGAGCCGCGCGTGTCGCTCAAAGACGGCGACAACCTGCGGGCGGCGGGCCAGCCCGCCGGCGACTGCATCGATTGCCATCAATGCGTCGCGGTCTGTCCGACCGGCGTCGACATCCGCGATGGTTCGCAGCTCGGCTGCATCCAGTGCGGTCTGTGCATCGACGCCTGCGACGCGGTGATGGCGAAGGTTCACCGGCCGACCCGGCTGATCAGCTACGACACCGACGAGAACATGCGACGCCGCCAGCGCGGCGAGGCGCCCGTCTACCGGCTGGTGCGTTCGCGCACCGTGCTCTACGTGGTCGTCATGGCGATCGTCGGCTCGCTGATGGTCTACCGGCTGATGACGCGGCAGCATCTGGAACTGAGCGTGCTGCACGTGCGCGCGCCGATGTACACGACCAGCGGGCAGAACGCCGTGCGCAACGGCTATGCGCTGCGGTTCTCCAACAAGTGGAGCGACGCTCGCCAATTCGCCATCGACATCAGCGGCGTTCCGGGCGCGACAGCCAAGAGCGAGCAGGCCGACGCGCTGCCGAACGGGCGGCTCGAGGTCGCCGTCGATCCCGACTCGACGCAGGAAATCGAGTTCTACGTCACCGCGCCGCGCTCCTCGACCAACGAGGCGGGCGTTCCGATCGTCATGACGGCGACTGATCTCGAGAGCGGCGAGAGCGTCAGCGTCAGCGACCACTTCTTCGGCCCGTGAGGGTTGCGCCCATGTGCTGCGAGGGATTAGACGTCATGCTTGTCAACTCGGATCGAGCGATGGCTGAGCGCGGCTATCCCGAACGTCCCGACCTCAGGCGGCCGCTGACCGGCCGCCACGTGGTGATCTTGCTCGCGCTGTTCTTCGGCGCGATGTTCGCCGCCAACGGCGCGTTGATCTACACGGCGCTCAGCACGCTGCACGGCGAGGAGCTGGCGAACTCCTACGACGCGAGCCAGGTCTACAACCAGCGCATCGCCGAGGCGCGCGCGCAGGCCGAGCGGGGCTGGGTCGCCAACGTGACGACGCGCCAGGAGGGCGATGGCGAACGCGTCGTCGCCGATTTTCACGATCGCGACGGCGCGCCGATCGCCGGTCTCGACGTCGTCGCGCGCTTCGTCCATCCGTTCGACCGGGGCGCCGATCGCGAAGCCGTCCTCATCTCCGACGGGGGGGCTTACGAAGGCGTCGCCGGCCCTCTACATTCGGGCCGCTGGACCCTCGTCATCGAGGCCAAGCAGGACGGACAGCGGAAGTTCACGAGCCAGAACCGGATCACGCTCGCGGAGACCGCCGTCGGGGATTGACCGGTGGCCGAAACGCAGGACTTGTCGGTGTTCGTGCGCCACCCCGCCGAAGGGGTGGCGGCGATGGACCTGGTGGTCGACGGCGTCCATTGCGGCGCCTGCATCAGCACGATCGAGAGGGGGCTCGGGCGCGAGCGCGGGGTGCGCGGCGCGCGGGTCAATCTGGCGAGCAAGCGCGTCACCGTCGAATGGGACGACGGCGCGCTGGCGCCCGAGGCGATTCTCGACCGCCTCAGCGGCCTCGGCTATCCCGCCTATCCCTTCGCCGCGGCCGCCGCCGACAGCGTCGAAGCCGCCGAGGAGCGGCGCCTGCTCAAATGCCTCGGCGTCGCCGCCTTCGGCGCGATGAACGTCATGCTGATCTCGGTGGCGCTGTGGTCGGGCGCGGCGGACGGCGAGGCGTGGGCGACGCGCGATTTCTTCCATTGGCTCTCCGCGCTGGTCGTGCTGCCGACCGTCGCCTACGCCGGGCGGCCGTTCTTCGACAGCGCGATGCGCGCGCTACGCCAGGCGACGTTCAACATGGACGTGCCGATCACCATCGGCGTCACGCTAGCGCTGCTGCTGTCGGTGGCGCAGACGCTGCAACACGGGCGCGAGACCTATTTCGAAAGCGCGGCGATGCTGGTGATGTTCCTGCTCGCCGGGCGCTATCTCGATTCGCGCATGCGCCGCAGGACGCGCGACGTCGCGACCAATCTGGCGGCGATCAAGGCGGAAAAGGCGATCAAGCTCATCGCCGGCGGCGAGGCGGTGGAAACGCCGATCGAAGCGGTGGCGCCGGGCGACCTGGTGCTGGCGCGCGCCGGCGACAGGATCGCGGTCGACGGGATCGTCGAGGACGGACGGTCCGAGGTCGACCAGAGCCTGGTGACCGGCGAGACCGCGCCGATCGCGGTCGCTCCCGGCGCGCTCGTCTACGCCGGCGCGCTCAACCTCACCGGCGCGCTGCGGGTGCGCGTCAGCCACGCCGCGACCGGCACGCTGCTCGACGAAGTCAACGCGCTGCTGGGCAAGGCGGTCGAGCAGCGCTCGTCCTATGTGCGGCTCGCCGATCGCGCCTCGCGGCTCTACGCGCCGGTGGTGCACCTGACCGCGCTGACGACCTTCCTCGGTTGGCTCGCGGTCGGCCTCGCGTGGCAGCCGGCGCTGGTCATCGCGATCACCGTGCTGATCATCACCTGCCCCTGCGCGCTCGGCCTGGCGGTGCCGGCGGTGCAGGTGGTCGCCGCGAGCGCGATGTTCCGCCGCGGCGTCATGCTCAATTCCGGCGACGCGCTGGAGCGCTTGGCCGACGTCGACGCGATCGTGTTCGACAAGACGGGAACGCTGACGCTGCCGCAGCCGAGCCTCGCCAATCGCCTCGACATCGCCCCCGAGGACTTGGCGCTCGCCGGTTCGCTGGCGCTGGCGAGCAAGCACCCGCTCGCCAAGGCGGTCGCCGCCGCGGCGGGAGCGACGAACCCGCTCGCCGCCCACGAATTCCCCGGCCAGGGCGTCACCGTGTTCCATGAGGGCAACCGCCTCAAGCTCGGCTCCGCGGCCTACTGCAAGGCCGAGGCCGAGGCGGCCGAGGTCGCGGCGCGTTGGCCCGACGCTTCGCTGATCGCCTTTCGCGGCCCTGAGCGCGCCGTCGTCTTCGCCATCCGGCAGGCGCCGCGCCCCGACGCGCGCCAAGTCGTCGCCGGGCTGGCGCGCGAGGGCTACGCGATCGAGATTCTCTCCGGCGATCGGCGCGAGGCGGTCGAGGAAGTCGCGCGCGAATTGGGGATCGCGCATTTTTCCGCCGGGCTGAAGCCGGCCGACAAGATCGCGCGGCTGAAGGCGCTGAGGGGCGAGGGGCGCCATGTGCTGATGGTCGGCGACGGCCTCAACGACGCGCCGGCGCTCGCCGCCGCCAACGTCTCGATTTCGCCGATCTCGGCCGCCCATCTGACGCAGGCGCAGGCCGACGCGGTGTTCCTGGGCGATCGGCTCGCGCCCGTCGCCGACGCGCTGCATCTGGCGCGCAAGGCCAAGGGCCTGATGGTCGGCAACCTCTGGCTGTCGGCGATCTACAATTTGATCGCCGTGCCGATCGCGATTCTCGGCTTCGCCTCGCCGCTGGTCGCGGCCCTCGCGATGTCCGGCTCGTCGATCCTGGTGACGCTGAACGCGCTGCGCGCGCGTGAGCCGGGAGCGCGAGCGTGAACGTCCTCGTCTATCTCGTCCCCCTCGCGCTGGCGCTCGGCGGCCTCGGCCTCGCCGGGTTCCTGTGGGCGATGAAGAACGGCCAGTTCGACGACCTCGAAGGCGCGGCGTGGCGGGCGATCGCCGACGACGATCTGCCGGAGGACGAGGGGGACAAGGAGTAGGGGGCGGCCGAGGCGCCGGGAACCGCTCTCTCCGTCATTGCGGGTGCAAGGAGATGGCCATGCAGCTCAATACGATTCGGATCGACAAGCCGGACGCGACGAATTTCATCCTCGGACAGACTCATTTCATCAAGTCCGTCGAAGACATCCACGAGACCCTGGTCGGCGCCGTGCCGGGAATCAAGTTTGGGCTCGCCTTCTGCGAGGCTTCCGGCAAATGCTTGGTGCGAAGCTCCGGCACGGACGCCGCGATGATTGAGCTTGCTCAGAAGAACGCGCTGGCGCTCGGCGCCGGGCATTGCTTCATCGTGTTCCTCGGCGAAGGCTATTACCCAGTCAACGTCCTGAACGCGATCAAGATGGTTCCGGAGGTATGCCGGATCTTCTGCGCCACCGCGAATCCGGTCGAAGTGGTGGTGGCCGAGACCGAGCAGGGAAGAGGATTGCTGGGCGTCATCGACGGGCTTTCTCCGAAGGGGATCGAGGGCGAGGACGACGTCGCGTGGCGGAAGAATCTGCTGCGGCAGTTCGGCTACAAGCTGTGAGCGGCGAACTCTGCGCTTTGAGGGACTGTGTGTCGGCGGGGAATACTGGCTGGGGCGCAATCGTGCGATCAGACAAGTAGCGTGACAGTCCTGTGGTCTTGACCAGAAAATTGAATACTGTGCTGCGCCCCTAAAGTGAGACACGCTAATTCGGTGACAGGGCGGTTAGGGGTTGACGATTTGGTCGGCAGCTTTCCGAGCGCAGGGTTTGCGGGGTTTACGGTGACAAGTTTACGGTGACAGTGCGCTCTATTGTCGTTAACTCGGCAATTAAGTGCACTGTCACCGTAAGACCGTAAGACGCGTAAGACGTAAGATCGTAAGACGTAAGATCCGTAAGATCCGTAAGCCTCCTGGCGGGCGCTCCGCCACCCCGTCCGGCGGCGGTGCGACGTCCCCGAATTACTCCACGCCGGGCCCGCAGATCAGTAGATGTTCACTTTGAAACTTGAATAGCTTTTCTGGTGAATTGGGAGAGTGTTCACATACCAATATGTTGGTGCCGGGCTTCCGCAGTCCCCATAGCCACTCGTTCCAACGCACTCGCCACTACAGGAGCCAAACGGTCCGCTGTAGTATTGATCGATTGCAAATTCTGTGTTCGCAACCTGGAAGGGTGTGTCAGCGCCGACGAGAGATGAGCCGTCGCTGATCTGAGCGTAGATGTAGCCCCAGGTATTCCTGAGCGGCTGCTGGTAAACCGTGGCGCACTGATTCTTCTTGAGGTGCCACCAACCGGTGTTCCTCCAGGCAATGAAATATTGCGGGGGCTGAACGCTGGTATAGTTACCGCATGCATCCACAGATAGTGTGGTGGTGTTGGGTTCGTAGTAAGCATACGTTACATACATGTCTGCGCCGTTCGCTTTCGTGTTGCAAATCGTGAACTGCGCAAGTGAAGGCTCCGTAGAGAAAAGCAGGACACCGAATGCCAAGGCAGCAGTAAGTGTTGTCAGGGGTTTCATGACAGCCTCCATCTTGAATGGGTGGCGCCTTAATTTTCCTGGTCCTATTTCGACTGTATCCGCAGCGTGTGCGTAGCTTTGGTATCCGGCTTCGCCACGTAAAGATGAACGTCGGCCGCGTGTGTCGCGGATAGACTTCGGAGCGTCAGCGGATTTGGAGTGGCCGCCGGAGTCGCTGTGCCTTTAAAGTCCTTCGCCTCTATCTTTACGTCGGTCCGCACCGAACCGGGTGCCGAATCGGCTAAGGCCAAAGGCATGAGAGCAAACGACAGGCCGAACGCGACAAAACCCACATCCAGATTGCTTGGAATGCGAAACATCTTCGCCTCCTTCATTGCCAGTGGATGAAATCTGACATTTGAATCCCGTCGAAAGTTGCGGTGATGGGGTGGACGGCGCCCCGAGCGGCATCGACATGCCAAGATGGTCGTCGGATTACGGGGACAGAATTACGGGGGGACAGGATTGTGCTGCGCCCCTAAAATGAGACACGCGATTTGAGTGACATGGGCCGTTAGGAGGCTTTATGTCACAACAAGGGGATTCAGGGGATTGATTACAGGGACAGGATTACAGGGACAGGGATTACAGGGACAGGATACGAATTGCATAATTTCACGACCCGCCGTAGGCGCCAGCCTTTCTCGCCTGGAGCCGCCCCGCCCCTTCCGCTATACGCCAAGCCGTCGACCTTATGGAAGCATGAACTTCCGAATTTTTACGGCCGTCAATGGCGCGCCTTTGGCGCGCCGCCTCCGGCGGTCGGAGGCCATTGACAGCCGCAAAACTTCGGAAAAAAGAGGCTTCCATGAGGTCGACGGCGCTCCCTGTCGAAGTCGCGCCGATCAAGCCCCCGCGAGGTTGCGGCGACGGCTCACGGTTACGGGGTTACGGGGTCGCCGTGACCCCGCAACCCGCGGATTCCCTACGGGCTGATCGGCGCGTACTGGCCGTCATGCCACTGATTGATGTCGAAATGCGGATCCTTGACGTCGCCCTTGGCGTCGAAGGCGATCGGGCCGAGCAAGGTGTCGACCGGCTTGCCGTTCTTCAGCGCCTCGGCGACCTTGGCCGGATCGTCCGAGCCGGCGCGCTTGATCCCCTCGACGATCGCCTGGACGACGCCGTAGGAGAACAGCGTGAAGCCTTCGGGGTTGTAGCCGGCGGCCTTGAACCGGTCGAGCGCCTTGGCGGCGCTGGGCGAACGGCGCGGATCGGCGGCGAAGGTGAACAGCGTTCCCTCGCCCGCCGGACCGGCGATCGGCCAGAACTCGGCGGTGGCGAGCGCGTCGCCGCTCATCAGCTGGAACTTGTAGCCCTGGTCGGCCGCCTGGCGCAGCATGAGGCCCGCTTCGGTGTGGTACCCGCCGAAATAGACGAATTCGGCGCCGGCCGCCTTCAGCTTGCTGACGATCGCGCTGTAGTCCTTCTCGCCGGGGTTGATGCCGTCGAATAGCGCTTCCTGGACGCCGAGGCCGTTGAGCGTCTGCTTGACGACCGTCGCCAGGCCTTTGCCGTAGGCCGACTTGTCGTTGAGGATGGCGATCTTCTTGTCCTTGAAATTCTTGGCGATCCACGGGGCGACGAACGCGCCCTGCGCGTCGTCGCGCGGGAAGTCGCGCATGATCGTCGGATAGTCCTTCTCGGTCAGCGCCGGATTGGTCGACGCCGGGCTCATCATCAGCACTTTGTTGTCGTTGTAGACGTCGGAGGCGGGAATCGACGAGCCCGAACACGCGTGGCCGTCGACGAACTTGATCTGCTGGCCGACGATCAGATTGGCGACCGCGACCGCCTGCTTGGGATCGCAGACGTCGTCTTCGACGACGATCTTGACGTTGCGGCCGAGCACGCCGCCGGCGTCGTTGATCGCCGCCGCCGCCGCCTCCGCGCCGCGTTTCATTTGGTCGCCGATCGCCGCCAACGAGCCGGTCATCGGCCCGGCCACCGCGATCGTGATGTCCTGAGCCTTGACCGGCGCCGCGGCCAACGTCAACGCCAGCGCCGTCAGCGGCAGGATCAGCGTCTTATGCATGTTCAATGCCTCCCTATTGCATTGCGGGTTCCCGCATGCTCACGCCCGGTCCCCGCGGCCCGGGCGCCGCGCTCGTCTCGGCGAAGCGAAACGCTCGCCGCCTTCGCGCGCCGCCCGTCGGCGTATGGCGATAGCGATAGACCGAATCCCGCTTCAGGTCGACAGCCTCGCGCCGACGCCCAAGGTCGGAAGGTCTCGTTTGGGTCATGCGGCGCCGGTCGTCGCCGAACCGCGCGACGCGGGCGAAAGCGGCGTTTCCGCGCGCCCCGCGGCCGCCGCGTCTTCGCGTCTCTTGCCCTGGCGCCCCAATTGGCCACATAACGCTCGCCGCACTCTCGCCCAAAGGCCAAACCCATGCCCGCACTCCGCTCCCGCACCTCCACCCACGGCCGCAACATGGCCGGCGCGCGCGGGCTTTGGCGCGCCACCGGCGTGAAGGAGGGCGACTTCGGCAAGCCGATCGTCGCGGTGGTCAATTCCTTCACCCAGTTCGTGCCCGGCCACGTTCACCTCAAGGACCTCGGCCAGCTCGTCGCGCGCGAAATCGAGGCCGCGGGCGGGATCGCCAAGGAATTCGACACCATCGCGATCGACGACGGCATCGCCATGGGCCACGACGGCATGCTCTATTCGCTGCCGAGTCGCGAGATCATCGCCGACAGCGTCGAGTACATGATGAACGCCCATTGCGCCGACGCGATGGTGTGCATCTCCAACTGCGACAAGATCACGCCGGGCATGATGATGGCGGCGCTGCGCCTCAACGTCCCCGCGGTGTTCGTCTCCGGCGGGCCGATGGAGGCGGGCAAGGTCAAGCTCAAGGGCAAGACCGTCGCAGTCGACCTGATTGACGCGATGGTCGCCGCCGCCGACAGCGCGGTGAGCGACGAAGAGGTCGAGGCGATCGAGCGCTCGGCCTGTCCGACCTGCGGCTCGTGCTCGGGCATGTTCACCGCCAATTCGATGAACTGCCTGACCGAGGCGCTCGGCCTGTCGCTGCCGGGCAACGGCACGATGCTCGCCACCCACGCCGACCGCAAGAAACTGTTCGTCGAGGCGGGACATTTGATCGTCGACCTCGCCCAGCGCTGGTACGAGCAGGATGACGCGAGCGTGCTGCCGCGCTCGATCGCCAACTTCAAGGCGTTCGAGAACGCCATGAGCCTCGACATCGCGATGGGCGGCTCGACCAACACCGTGCTGCACCTGCTCGCCGCCGCCCAGGAGGGGGAGGTCGACTTCACCATGGCCGACATCGACCGGCTGTCGCGCCGCGTGCCGAATTTGTGCAAGGTCGCGCCCTCGGTTCCCGACGTGCATGTCGAGGACGTCCACCGCGCCGGCGGCATCATGGGCATCCTCGGCGAGCTCGACCGCGCCGGATTGCTCAACCGCGACGTCAAGATGGTCCACGCCGAGTCGCTCGCGCAGGCGCTGGCGCGCTGGGACATCCGCCGCGACGCCTCGAAGGCGACGCGCGAGTTCTACGCCGCGGCGCCCGGCGGCGTGCCGACGCAGGCGGCGTTCAGCCAGGCCGCGCGCTGGGACAAGCTCGACGAGGACCGCGTTAAAGGCGCCGTCCGCGACGTCGAGCACGCCTTTTCCAAGGACGGCGGATTGGCGGTGCTGAAGGGCAACCTCGCCGAGGACGGCGCCATCGTGAAGACCGCCGGCGTCGACCCGTCGATGTTGAAGTTCGAAGGCCCGGCGAAGGTGTTCGAGAGCCAGGACGACGCTTCGCAAGGCATTCTCGGCGGCGCGGTCGTCGCCGGCGACGTGGTCGTCATCCGCTACGAGGGGCCGCGCGGCGGGCCGGGCATGCAGGAGATGCTCTACCCGACGAGCTACCTCAAGTCGAAGCACTTGGGCAAGGCGTGCGCGCTGATCACCGACGGCCGCTTTTCCGGCGGCACCGCGGGGCTGTCGGTGTGCCACGTCTCGCCCGAGGCGGCCGAAGGGGGCGCGATCGCCCTGATCGAGCCCGGCGATCCGATCGCCTTCGACATCCCCGCGCGCAAGGTCGAGCTGCGCGTGTCCGGCGAGGTTCTCGCGCGCCGCCGCGCCGCGATGGAGGCGAAGGGCAAGGACGCCTGGAAGCCGGCCAAGCCCCGCAAGCGCGCCGTCTCCAAGGCGTTGCGCGCCTACGCGACCTTCGCCACCAGCGCCGCGCGCGGCGCGGTGAGGGTGGTGCCGTAAAAGGCGGGCGCCCCGGATCGTCGGGCGAGCTCACGGCCGCGTCGCGACGTCCGTCGCGCGCAAACGCGCGTCGAGGGTCAGCAGCGGCTCGTTCGTCGTCTTGGCGTAGGCGTAATGGAAGCAATCGAGGTTGCTGAGCGCGCGCTTGCCGACGCCGTGTTTCTCCGCGACCGCGACGGCGTGGGCGAGAACTTCGCGCGGCGAGGGCGGGTACCGCAGCTGAATGCCGCGTTCCTCCAGATTCTGGTGAACGCGCGCTCTATTCATTTGGTTACGTGGTTACGTGGTTACGGTGGTTACGGTTACGCGGTTATGGACTGCACCCCTCGTGTGAGACACGCTAATTCCGGTTACGGTGACACGGTTACGCGGTTACGGTGACAGTGCACTCAACCCCCGCGGTTACGGTGACAGTGCACTCAACCCCCGGTTGCGGTGACAGTGCACTCAACCCCTCGGTTACGGTGACAGTGCACTCAACCCCTGACCGCCTCGTCACCGAATTGGCGTGTCTCACACGAGGGGTGCAGTCCAAAACCGATCGCGCAGGCGTCGACGAACATCTCAGCGGTCTTCCGTCAGATCGTGGTCGAGGTCGTGATAGGCTCGCGGAGGAACCGGCCGCCGGTTGTTCGGAAACGATAGGCCGTGCTCCGCCAGTGTCCTGCGGGCGGTTTCGGTCGGCGTCTCCCGCCGCAAACGCGCCGCGATGGCTTCCTTGAGCGCGGCGATCACCGCTTCGGTGACCGTTGTGTCGTCGAGCTTGGCCAGACGCCTGGCCAGCGCGTCGGCCTCGGGATTGCGGATCGTGAGCGTCATGTATGGCTCCTCGCGTGTAGTGCGCATTTCAATACCGCATCGACAAAGCCAGCAGCCATCGACACAGCTCGCCATCGACCTCTTGGAGAGCGGCTTTTTCCGATCGTGAGGACGTGTCAAGGACTTTAGCCGCTGCGCGGCGGCGCCATAGGGCGTCGGGAGACGCCCGTCTAACAAGACGGGCGATGGCGCCGTCCTTGACAGGTCCTCACGATCGGAATTCTTGCCTCCAAGAGGTCGATGGCTAAGGACCGTCGCATCGCAGCAGCGGCGCCGTTAAGCCGAGTTCCGCGCCCCGACACGATAGGGGCGGCGTCGGGCGTTTCGCGCTGCGCGGATTCGCGCTAGTCTCGCCGCCGAGGAGGCTCGCATGCAAAAACGAAGACTGGGCCGCACCGATCTGTCCATCGCCCCCGTCGTGCTCGGCGGCAACGTGTTCGGCTGGACGGCGGACAAGAAGACGTCGTTTGCGCTGCTCGACCGCTTCGCCGCGGCGGGCCTCGACGCGATCGACACCGCCGACTCCTATTCGACCTGGGCGCCGGGCAACCAGGGCGGCGAATCCGAGACGATCATCGGCGAGTGGATGAAGGCGCGCGGCAATCGCCGCGCGATCACCGTCATCACCAAGGTCGGCTCACCGATGGGGCCGGGAAAGAAGGGGCTCTCCGCCCGCTATATCGAGGAGGAGGTCGAGGCGTCGCTGAAGCGGCTGCGGATCGAGACCATCGACCTCTATCTCTCGCACTGGCCGGACGCGGCGACGCCTTACGAGGAGACGCTCGGCGCCTACCAGCGGCTGATCGCCAAAGGCAAGATCCGCTGGTGCGGCGCCTCGAATCTCAACGCGGGCCAGCTCGCCGCCGCGCTTCAAGCGGCGAAGGCGAAGGGCCTGCCGCGCTACGAGGTTCTGGAGCCCGAATACAATCTCTACGATCGCGCCGCCTTCGACGGGCCGCTCAGCGATCTCTGCCTGGCGCAGGAGATCGGCGTCGTCAGCTATTACAGCCTCGCCAAAGGCTTTTTGTCGGGCAAATATCGCGGCGAGGCCGACCTCGGCCAAAGCCCGCGCGGCGGCGGCGTGAAGGCCTATCTCAACCCGCGCGGCTTTCGCATTCTCGCCGCGCTCGACGAGGTCGCGGCGCGCCATGGCGTCAAGCCGGCGACGATCGCGCTGGCCTGGATCGTCGCCCGGCGCGGCGTCACGGCGCCGATCGCCAGCGCCACCTCGCTCGCCCAGGTGGAAAGCCTCGTCCGCGCGGCGACGCTGGAGCTCAGCGCCGAGGACGTCGCGGCGCTGGACCTGGCCAGCGCGCCCTGAGGCCAGCGGCGGGGACGCCGAAAGCGGCGTCCGACCGCGGGCGCGGCGTTTGACCGGGATCGCAGCGACCGTCTCGCCGTCGGGGCGGAATGGGCTCGCCTACAGCTCGATCTCCACCTTCACCGGCGCGTGGTCGGAGGGGCGCTCCCAGCCGCGGGCTTCGCGCAGCACCTGCATCGATTTGACCGCGTCGGCCAGCGCCGGGCTGACCCAGACATGATCGAGGCGGCGGCCCTTGTCGGCCTTCGCCCAGTCGGGCGCGCGGTAGCTCCACCAAGTGTAGAGCTTCTGCTGAGGGGGCGCGAACTTGCGCAAGGCGTCGATCCAGGGACCGGCGGCCTGCGCGCGGCCGAGCTTCTCCACCTCGATCGGCGTGTGGCTGACGACGTGAAGAAGCGCCTTGTGGCTCCAAACGTCGTGTTCGAGCGGCGCGATGTTGAGATCGCCGACGAGAATAGCGCGGCCGGCGGCCTTGTTTTCCGCGCCGAACCAGGCCGCCATTTCGTCGACGAAGGCGAGCTTGTGGGCGAACTTGTCGTTGACTTCGGGATCGGGCTCGTCGCCGCCGGCGGGCACGTAGAAATTATGGATTTCCAGGCCGTCCGCCTTGCCCGCCAGCGTCGCCGCGACGTGGCGCGAATCGCCCTTGGCGCAAAAATCGCGCCGGCTCTCGCCGCCGAACGCATGGCGCGAGACGATCGCGACGCCGTGATAGCCCTTCTGGCCGTTGAGCGCGACGTGCCGGTAGCCGAGCCTTGCGAACTCGGCGAGCGGGAATTGCGCGTCGGGGCACTTGGTCTCCTGCAGGCAGAGGACGTCGGGGCGCTGTTCGTCGAGATAGCGCGCGACCAGCGCGATGCGCAGGCGCACCGAATTGATGTTCCAGGTCGAGATCGAGAAGCGCAAGGGGAGGCCTGTTCTGCGGGGGGCGGGGCGAATGTCTGGGCGGCGCCGAGGCGGCGAAGCGCGCGCTCGAGCGCGTCCTTTCGCACGTTGCGGCGAGGGTCGGCAAGGCGGCCGCGCTACTCGCGCTTCGCGCCGGTCGGGACCGGCGTTTCGTTGATGTGGAAGAGGTCGCGATCGGGCTCGGTGGTCAGGTCGACGTTGAACAGAGTGACCACCGTCTGAAAGCCCTGCGGGTCGAGGACGGTCCATTGCTTCAGCGCGAACGTGTCGGGATCGAACACCAGCGCGATCTCGGCCGTGCCGCCGAACGTCGCCTTGTCCTCGATCTCGATCGTGGCGGCGTTGTCGTCGATCGTGACCCGCTTGACGGTGGTGTCCTTGGCGATGTCGATGTGGTCGGCGAGCAGGAATTTCAGCGGCGTCTGGGCGATGAAATAGAGGTCCTGAGTGTCGAGCTTCTGGTCGCGCACCGCGACCGAGCGCCCGTCGGCGACGATTTCCAGCCGCGCCGGAGGGGCGAAGCGGAACAGCATCCGGCCCGGCCGCTCGACATAGAGCTGGCCTTCCGAGCGCGTCCCGTCGGGCCCGATCTGCACGAAGTCCGCGGTCATCACGCGCGCGCCGTCGAGAAAGGCGTTGGCCTTGGCGACGGCCTCGTCGGCCGTCAGTTCCGGCTTGGCCGCGTCCCGGCTCGGCTCGGCGAGGTCGGCGGGCCTGGCGGGCGGCGTCGGCGGCGCCTTGAGATCGCTCGGCGCGGCCTTGGCCGGCTCCGCGAGCGGGGTGGGCGAAGCCGGCGCAGCGGGCGATTTCGGTTGGACGTCCTGGGCCGGCTGGGCGAGACCGGCGGGCGAAGCGGGGGCGGCGGGCGATTTCGGCTGGACGTCCTTGGCGGCCGCGGCGAGATCGGCGGGCCTGGCGGGCGGCGTCGGCGTCTCGTCCCCGGCCGAGGCGCAGGGCGCGAACAGAAGAAGCGCGAGGGCCGACCAGGCGAGGGGCCGAAGGATCGTCATGGATTCTCCGCTTTGACCGGCTCGAAGGGCGCGCGCCGACTCGGCGGCGGCGATCGCGGGCGGCCGGCGCCCGGCTGAGCGTTCCCTGCCAGTCCCTTGCGCCCATTTTGTGGCGGGCGACGGCGCGTGGCCGCTCCGCGCCGCCGTCGCTGCGCGGCGTCCTGGGGCGGGATCGAATGTCCGGCGGACGGACGGCGACATTTGACCGGGAGCCGGTTCGCGCTCCATAAGCGGTCTTCCCGACTCGATCGGTTGGCCCGCCGATACGGAACCGCTCGCTGCGCCCGGAAGGAAAAACCGAGCGCCGGCCGCGCTGCGCCGTCAGGCGCGTCGCCGCCGCAGACCAACGCCGCCGTCCCTCCGCCGAAGATTTCTTGTTCCTTTCCGTCGCGCAATATCCTAGGCGTCACCCAGCCCGCGGAGCTACGCTCGTGATGAAATGGTTTCAGAAGATTTTGCCCCGCGAGGACAAATTCTTCGATTTATTCGAAAGCCATGCGAAAATATTGGTCGACGGCGCGGACGCGTTGCATAAGTTGCTCCAGGGCGGAGAGGAGGCCGCTCGCTATTGCCGCCTCGTCATCGATAAAGAACGCGACGCCGACGAGATCGCGCACCAGGTCATGCAGTCGGTGCGCCGCACGTTCATCACCCCTTTCGACCGCAGCGACATCCAGGAGCTGATCCAATCCATGGACGACGCCATCGACCAGATGCATCAGACCGTGAAGACGATCATGCTGTTCGAAGTTCGCCGCTTCGATCCGCTCATGCGGGACATGGCGGCGTTGGCCGTCGAAGCGGCCGGACTGACGGCGAAGACGGTTCCGCTGCTGCGGGAGATCGCGGCGCACGCGGGCGCGATCAACACGTTCGCGGAGAACGTCACCCAACTCGAAGACAGGTCGGACCAGTTGTATGACGAAGGGTTGCGGGATCTCTTCCATCGGCTCGGCAACAGCGATCCGATGGCCTTTATCGTCGGCTCGCGAATCTACGAGCATCTGGAAAAGGTGCTCGATCGGTTCGAGGATGTCGCGAATCAAATCAACGGCATCGTGATCGAACACCTTTAAGGCTCCGGCGTCATGACCGCCTCTCTTGCCGCGCCGCTGCTCATCGGCTTGATCGCCACCGCGCTCGCCTTCGATTTTCTGAACGGCCTTCACGACGCCGCCAACTCGATCGCCACCATCGTTTCGACGCGCGTCCTTCGTCCGTCTTTCGCGGTCTTCTGGGCCGCGTTTTTCAACTTCATCGCTTTTCTGGTGTTTGGACTGACCGTCGCGCAAACCGTGGGAAAGGGCATCGTCCAGCCCGACATCGTCACCGCGGGCGTCATCTTCGCCGCGCTCTGCGGCGCCATCGTGTGGGACGTCGTCACCTGGTTGTTGGGGATTCCGTCGAGCAGTTCGCACGCCTTGATCGGCGGGCTCGTCGGCGCCGGCGTCGCGCGATCGGGGTTCGAGGCCGTGGTGTGGTCGGGCTTTCTGAAGACCTCGGCCGCGATCGTCGTTTCCCCCCTGCTCGGCTTTGTCCTGGCGTTGTCGCTCGTGGCGGCGGTGTCATGGATTTTCGTCCGCTCGACGCCGCTGGCTGTCGACAATCTGTTCCGGACGCTCCAGTTCGGATCGGCGGCGCTCTATTCTCTCGGCCACGGCGGCAACGACGCCCAGAAGACCATGGGCGTCATCTCGGTCCTCCTCTACTCGCAGGGCTACATGCCCAACGGGTTCCAGGTCCCGCTTTGGGTCGTGCTGTCCTGTCAGGCCGCGATGGCGTTCGGCACCTTGTTCGGCGGCTGGCGCATCGTGCACACCATGGGCTCGAAAATCACGCGACTCACGCCGATGCGAGGATTCTGCGCCGAGACCGCCGGCGCCAGCACCCTGTTCTTCGCGACTTGGTTGGGCGTTCCCGTCTCCACGACGCACACCATCACCGGCGCCATCGTCGGCGTCGGCGCGGCGCGCCGGACGGCGGCGGTGCGTTGGAACGTGGCCCAGAGCATCGTCGTCGCATGGGTGCTGACTTTGCCTGCGGCCGCGCTGATCGCCGCCGCCGTCTACCTGGCGATTGGCGTTTTCGTGTGACGTTTGCGGGCTCGTCCATCGCGATCGGCGAGCGGCGGTTCTCCTCACTCCTCTGCGTCGTCGCGGAACGCCCCGCGGTCGACCCCGGCGCCGACCAGGATTTCGCGTTTGCCCGCGTGGTTGGCCGGGCCGACGACGCCCTCTTCCTCCATGCGCTCAACCAGCGACGCGGCCTTGTTGTAGCCGACGGAGAGGCGGCGCTGGATGTAGCTGGTCGAGCATTTGCGGTCGCGCAGCACGATAGCGACCGCGCGGTCGTAAAAGTCGCCCGCCTCCTCGGCGTCCATCGAACCGAATGATCCGGCCATGGCGGCTTCGTCGTCGTCGTCGTCGAAGGGGTCCTCCTCGGTGATCGCGGTCAGGTATTCCGGCTGGCCCTGCTTCTTGAGATGGGCGACGATGCGCTCCACTTCGGCGTCGGCGACGAAGGGGCCGTGCACGCGCGAAATGCGGCCGCCGCCCGCCATGTAGAGCATGTCGCCCTGGCCGAGCAGCTGCTCGGCGCCTTGCTCGCCCAGGATCGTGCGGCTGTCGATCTTGCTCGTCACCTGGAACGAGATGCGGGTGGGAAAATTCGCCTTGATGGTGCCGGTGATGACGTCGACCGAGGGGCGCTGGGTGGCGGTGATGATATGGATGCCGGCGGCGCGCGCCATCTGCGCCAGGCGCTGCACCGCGCCCTCGATGTCCTTGCCGGCGACCATCATCAAGTCGGCCATTTCGTCGACGACGACGACGATATAGGGCAGTTCGACAGTTCGATCTCCTCCTGCTCGTAGATCGCCTCGCCGGTGTCGCGGTCGAAGCCGGTCTGCACGGTGCGCGCGATCGTTTCGCCTTTGGCGCTCGCCTCGGCGACGCGCGCGTTGAAGCCGTCGATGTTGCGAACGCCGAGCCTCGACATTTTCCTGTATCGGTCCTCCATCTCGCGCACCGCCCATTTCAGCGCGACCACCGCCTTCTTCGGGTCGGTGACCACGGGCGTGAGCAGATGCGGGATGCCGTCGTAGACCGAGAGCTCCAGCATCTTCGGGTCGACCATGATCAGCCGGCATTGCTCGGGCTTGAGCCGATAGAGCAGGCTCATCACCATGGTGTTGATGGCGACCGACTTGCCCGAGCCGGTGGTGCCGGCGACCAGCAGGTGCGGCATGCGCGCGAGATCGACGATCACCGGCTCGCCGCCGATCGTCTTGCCCAGCGCGATGGCGAGGCGGTGCTTGGTCTTCTCGAAATCCTGGCTCGCCAGCAATTCGCGCAGGTAAACCGTCTCGCGCCGCTGGTTGGGCAGTTCGATGCCGATGACGTTGCGCCCCTGGACGACGGCGACGCGCGCCGAGATCGCCGACATCGAACGCGCGATGTCGTCGGCGAGGCTGATCACGCGCGAAGACTTGACGCCGGGCGCGGGTTCGAATTCGTAGAGCGTGACCACCGGGCCGGGGCGCACGGCGATGATTTCGCCCTTGACGCCGAAGTCGTCGAGCACGCCCTCGAGCAGACGCGCGTTCTGCTCCAGCGCGTCTTCGGAAATCTTCGAGGCGATGGGCTTCTTGGGCTCGGCGAGCATGGCCAGAGGCGGCAGCTCGTAGGCCTCACGGTCGAGCAGCGAGAGCTGGGCTTCGCCGAGCGCGCGCCGTCCCGGCTTGAGGGCGCCGGCCGGCGCGGCCACGCGCGAGGCCGCCGCCAACGCGGCGCCGGCGGCGCGGGTCATCGGCGGTTCGACGCGCCCGCCCGATCGCGGCGCGAAGGCGGAAAGGTCGACGGAGAAATCGCCCTCTTGCTGGCCGAGCCAGGGGGCGCGCGGCGCCGGGCCGAGCGGCGCGGCGCGCTTCGGTTTGCGGGCGAAGAAGCGGCGCAGCGCGCTCTTCAGGCTCAGCGCGGTGTGGATCGCGGCGCCGATCGAAACCAGCGCGAAGCCGGGCTCGCCGTCGGCGTCTTCGTCCTCGCTCTCGTAACGCTCCGGCGCGCGTCGGCTCGGGACGGCCTCGCCCGCCCGCGCCGCTTCCTCGGCGTCGGGGGACGGCGTCGGACGACGCCCGACCGCGGCGGTGAGGGCGAGGATGGCCAGGCCCGCCAGCGTCAGGCCGGCGAGCGCCATGGCGAGCGGCGAGCCGACCAGGAGGCGGCGCAGCGGGTAGAGGGCGGCGTCGCCGACGACGCCGCCGAGGCCGGTGGGCAGCGGCCAGCTCGTCGGCGCGGGCAGAAACGAGGCGCAGCCGGCCGCCATCGTCGATCCCGCCAGCCAGAGCGTCAGTTTGACGCCGATCCGATCGAGGCGCTTTTGCGCGATCAGCCGCCACCCCCAGAACGCGGGCGCGATCAGCGCGAGAGCGCAGGCGAGGCCGAAGAACTGCATCGCGATATCGGCGACGACGGCGCCGGGGCGGCCGAGCAGATTGTGGACCGGCGTCGAAGTCGCGTGATTGAGGCTGGGGTCGGCGACCGACCAGGTCAGCAGCGCGGCCGAGCACGCGGCGACGCCCGCCAGGACGCAGAAGCCGATCAGTTCGGCCGCCCGCCGTTTCGGCGTTTCGCGCAAGGGGTCGGGCAGATAGTCGAGAAATGTGAACGTGGTCGTGCGCATCGCTCACCCGCACAGCCGAGGCCGCGGCGTCCGACGCCGCTCGAGCAGGCACGCTAGGCCGGCCGAGTTAATGTCGGCCTAACCTTAATGCTTTTCCCACAGCGCCGCGCCGCGGCGGCGGGGGGGCAAAAAAATGGACGCCCCGTCGGGCGTCCGAGGTGGGAGGAAACGGGGACTCCGGCGGCGCGAGGCCGCCGGAACCGATGGCGTCACTGCACGATTTCGCCGTGCAGCGCGAAGTCGAGGCCGTCGCGTTCGACATCCTGGGAGACGCGCAGGCCGATCGTCAGGTCGATGACCTTGAGGATGATCAGCGAGACGACGGCGTCCCAGACGACGACCGCGCCGATGCCGATGAACTGATTGATCACTTGGCCCGGATTGCCCTCGAGGAGGCCGGAGTGGCCGCTGTACTCGTTGATCGCGAACACGCCGGTGAGGATCGCGCCGATCGCGCCGCCGACGCCGTGGACGCCGAAGCAGTCGAGCGCGTCGTCATAGCCGAAGGCGTGCTTGAGGGCGGTGACGCCGAGGTAGCAGCCGACGCCGCAGGCGACGCCGATCACCATCGAGCCGATCGGGCCGACGTAGCCCGAAGCCGGGGTGATGGCGACGAGGCCGGCGACGGCGCCCGAAGCGATGCCGACGACCGTCGGCTTGCCGCGATGCGCCCATTCCACGAACATCCAGGTCAGCGCCGCGACGGCGGTGGCGATCTGGGTGACGGTCATCGCCATGCCCGCCTGCACGCCCGCGCTCACCGCCGAACCGGCGTTGAAGCCGAACCAGCCGACCCACAGCAGGCTCGCGCCGATGAAGGTGTAGACCATGTTGTGGGCGGGGGCGCTGTCGCGGCGCTTGCCGAGCATGAGGGCGCACATCAGGCCGGCGACGCCCGCGTTGATGTGGACGACCGTGCCGCCGGCGAAGTCGAGCACCACCTTCCAACCCGTGAAGTTGCCCTTGTCGTCGACGTTGGCGGTGGAGAACATGCCGTCCGGTCCCCACATCCAGTGCGCGATCGGGGCGTAGACGAAGATCGCCCACAGGCCGATGAACCACAGCATCGCCGAGAACTTCATGCGCTCGGCGAACGCGCCGGCGATCAGCGCCGGGGTGATGATCGCGAACGTCATCTGAAAGCACATGTAGACGGTCTCGGGAATCGTCGGCGCGAGGCTGTTGGGATTGCCGATGCCGCCGTTGTTCACGTCGCTGAGGATGCCCTGCAGGAACGCGCGGCTGAATCCGCCGAAGAACGGCCCTCCCGCGGTGAACGACAGGGAGTAGGTGACGACCGCATAGAGCACCGTGACCAGACAGGTGATCGCGAAGCTCGTCATGACGGTGTCGCCGACGTTCTTCTTGCGAACCATGCCGCCGTAGAACAGGCCGAGGCCGGGGATGGTCATCATCAGGACGAGCGCCATCGAGGTCAGCATCCAGGCGGTGTCGCCCGAATTGGGCGTGCACTTCTGCAGCACCGTCGCCGAACACGCGGGCGGGCCGGCCGGTGCGGCCGCGGCGGGAGCGGGAGCGGCGGCGGCGGGCGTCGCCGCGGGGGCGGGCGTCGCTGCGGGCGCGGCGGCTGCGGCGGGCGTCGGCGTCGTGTCGTCCGCCCACGACGGGGCGGGGGCGGCGAAGCCGATCAAAGCGGCGATCGCCAGCGCCGGCGCCAGGCCAGTGAATAACCGAGACAGTTTCATTGTCGAAGACTCCAATTGAAATGGGATATGGCCGCGTTCACAGAGCGTCCTTGTCCTTCTCGCCGGTGCGAATGCGGACAGCCGACTCGAGTTTGGAAACAAAGATCTTTCCGTCGCCGATCTGGCCGGTGCGCGCCGCCGCGACGATCGCGTCGATCACTTTGTCGAGGAGTTCGTCGTTGACCGCGACCTCGATTTTCAATTTCGGCAGGAAGCTGACGGCGTATTCGGCGCCGCGATAAATCTCGGTATGGCCCTTCTGCCGGCCATAGCCCTTCACTTCCGTCACCGTCAGGCCGTGCACCCCGATGGAGGTCAGCGCGTCGCGCACCTCCTCGAGTTTGAACGGCTTGATCACTGCCATCACAATTTTCATCTGGCTCGCCCCATTTTGGAGGGCGCGGCGCGCATCGAAAATGACGCGCGCCTCCCCTCGTGCAATGTTGACCGGCCGCGTGCGAACGCGCCGCTCGTCGCCGTCCTTACAAGGGCTGTGCCACGGCCGGCGGCTGGCTTAAGGCGATGACAAGGCGATGAATTTTGCGAGAGGTCGGCCTCGCCGACCGATTCCGCCGGACATAAGGAAATGATGTGGCTATGATTTAGGCGCCCAAAAACCAGTCAGAAAAACGACTTGCCCTCGATCGGCCGCATCAGTCCTTCTTGGGCGACGCTGGCGGCCAGGACGCCGGCGCGGGTGTAGATGAGGCCTCGCGTCAGGCCGCGCGCGCCATGGGCGTTCGGGCTGTCCTGGACGTAGAGCAGCCAATCGTCGGCGCGGCACGGCCTGTGGAGCCACAGGGCGTGATCCAGGCTGGCGATCCGGAAATGGCCGCCGGACACCGTGTGGCCGTGCGCGACCAGCGCCGTGTCGAGCAGCGTCATGTCCGAGAGATAGGCGAGCGCGGCGCGATGAACGGCAGGATCGTCGGGAAGCGCGCCGCCGATGCGGATCCACAGCGCTTGGCGGGGCTCGCGAACCTCCCCGGCGGCGAGCGGCGCGTAGCGCGCGAAGTCGAGCGGGCGAAACTCGATCGGCTGAATGCGCTCGAACAGGGTCCGCAGCCGCTTCTGCGCCTTCTCGCCGAGCGGCGCGGTCGCCGCGGCAAGGTCGGCGAGGCGTTCGGGTTCGGGCGCAGGCGGCGCGGGGAATTGGCGGTCGAGGCCCTCCTCGGCGATGTGAAAGGACGCCGAAAGCTCGAAGATCGCTTGGCCGCGCTGGCGGGCGGCGACGCGCCGCGTGGTGAAGCTGGGGCCGTCGCGAACGCGCTCGACCTCGAACAGGATCGGTTCCCTGGGATTGCCGGGGAGGATGAAGTAGGCGTGCAGGGAATGCGGCGCGCGGCCCTCGACGGTGCGCGAGGCCGCGACCAGCGCCTGGGCGACCGCCTGACCGCCGTAGACCCGCCGCCAGCCGTTGTGCGGCGAGCGGCCGACGAACCGGTCGGGGCCGGCGGGTTCGATGTCGAGGAGGGCGACGAGGTCGGCGGCGGTGAGAGGCATGAAGGTCTCGATCGGCGCCGCCCTTGTGCGGCGCGGCGCCCGCCTCGTCAATCCCCGACGCGCGGCGTCGCGCCGGATGGGCCGAAAGCGTCCTGGCGCGCCCTTTTTCGCTCAAATGCCGGGAAAATTCGCCGCTCGACGTAACCCTCCCGTAATCCTCGCCTGTCAATATCCGCGCCTCGGCAATGTCGTCGGTTGCGGGTCGCATGGCCTCTTTACGCAGGATTTTTGCCGCCGGCCGTCGCGCCGCCGCCGCGTTCGCGCGCCGGCAGGACGGCGGGCCGGCGCTCGAATTCGCGCTCGTCGCGCCGATCTTCATCGTCATCCTCCTGGCGACGCTTCAGGTGGCGATCATCTATCTCGCCAACGCCTATCTGGAAACGGCGGCCGAGGACGCCGCGCGCATGGTGCTCACCAATAACGCGGTGACGACGACGACGTCGAACGGGCAGACGACGACGACGCCGATGACCGCCGCGCAGTTCCAGGCGGCGGTGTGTTCCGAAATCACCACCTTGTTCACCTGCGGCAACATCATGGTCAGCCTGACGCCCGCGACCTCGACCACGTCGATCTCCACCGCGGCCCCGGCGTTCAATGCGAACGGAACCCTGCAAAACGCGCTGCCTTTCACGATGCCGAGTTCGGGGCAGATCGCGGTGCTGCAGGTCATCTATCAATGGCCGGTGATCGGCCTGCCGCTCGGATGGAATTTCGCCAACCTCGGCAACGGCACGTTTCTCATGATGTCCACTCAGGTCTTCACGGTCGAATGCCCCAACGGGAATTGCACGTCGCAATGATGGAAACCGTGTCCGCTCTCCTCTCTCGGCATGCGCGGGCGCTGCGCATCGTGCGCAGTCTCGTCGGCGACACCCGCGCCGCCGCGCTGGTCGAGATGGCTCTCCTTCTGCCGGTCATGCTGCTGGTGCTCGCGTTGGTCATTTACGGGGCGGAAGGCTTCGCGATCGACCGCAAAGTCACGCTGACGGCTCGCACCGTCACCGACCTCATCACTCAGGCCACGCCGACCAGCGTCAGCAATCGATCGTCGGTCATGAGCGCCGGCCCGGCTTCGACTGCCGGGACGATCGACTATTATCTCCAGGCGGCCTCGGCGGTTCTCGCGCCCTATGCCGCCGCCAATATGTCGATGGTGGTGTCGCAAGTGCTGGTGCAGTCCAACGGCACGACCGCCAAGGTCACCTGGAGCGAGCCCTACAACGGCGGGACGGCGCGGCCTGCCAATCAGGTTCTCACCTTGCCGGGCACGATCGGAACCGGTCAAGCCGGCAACTACTTCGTGTTCGGCGAAGTTTATTACAAATACACTCCGTTGGGCTTCTACATGTCTCTCAGCCCGATCACCCTCTACGGCTCGATCTATCTGACCCCGCGTCAGGAGACGAGCATCATCTGCTCGAGCTGCGCGACGCCCTGGAGCGGCCCCAGCAGCTAAGGGGCCTGTGCGAGAAACCGCCGTTTTCTCCGTCATTTCATAGCGATTGGGGCGAAACGAGGCCGGCTTGGCGTTTGCGGCCGGCCGCGCCGTTCGCCCATCTCGAAGGCGGGGCGCCCCCTTCTCCCCTTGCGGGTGTCAGGCGAACCTTTGGTTCGCTGAGAGGTGTCGGCCGAAGGCCGACGGATGAGGGGTCAGGCCGTAAGGCGCATTTATCAATATAGCCACGATCAGGACTAATTTATTCGGTATACGCGAGCAAATCCAGTCAACGCCGAAGCGACGCGCCTCGCGGCGCGACCCCTCATCCGGCCGGCTCCGCCGGCCACCTCTCAGCGAACCAAAGGTTCGCCTGACACCCGCAAGGGGGGAAGGGGCGCGCGCTGTGGCTTTCCGCCGTCAGCCGTCACTGCGTCAAGTGCGCGGTTTGCACCGCCAAGTTGAAGAGCGTCTGCAGATCGCTGCCGAGGCTGGAGCTGTCGACGCCCGCGTCGTAGAACAAGCCGGGCGAGGCGCACGACTCCAGGTTGGACGCGATGCTCGACTGGAACGGCGCGATCCAATCATTGTACCACCAATCCGCGGTCACCGGATAGTAATCGGTGTAGAGAATCGCGATGCGGATGCCGCGACTCTTGATCGTCGTGCACAGAGACGTGTTGATCGGCGCCTGGCAGCGATTGCCGTCCAGCGGCTGGCTGCACGAGGCGTTGATATCGTCTTCGACGCCGTCGGTGACGAGGAACAGCACTTCTTGCGGCGTGTCGCCAGCCACGTTGGTGCCGTTGCCGGGGTTGGGCATCGAATACGACTGGCCCGAATTGATTTTGCCGAGCGAGTCGGCGTAGTTCGTCTCGACGTCGCCGACGCCGCCGGAGTTCGCGCAAGGATTGCTGCCGCTCGACCCACAGTCGTTGTTGTTGTCATACATCTCCATAACCTGGAAATTCGGCGAGGCGGACGACCATCCGGACACATAGCTCGAGGTCAGCCCCATCAGCTCGGTGAGTCCGATCGCGTAAGTCGAATCCATCGAAAAGACGGCGAATTGATATTTCGGCGGAGTCGCCTGCGTCGACGTGGTTTGCGCGGTGTAGGCGGCGTTCATCAGCGTCCCGACGGCGCTGCTCAGTTCGTCGAGCCGCAGCGTGATGTTGTTGTTGCGCGCGACCTGGTAGTTGTCGATCTGCGTCCCCTGCGAAGCGGCGCAATACGAATTCCCCGGTCCGGAGTTGGAGCTGTTGAGCGTCGGCGTGGTGTAGGTGGTCGTCGAGCCGGAGGTCTTGGCGCAAGGATTCCCGATCGTGTCGCCCGTGGCGGCAGGGCCGGCGCCATAGCCGGTGAGCGCCTGATGGCAAGCGAAGGCGCAGCCGACGCCGCTGTCCTGTTGCGCGGTCAGGTTCTCCATCTGCGTGATTCCCGGATGCGTCGGGTCGCTGCCAGTATACGCCGGCAGCGCCATCGACGGCGAATTGTCGAGCAGCAGATAGAAGTTGATGTTGGCCGCGGTCGATGCGCTCGCCGACGAAGAGCCCGAGAGCGCAAAGGTGGGAGCGCCGAGGACGCTGGCGAAAATGTTGGTGTTTTGCGCGCTGTAGGCCACCGTGACGTTGCGCACCAGCGTGTTGCCGCCGGGATTGACGACGGTGACGGTGACGGACGTATCGCCGGCCGCCAGCGAAGTGATGCCGGCGATCTGGCCGTTGAACATGTTCGTCGCGGCGGTCTGCGCCGTCGTGTTGGATTGCTGCATCATGCTCGGCGTCAGGGCGGCGAGCACCGCCGCGTCCGCGGCGGCGTTGAGTTGGGTGCGCACCTGCGCGGCGTGGGTGAAGTCGATCGCCAGGCCAATGGCGAACATCAACACCGGCAACGCCAGCGCGTACATCATCGCGACGTTGCCGCGCCGGTCGCGGCGAAAATGGCGCGGAGGAAGCAGGGACATGGCTGCACTCGCATGCGTTGGCGCCCGAGGACGGCGCGAAATCGGCGGAGAGACCGACGGAGTCGGCGCGATGCGGAAAGGCCGGGCTTGCCGCCGGACCCGACCTCGAGAAGTCGGGCGAGGCGCCGAGGCCGATCCCGCGCGCCGACGCCGCTCCGATTGACGCGACGGGCCGAGCGTAGGACTCGTCCCGATATGCCTGCGATCGGGTTAATTTTTTGATTATGAAAGGGTTGAGATTTCGTCGATCGGCGCGGCGGCGCGGCCTATCTCGCGCCAAGGTTAGGGAAGGCGCCGCGCCGTCGCAGAAATTCGCCGCCATTCGCCGCGCCGGCGCGGGACGCCTCGAAGCCGCCCGGGAATCGAGGAAGAAACTGGCTCCCCGAGCAGGACTCGAACCTGCGACCATTCGATTAACAGTCGAATGCTCTACCAGCTGAGCTATCGGGGATCAGGTGGGATCGCGAGGGCGCGATATAGCAGAAATCGCCGCGATGGAAAGCGCCAAATTCTCTTTGCCGCCTTGGATTCAAGGCGCCGTCTCTTGCCGCCGCCGCGCAGCGGCGCCAAGGTTCGCGCCATGCTCGATCCCCGAAGCTGCTGCGAATTGCTGACGCCGGCCGAAATGGCCGAGGCCGACCGGCTGACGATCGCCGGCGGCGTCGCCGGCATCTCGCTGATGGAGCGCGCCGGCGCGGCGGTCGCCGACGAAGCGGCGCGCCTGGCGCCGAGCGCCGGCCGCGTCGCCGTGCTCTGCGGGCCGGGGGGCAACGGCGGCGACGGCTTCGTCGCGGCGCGGCTTCTTTCCTCGCGCGGATATAGCGTCGGGCTCGGCCTGCTCGGCGAGCGCACGGCGCTTCGCGGCGACGCGGCGCTGGCGGCGGCGCGCTGGCAGGGGCCGGTCGCGCCCGCCGAGGCGCTCGATCTCGACGCCGCCGATCTCGTCGTCGACGCGCTGTTCGGCGCCGGGCTTTCGCGCGACCTCGACGGCGTGGGCCGCCGCTGCGTCGAGGCGGTCAACGCCTTCGCGCGCCGCGGCAAGCCGGTGCTCAGCGTCGACGTCCCCTCTGGAGTCGACGGCGAAACCGGCGCCGTGCGCGGCGCCGGCGTCGAGGCGAGGGCCTCCGTCACGTTCTTTCGTCTCAAGCCCGGCCATCTGTTGCTGCCGGGCCGGATCTTGAGCGGGCGCCTTGTCCTCGCCGAGATCGGCACGGCGCCGGGCGCGCTGCAAGCGCTTCGGCCACGGACCTTCCTCAATGCGCCGGCGATCTGGCGCCACGCGCTGCCGCGCCCCGGCTCGGCTTCGCACAAATATTCGCGCGGCGCGGCGCTCGTCCTTTCCGGGCCGGCGCATCGCACCGGCGCGGCGCGGCTGGCGGCGCGCGCCGCGCTGCGCGTCGGGGCGGGGCTGGTCACCCTCGCCAGTCCGCCCGACGCGGTCCCGGTCAACGCCGCCCACTCGACGGCGGTGATGGTCGCGCCGTTCGCGGGGCTGGCGGGATTCGCCGCGCTGCTCGCCGATGTCAGGCGCAACGCCATTCTCATCGGGCCCGGCGCCGGCGTCGGCGACGATACGCGCGCGCTCGTCGCGGCGGCCTTGAGCGAGCCGAGCGCCGCGCCGCGCGCGATCGCGCTCGACGCCGACGCGCTGACGAGCTTCGCCGGCGACGCGGCGGGGCTCGCCGCGCTGATCGCGCGCGAGCGGCGCGCGACCGTGGTCACGCCGCACGAAGGCGAATTCGCCCGGCTGTTCCGCGGCCGCGCGGAAATCCTCGGGGCGCCGAGCAAGCTCGCGCGCGCCCGCGCCGCCGCCGCTTCTCTCGGCGCGATCGTGGTCTTGAAGGGTTCCGACACGGTCGTCGCGGCGCCCGACGGGCGCGCCTCGATCGGCTTCGATCTGCCGCCGAATCTGGCCACCGCCGGTTCGGGCGACGCGCTGGCGGGCTTCGCCCTCGGCCTCCTCGCCCAGGGGATGCCGCCTTTCGAGGCGGCGAGCGCCGCGGTGTGGCTGCATGGCGCCTCGGCGCGCGCGTTCGGGCCGGGGCTGATCGCCGAGGATCTGCCCGAGGCGCTGCCGGGCGTGCTGCGCGAGCTGTTGGGCTAGGCCGGCGCCGGAAGGCTGCGCTCGGCCAATGGGCAGGCGCGACCCACGGCCTCGGCGAGGAAGGCCGTCACGGCGCGCGTCGCCGGGGCGCGGCGAATGTCAGGATAGGAAACGAGCCAGAAGTCCTGAGTCGGCGGCGGCGCCTCGACGCTCGCTTCAACGAGCGCGGGATCGCCGTCGCCCATGAAGCGCGGCAAGACGACGACGCCCAGCCCGGCGCGCGCGGCCTGCGCCTGACTGAAGAGGTCGCTGGCGCGAAAAGCGAGCGCGCGTTCGCCGACGAGCGCGTTCAGCCAACGCTGCGAAGTCACCTGATCGAGCGCCGCGTCGAAGCCGATAAAGCGCCACTCCTCGCGCGGCGTCCGGGCGACGTCCGGCGCGGCGTAGAGCGCGAAGCGGGCGCGGCCGATCCGCTTTGCGATCAGCCCGCCTTCCGTCGGGCGGCCCATGCGAACGGCGACGTCGGCTTCGCCGCGATCGAGCGCGGCGGCCGCCGAGGCCGCGCTCAAAACGATCGTGACGCTCGGATGGGCCTGTCGAAAGGCGGCGAGCCGCGGTGCGATCACATAGGCTGCAAGAGCCGGCGGCGCGCTGACCCGCACCGTCGCCGCGGGCGAAGCTTTGGCGAGCCGCGCCAGCCGCTCGACCGCGACCGCGGCGCTCTCCATCGGGGCAAGCGCCGCCGCGACCGCGACGCCTTCCGGCGTGAGCGGCGCGCTGCGCGGCAGCCTGTCAATCAGGCGCAAGCCGAGCGTGCGCTCCAACGCCGCGACGCGCCGGCCGACGGTGGCGTGGTCGACGCGCAAGGCGCGCGCCGCCGCCGACAGCGACCCGGCGCGCGCCAGCGCGACAAAGAAGCGCAAATCCCGCCAATCGAGCATCGGCGCAATATTGCACAGATCCTGCGGCGAGTTCCACAATTCTTCACGATCGCGCCGCGCCGTATGATCGTCGCGAAAGGAAATCGTCCATGACCCTCGCGATGACGCTCGCCGCCGCCGGCGGCCCGGAAGTCCTGCGACCCTGCGATATCGAGGTTCCCGCGCCGGGCCGCGGCGAGGCCCTCGTTCGGCAGACGCACGTCGGCGTGAATTACGTCGACATCTATTTTCGCAGCGGTCTCTACCCGCTGCCCAGTTTTCCCGCCACGCTCGGGCTGGAGGGGGCCGGCGTCGTCGCCTCGGTCGGACCGGAGACGGACGACCTGAAAGCAGGGAATCGCGTCGCCTACGTCGGCTATCCCCTGGGCGCCTACGCGCAGGAACGGGTTCTGCCGGCGTCTCGCCTGGTTCGCGTTCCCGACGCGATCGATCTGCGCACCGCCTGCGGCGCGATGGCCCGCGGCCTCACCGCGCACCTGCTGTTGCATAAGGTCGCAGCCTTGCAGGTCGGCGACTGGGTGCTCGTCCACGCGGCGGCGGGCGGCGTCGGCCAGTTGGTCGCGGGCTGGGCGCGGCGCCTGGGCCTGCGCGTCGTCGGCACGGTCGGTTCGCCGGCCAAGGCGGATCTCGCCCGCGCGGCGGGAGCCGAGGCGGTGTTCCTTCATGGCGATCCGAACTGGGTGGAGGCGGTTCGCCGCATCGCCGACGGCAGGGGCGTCCAACTCGCGATCGACGGCATCGGCGGGGCGATGCTGGCGCAGACGCTAGGCGCCGTGCGTCCGTTCGGGGTCGTGGCCAGCATCGGTCAGCCGGCCGGCCCGATTCCGCCGGTCGCCGTCGAGGCGTTGAGCTATCCCCGTTCGATCGCGCTCGCGCGCCCGAGCGTGCTCGCCTATGCGAACGACCCGGTTCTTTATCGCGAGGGCGCGCGCGACCTGTTCGCGGCGCTGGCGGAAGGACTCGTCGTGCACGTCGGCGCGGAATACGGGCTACGCGACGCCGCGCGCGCCCACGCCGATTTGGAAGCGGGCCGCACCACTGGCAGCGTTCTGCTGAGGATCGATTGAAACGCCGCCGGCCTCACCCCGCCTGGAACCAAGCCCCCACCCCCGCGGCGCGGTGTTCGGGGATCGCCGAGCAAAGCGGCCATTTGCCGCCGTTGGCGGCGACGAAGGCGAGATGCGCCGTGTGGCCGGGCGCGACGAGGATGGTGTCGCGCCAATAGGGCTCCCAGCCGTCGTCGAGCGCGTGCAGCAGGCGCCCGACGTGGCCGCCGAGGCGCATCGCCTGGGCGACCGCCGTCTTGTTGACGAAGCCGAGCGTGACCGGCGCGCCGCGCGGAACGGCGAACAGCGGCTTGACGTCCCAATCGGAGAAACTCGCGCCGTTGACGGTGAAGGGCGCGTCGCCGCCGCCCTCGATCGTCAGATCGGCGCGCGCGGCGCGTTCGAGCCGGATCTCTCTCGGCAACAGCGGGTTGGCGGGTAGGCCGGCGATCGTCGGGCGCGCCGCGACCGCCTCGCCCCTGGCTTCGAAAACGACCACCGGCCGGTCGAGTTCGCCGGGAATCGCCGCCGCTTCGCCGCCGCGCAGCGCGAAGCCGACCGCGCCGCCCGCTTCGCTCGGCATGTCGAACATCAGTTCGAAGCGCGCGCCGGGCCCCATCGGAAAGGCGTTGTGCAGCGGTTCGAACGGCTCGCTCGGCTGGCCGTCGACCGCGACGATCAGCGGCCGGACGCCGGTCACGCCGATCGCCATGATGCGCGCCGTCGCCGCATTGGCGAGCCGCAGGCGGACGCGCGCGCCGGGCGCGGGGAACAGAGTCAACGGCGCCGGCGCCGCGTTGGCGGTCACCAGCGCGCCGAGCCGCCCGGCGCCGCGGGCGAGGGCGGGATCGGCAAAATCGTCCTTGATCCGCCCCTCTTCGTCGAGCCGCCAGTCCGCGAGGAGGACGATCGTCTCCATATCCGTCTCCGGCGGGCTCGCCTCCTCGACGAGGATCGGGCCGAAGAGCCCGCTGCCGATCTGCCTTGCGGTGGCGGCGCCGGCGTCGGGAAGATAGAGGTTGAAGCCGGAATCGGGCGGCGTGAAGCGAATGTCGAGATCGGCCCCAGGCGCGACGAGGGGCTGCGTCAGACCGCCGATCCCCGCTGCGGCGTTCGCCGTTCGCAGGCCGGGAAAGCTCAGCGTCGTGCCCTCTTCGAGCCGGTTGGCGAGCCGCAGCGCCAGCTCTTCGCCCTTGCGCAGGCGCAGCAAGGGGCCGGGTGCGGCGCCATTGTAGGCGAGAAGCCGCGTCGCGGCCGCCGGCGGCGTCGCGATCTGGCAGGAGGCGGGCGCGGCCTCGAGGCGGCGAGGCCCGCCGGCCGTCGCCGTCGCCTGCGCGCGCGCGCCGCCCCGCCAAGCCCAGAGGCTCGCGGCGACGCCGCCGCTCAGGAGCGCTCGCCGGTTCACGGGCATGCGCGGCCGCCCGGCGAGAATCGCTCCATTTTGGCGCAACGGCGCCGGCGCCGCATTTGCGGGCGCGGCGGCAGGAGCCGTCCCATGGGTAAATTCATCGCATTCCTCGGTCTGATCCTCGGCCTGGCGCTCGCCGCGATCGCCACGGCCTCGTGGCGATTCATAGAGAACGGCGCCGGCGGCGCAACTGCGCTGGCGCTCGCGGGCGGAATTTTCACCATCGCGCTGGCCGCCTCCCTCAGGGATTGACCGGCCCGCCGGCCCCGCCGGCCGCGCATTTTCCTTTGGCGCGCGCGGGCCAAGCTGCTATAGACCGCGCCCGAAGCAGACCAGCCTCTCCTGCGGAGCAGCGCGGGATGCGGGCGTGGCGGAACTGGTAGACGCGCCGGATTTAGGTTCCGGTGACCTGAATGTCGT